>Ga0255085_1000687_pt1 | contig 9265 bp, 5 predicted proteins | sample Colum_Cont_RepB__FD_188442 | JGI IMG/M metagenome (GOLD analysis project Ga0255085, IMG submission 188442) | Freshwater microbial communities from Columbia River, Oregon, United States - Colum_Cont_RepB_8d | ecosystem: Environmental > Aquatic > Freshwater > River | place: USA: Oregon | collected... | reverse complement strand
CCTCATGAACATGTTCAACATTCATCAGAGCGATCCCGAAACTCGCGATAAAAGCAAACCAAGCATTTTGTCAGCGCTGAAAGAGGTAAGTGATTCTATGGGGCATGAGGCGCCCTGAGCAGCAGAAATTTCCACGACTCAGGGCGGCATGGCATCACTCGAAAATAATACCCCCACCTACGCCCAAGCCGTTAGGATAGAAGCCATCAATGTTGCCATTCGTCGTGAATTGCATGTCCGCACGAAGCATCTGATAGTGCAATTCTGCGATTTTGAGCTGCTTGAAGGCTGTCATGGTGTTGGTGGTACAGCCCACGACCGTGAAGTCGCTCAAAGCCTTGGTATAGGAAGTCACGGCAGCGCCGGTCAGCGTCACTGACGCGGTGGCCTTGCACTCTGCACTGGTGGCAGAAACCAGCACAAGCGTTGCCTTGCAAACACCCACACACTCGCTGTTGGTGCCCAAGCTGAACTTGTAGTTTGTGGCCGATGAAATACTCCAGCCCGAGCCGCCATTCTTGATGAAAATACCGTACCCCCATTGAGCTGTACTGGTCTTGCTGAAGCCATAGCCAGATTGAATCTGGTCAGCGTAATTTCCGCCCCACCACCAGGCTTCACCCGAACTGGCGGCATAACGACCCGTCTCATACAGTCCAGGCAAGGCTTTGCCGGTCGTTGTGTCATAAGCGGCTTCGCTATCCGTCTTGACTCTCGCAATGTAATTGGAGGTTGCCGCAACAGGCGCCGTCAAAGGCGCAGATTTTTGAGCGCTGGCGCCTACAAATTTAATGTCGTCAATGTAGAAAATGCCACCTGTTCCTGTTTCAAAAAACTCCGGGAAGATAGAAATCTTGTTGAATGTCCCTGTGCTTGAGAATCCCGTGATGGAAGAATAATCAAACAACATGGTCTCCCAAGCGCCGGCCTTCGTGGTATTGACCTTGAGTTCGTAGGCCGTTTGTGTGCTGTCAGCGGCATTTTCAATTTTCAAGCCAATGACAGCGCCCACCCTTGGGGAATAGACCTGCATGCTGATGGTTGCGGCGGTTGAAGCCAGGGGCAAAGTACCCACCGAGTTCGAATAGCCAAGAGACACCGTGGCGCCACCCCAGGGCTGCGCTGTGCTTGGCTTGGATAATTTAAGCGCTTTCCCTGTTGCGCCCGTGGGGGCATCGGAAACCAACTCAGCCGCCGCCCCCTCGAAAGGCGTGACTGTGGCAGCGGCCTCACTGAAATCCATGATGGTGTAGTTGGCAGCCAGGGAGGCCTGGGTTAATTTGATGACACTTGAGACATCTGTCGCTGCGTAGGCAGCAGCCCCAAAGGGTTTGGCTGCAGTGAGGGCAACTTTCAACTGGGTGAGGTCGGGGGTCGCAGAGCCCACTTTTTCAGCCAACACCGTCGCCATCATCTTCGCAACGTTGTGCGCTGCCGAGTCTGACTTGGCAATGTAATCCTTGGAAAAGTCATGATCGGCCGGCAAGCCCAGATCGGTCCTGGCCTGTGCTTGCGCCTGGGACAAAGTTTTGCCATCCTTGATGTGCGTCGAGACCACGGTGGTCAAAGGAGAAACCACCAGTGGCGTGCTGGCGGGGGCCAACATCTTGTAGGCTTTTGTCAAAGGGGTGTTGGGCGTGTCTTCGTCCACTGCGCCGACCGGTACTTCCACCACCAAATGGACCGCGCTCAAGTCTGTCCCGGTGGGGGCTGTGACCGTGAAACTGCCTTTTGATCCTGTGGTGGCCGTCGGCTCAGAGGCATCACACACGCTGTTGGCATTCAAGTCAATGCAAATTTTGGCGCCTTTGATGTAGCCATCCATCACGCTACCGGTCAAGGTACCACTTCCGCCCGCGCCACACGCGCTCAACAGGCTGAGGATGGCGGCCGTCAGCCCCAAGCCTGCCCAACGGTGATGCAACCCCTTCTGGGGATACAGATCAGCAGTGTCTGTTTTCATTGGAAGTCCTTCAAATTAAGTCGATGGGCGAATGATTTTTGAAAACGCTTTCTGAAAGCGCTTTCACGGCTGAGAGAATAAATCCGTCCATGGCTGCACGCAAGCCTGGTCACACTAGGAATTACCCTGAAAAAGTTATTTTTTGAGCTCACTCAAGCGTTGCGGCTCGGCCACCAAGGTTTGGCCATCGCTGAAATGAACCGTTCGCGCCTGGTTTGAAAAGTTGTAGACCCAATAAGTGGTTTTGCCAGCGTCATTCCTGAAGACACCGTAGTACGGCGTGTCAGCCGTCACGTCAAGCAAGGGGGTTCCCCGTTCATTGAGGGTCAACAGCCAGTGAAGCGTATGGGTTCTTGTTTCGCCAAATTCCACACTCCCCCATCGTTGCCATTGCGCAAGTGCCTCACGGGGCTGCGCCAGGGCGCGGTACTTTAAAAAGATGTCACCCCAGATATCGGGGGGATCTGCACGCTTGCCCCTTGACTTGAAAATTTCAGTTTCCTTGTCCATGGCCTCCAGGTTTCGGAGGATGAACTCACGGTCACGCCCGAGATAAAGCGAGGCAGTCGTGATGGGCAACAAGTTAATGCCGTGGATCTGGCGCGGCTCGTCGGTCCACCAGGTGTTGTGCGCATACTTGCCTCCAAAAAGCATGCTCACCTCCACATTCTTGTATTCCTTTGGAAACACGAGTTTGTAAAGGTCAAACCAGTAGTGTTGAATCGCCTCGATTTCAGAGGTGTAGAGCCAGATGCCCAAATCTCTGAGGGCACGGTCGCCTTTCAGCTCACCCCAAAGAATAAGGCCTACCCAGGCGTTGATGGCCTCGGAGGATGACTCCTGATTGTTGCCATCGGGCCCCAGGCTGACGCCAGACGCCCAGGAATGACTCTCGTAGGCGTCGAAATTTCGCAGGAAAGGAAAATCGCGCCGACCTCGCTCCTGGGTAGCGATGTCCTTGATGAGCAGATCGATCATGCCCCCCCAAGCATTGGGCTGAGCCCATTGAGGGTCACGCATGGCGATCTCTGCGGCAGCACGAATCCAGTACCCATAGTGAAAGTGGTGGTCGTTCATTTGCTGAACGCTGAAATATTCTTCGGGATAGGACACCACCGTGCCCAGGTTTCGGTCATAGTGAAAATAGGTTTTGCGGCTTTCTCCGCCAAGCCACTGGGCCATGCGCCCCTTGACCAACTCCAGCAAACGATCTCGCCCCGCAGTGTTGCCTTGCTGCTCAAAAACGGCCATCATTTGTGTCAAGCGCTGAAGGCCTTTGCCTTGCCAGTACGGCCCCTCCCCCATCGGCAACAGCATGCTCCTGGCTTGTCGCAAGTCTGCTGACATCACCTCTTCCAGCAAAGCTTTCTTGTCACCGGCATCCACCCCAGGCCAGAAAGGCAACAAGCCGGTGAATTTTTTTTCAGTTCGAAATTCCGCAGCGGGCAACAGCCGAATCATTCCCCGGATAGAGGACACCGCCTTGCGGGTCTGCGCCAAAACGGCCTCATTGCGGTGCCATTGATGTGGATACAAACCCAACAAGGGACGACGCTCGCTTCCCTCCATCGTTTCGGTGAAGGCTTTGAAACTTGTGGTGACCTTGCTGTTTTGTTCATCGTATTGCCATTCAACCCGGGTGTCGTTGATGAACACATAAGCATGTGGCGATAGCTCGGCCAGGGTTTCATCGGACGCATCCGGCAGTACCATGGCTGAAAAATATTTTTTCCCTTCAGGCAATTCAAGGCGCCATTGCCCCGCCGACATGCTGGACCACTGCGCGCCCGTGGGGCCAAAGACAGCAAAGAATTGGCCTGCGCTGTGAACTCGAAGCACACGTGAGTCAGCACCAACTTTGGCGTTTGCTTCTGCAGACAGGAGCAAATCCACATGCCCCTGCGTCAACTTGAACGACACCAAGGGCGAGCCATGTGCCACAGTTGCCTTGAGCAAATTTCCGTCCTCACCGCTGGCAATGTCAATCGCCCAGTCGGAAGCCTTGTCCAGTGTGAATCGCTTAGTCTTGAAATGCGTGGGCCGAAAGACCAAGGGATTGGCATGCGGGTAATGCACTTCCACATCCAGGCGCGGTGTTGGCACGATTTGCTTTTGGGGATGGGCCAGCTCAAAGCCCCTCTCCGTGGGCTTGACACTTAAAGGGTGGGCAAACAAAGCCTCTGGGGGGCTCTTGAAAACCAGGCTGGAATACCACTGATTGGTTGGCACCGCCCTCTCCAGCATCTGGCCAGATCTGTAAGGTCCAGGCGGCGGCGATTTGTCACTTCCTTTGGGCTGCGTAAGGTATTTGCCTTTGCCCAAAGAAACGCTATCGGATTGCGCACGTGCTGACGCGCAAGCCAACATGGCCAGACCAACCAGTGTGCACCCCGCTAAAAATGTGCGCCACGGGGTCGCAGGGGAATTGAAAGTATTCATGCGGTCAGTCTAATGAAAGCGCTTTCATAAATCAACTGGGGCCTACACTTGGCCTGCCAACCCGCGCTGACTGGCAAGTCATGACACTTCAAGGGAGACGACCGAATATGAAAATGGGCATTCACCGCTTTTCATTGCTGCTGCTGAAACTCTCAATGGTTTTAGCGACTTCTTGCGCACTGTCTCAGGCATTCCCCCACAAGCCTTTGCGCATCATCGTGCCATTTCCGCCCGGTGGCGGCGCTGAATCCACCGCTCGCCTGATGGCACAGAAGTTGAGCGATGGCTTGGGTCAACCGGTGCTGGTGGAAACGCGGCCAGGTGCTGGCGGCAACATCGGGACCGAGGCGGTGGCACGCGCACCCGCTGATGGCTATACGCTTTTGCTGGCGACCAGTGGGATGACCATTCAGCCGCACTTGCAAAGAACAAGCTGGGATCCCTTGCGCGACTTCGCGCCTTTGGGCGTCGTGGCGTCTTACAGCCTGGTGATTGCCGCTCACCCCTCTGTGCCGGTACAAACGCTGCCAGAACTCATTGCCTATGCCAAAGCCAATCCGGGCAAACTCACCTATGGCTCTTCGGGCAGCGGCGGGCCTTTGCATCTGGGCGCTGAGTTGTTTGCCTCACAAGCAGGCATCAAGTTGCTGCACGTGCCCTACAAGGGCAATGCGCCCATGACCCTGGCCATCCTCTCGGGTGAAATCAACCTGGTGTTTGACAGCCCGGTCGGTCCTTTGCCCAACATTCGCGCTGGCAAGCTGCGCGCGCTCGGCACCACTGGCGCCAAGCGCAGCCATAACCTGCCCGAGGTTCCCACCGTGCGGGAATGGAAAGAGTTGAACCTGCCGCAATTCGAATACGAGTCCTGGAATGGCCTGATGGTGCCTGCGGGCACCCCCCCCGAGGTTGTGCGACGCTTGAGCCAGGAGGTCAAGCGCATCAGTGGTTTGCCGGAAGTGCGCGAAAGGCTGTCCGCCTTGGGCTACGACCCGCGCAACGACAGCTCCGAGGAAATGGCTCAGTTAATGGCGCAGGATTTCCAGCGCTTTGGCCAAGTGATCAAACAAGTCGGCATCAAGCTCGACTGACTTTTTCGCTTGCGCCCTGCAAAGGGTCAAAAAACTGCCGTGGGAAGCGCGCGGCTTGCGCCGCCACCAAATCGGCGACCACTTGCTGCGCTTGGGTGGCGGGTCGCACATGTTGTGCGGTGAGCGCCACCACGCGCGGAATTTCCGGCTGGATGAGCTGCGCGGCCCTCAACGCGCCGGTTCGCGCGCCGGGCTCCAACGCCATGGGGCCCAACAAGGTGTAGCCGTGGCCTTGAAGCACCATTTGCTTTTGAACCATCAAGGAGTCTGCCTCCAACACCACATGCAACTCAAAACCCAGCTTGTCAGCCGTTCGGTCCAGCAAGTCGCGCCAAACGCTGGGGCGCCGGGGCAACACCAAGGGCAGTCCCTTCAGCTTCTCGAAGGCAATTTGCTTTCGACGCAGCAGGGCATCGCCCTGGCGACCCACCAGATAAGTCGCCACATGTTGCAGCACGCGATCTTCGCGTCGCACAGAGGAGGCTTGAAGGTAACGAATGGCCAAATCAAACAAGCCGCCTGACAAGGCCTCATCCATTTGGCTGTCCAGCGCCTCGATCACTTCCAGCTGGATCATGGGGTACCGCTCATGCACTTGGACGATGACAGGACACACCAATTTTTCCAGGGTAGATGGAATGGCCGCCAAACGGACTTTGCCCAACGGAAGGTCGGCACCGTGTCGCAAATCACTGGCCAATTGATCGGTTTGTTGCAGCCAGGCTTGCACGCGCGGCACCGCCCATTCGCCCAAAGGGGTCAGCACCAGGCCTCGGCCGTGCCGCCTGAACAGGGCCCCGCCACACTGTGACTCGATCTCGGCAAGTTGACGGCTCAACTGTGGCTGCGCCATGTCCCGCAGCTCGGCCACGCGGGTCAAACTGCCATGCTCAGCAACTTCCAGAAAAAGACGCCACAGCTGGGGACGCATGCTCAGAGAGGGCAAGCTCATAAAGGTATATTGAATTTGTTATTTCTATTCTAATGAATCAGACATTGATCTTATACCAGGCTGGTTTTACGATGCCCCAATGAAAGCCCAGAATACCCCCTCCTCCCGGCTCAGAGTCGCCGCTGACATTGGCGGCACGTTCACGGACGTCGCCGCTTTTGACGCCCGCAAAGGACGTCTTCTGCTGGGTAAAACCCTGACCACGCCTTCGCATCTGGTGCAAGGCATCCTGCAAGGCCTGGAAAAAGCGGGCATTGCGCTGGAAGAAGCGCAACTTTTCCTGCACGGCTCGACGGTGGCCATCAACACCATGCTCGAGCGCAGTGGCGCGCGCACCGCCTTGATCACCACGCGCGGGTTTCGCGACATTTATGAAATCGGCCGCATCAACCGCCCCGACTCCTTCAATTTGAGGCATCGCAAGCACCAGCCTTTGGTGGAGCGCGACCTGCGCTTTGAAATCACCGAACGGCTGTTGGCCGATGGCTCTGTACACGAGCCGCTGGACAAGGCGGAGCTAGAGAAGCTGATCGACCATCTGGCCACCCTGAACCTGGATGCCGTTGCGGTGCTTTTCTTGCACTCCTACCGCAACCCCGCACATGAACAAATGGTGCGTGCGCGGCTAAAAAAACGCCTGCCGCATCTCTTCGTGTCGATCTCCTCTGACTTGTCGCAAGAGTACCGCGAGTTCGAGCGCACCTCGACGGTAGTGGCCAATGCCTACATCGGCCCGCGCGTCGACCGCTATTTGGGCGAGATTGAAGACAAACTGCTGCAGGTGAATTTCGGTGGGCAGTTTTTTGTGGTGCAGTCTACCGGTGGGCTTTATGCGTTGAGCGAGGCACGCGAGGATTGCGTGCGCATGATGGAGTCCGGCCCAGCGTCGGGCGTCATTGGCACCCAGGTCTTGTGCGAGGCGCTGGACATCGACCACGCCATTGCCTTCGACATGGGCGGCACCACCGCCAAAGCCGGCGTGGTGCGCCATGGCGAGGCCTTGGTCACCAACAGCGTCATGATTGGCGGCTACCTCAGTGGCTTGCCCTTGTTGACGCCCATGATTGACATCCACGAAGTGGGCACCGGCGGCGGCAGCATGGCCACCCTGAGCGCCACCGGGGCTTTGCGGGTCGGCCCTCAAAGCGCAGGCGCGTCACCGGGGCCCGCCTGCTATGGCTTGGGGGGCACGCAACCAACCGTCACGGATGCCAATTTGCTGTTAGGGCGGCTCGACCCAGCGCACTTCCTCGGTGGTGAGATGGCGCTGGATTTGAAAGCCGCGCAAGGCGCCATGAAGACGCAAATCTCCGACCCTTTGAAGATGGACGTCACGGCCGCCGCGCACGGCATTTTGCAGATCGCAGCGGCTTCCATGTCGCATGCAGTAAAGGGCGTGACCACCGACCGCGGGCTGGACCCCAGCGCCTTCCCTCATCTGTTTGCCTATGGCGGCGCGGGGCCCTTGCACGCGTCCATGGTGGCGCGCGAACTGCGCATTCCGCATGTGATCATCCCGCGCGCGCCAGGCCATTTCTCGGCGTTTGGCATGTTGCTGGCAGACTTCCGTAAAGATTTGGTGCGCTCACAATTTGTCTCCCTGGAGGGCGTGAAGATGGCGCAACTCAGGGACTGGTTCTCTGAACTCGAACAACCTGGCCTGCAGTCTGCCTCAGCCTCAGGCTTGCAATTCCAGCGCATGGTGGTTCAGCGCTACCTGGACATGCGCTACGTTGGTCAAGAACATGCGGTCACCGTTGAAATTTCTGCCGCTGCCCTGAAGAGCCCCCACAAAGCCTTGATCAAAGCAGCCTTTGATCGGGCCCACGAGGAGCGCTATGGCCGCGGATCGCCCAGTGAAGCCGCAGAAATTGTCAGCATTCGCAGCGCGATCAGCGGCGTCATGAAAAAGCCCAAACTGGAGAAAATTGCCACCGGCAAAGCCAAGCCCCTGGCGGCGGCCCTGCGCGGCAAGCGGCGCGCTTATTTCGGCAACGCCGGATGGTGCCTCACCCCCGTTTACCAGCGCGACCGCCTGTTGGCGAACAACACCGTTCGGGGCCCGGCCCTCATCGAGGAACATGCCACGACCACCGTGGTTCAGCCGGGCGACCTGCTCAAGGTAGATGCCTATGGCAACCTGCACCTGACCATCGGTTTCGACAAGGCATGAAAAGCAAATGAAAAAGACACGCAAACACAAAGCCGACCCGATTGCCGTTGAGTTGATTCGCAACAGCCTGGTGGCCGCCACCGAGGAAATGAAGTCGGTGCTGATGCGAACCTCGTACAACATGATCATTTACGAGGCGCTGGACTTCACAGTGGGCCTGTTTGACCGCCATGGCCAAACTTTGTCCATTGGCCTGGGGCTGCCGATGTTCATTCGCGGCATGAGCGATGTGGTCAAAGCCAAGCTAGCGCATTGGGGCGAGGAGAACATCCATCCCGGCGACATCTTGCTGACCAACGACGCCTACACCACCGGCGCTCACCTGAACCATTTGACGTTTTCGATTCCCATCTTTCACAAGGGGCGCATCGTCGCGTTTTCGACCTGCATGGCGCACTGGCAGGACATTGGCGGCATCCTCAACGGCGTCACCACCGACATTTATGCCGAGGGCTTGCAAATCCCCTTGGTCAAATACCATCAGCGCGGCGTGTTGAACGAAGAAATGCGCGAGCTCATCTTGATGAATGTGCGCCGACGCGATCGTGCTGCTGGCGATTTGGAAGCACAACTCTCGGCTTGCCGCGTGGGCGTCAAACACATCGAGGACATGCTGAATCGGCATGGCGAGGCCACCTGGCAAGCCG
>Ga0255085_1000659_pt1 | contig 9437 bp, 5 predicted proteins | sample Colum_Cont_RepB__FD_188442 | JGI IMG/M metagenome (GOLD analysis project Ga0255085, IMG submission 188442) | Freshwater microbial communities from Columbia River, Oregon, United States - Colum_Cont_RepB_8d | ecosystem: Environmental > Aquatic > Freshwater > River | place: USA: Oregon | collected... | reverse complement strand
CAGCGCTGCACGCGACAAACGCAGCTCGAAGCCGCGCTCGGCAGCCAAAGCGCGCGTCGCGTGCAGCGCTGCCTGCGCGAGTTCCTCAAGCTCCAGCAGCTGAAGCTGCTCTGGGCGCAGCCCGTGCTCGAGCCGTGCGTAGCGCAGTACGCTGTCGACGAGCTTGGCGAGACGGTCGCTCTCGCGAACAGTGCGTGCACCAAAGTCGCGCACCGTCTCTGGCGGAAGGTCGCCGCCCTCAATCAACTCCGCAAGCAAGCGAATCGAGGCAAGCGGAGTCTTCAGCTCGTGCGTGACTGCAGCGACGAACTGCTCGCGTTCGCGCAGCGCGCGCTCTTCGCGCCGCAGCGCGCGTACGGTCGCTAGACCGGCGGCGCTCGCCAGCAGCAACGCGCCGACCGTGGCGGCGACGATCAGCCAGTAGCGCCGTTTCTCCTCTGCTTCGAACGCCGCATAGTCCTTGCCGTACACGCGCACGTTGCAACCGCGGAGTGGCGCCTCCAAGGGCGCGTCGGCGGCGATCGCATCGATCGGCGTCGTCTCGCCCGCGATGATCGAGCCATCCGGCGCGTGGACGGCAGCTGCTACGCCGAGCTCGGACCATCCGGCGCGCGCGGCAGCTTGCAAGCTGGTCGAGCACAACGCTGCGAGCTCCACCGCGAAGCCGCTCCAGCCGGCTTCATCTTGCTTCGCGCCAATCAAAGCCACCGTCGAAAGCCGAGCGGGGCTCGTCGGCCCACCGACTGGATCGGCAGGCAGTTCCAACAAGCGCAAGCCGCCAGGTGCGCCGCTCGCTACCCACTCGGAGATGCCCAGACTCCAAGCCGCGGCTAGTCGCAGCGGTCGCGCTGCTGCAAGCAGGCGTAACCTAGCCGCCTCTGCCGCTGCGGGATCGCGCGCCTCGATGCGCCGCAGCAGCGACTCGGCCATGGCCGCACCTGCAGTATCCTCTAGACTTGAACGATCGCGCAGCAACTCGTCGTGCAGAGCTACGAGTTCCCCAAGGTGCTCGCCATCGATCGCAAGCAGTTCGTTGCGCGCAGCATGGGCGTGGCGCAGTCCACGCTCGTCGCGCGTGCTCGCATGGCGTTCGACGACGCTCTGCCATGCGGCGCGCGCAGCCGCGAGATCGCCGCCGCGTTTGGCGTGCGCGCCTTGCACCAGCAGCACCCACGCCGCCAGTTCCGGACGCATCGCCGTCGTCGCCAGCATCTGCAGCCTTGCGCCTACAGCATCGACACCGCCTTCGCGTTCGAGTCGATCCAGTTCGCGTTCCAAGTCCGCTCGCAAGCGGCTTACCGCAGCGTCGGGTGCCGCTCGCGCAGCGATCGACGGCTCGATGAGCTCTGCTCCAACCGAAGCCCGCCAGCGAATCGCATCAGGATGGCTTGCCGCCAGCGTCGCTGCACGCTGCAACTCGTTGGCGAGGCCGCGCGCGACGCCATCCAGTTGTTCCGCGTACTTGGCGCGCGCGCGTTCCGCGTCCGCCGCCAGCGTGCGCAAGGCCACTGCGGCGACAACGGCCATCGCAGCGATCACCGCCGCTAAGAGCCAACCGGAACGGGAACGCATCTGGCGCACACATGCACGATAGCAAGCGCCTGCCGCCGCGGCTCCGTCGAGTTAGGTCCGTGTGCGTATCGTGCAGTGCGAAGTACGATCGCGGTTTGCGGACACAGACCAAGAGTATCCGGCGCTAGCCTTTGGCCTGTTCGGCCGCTTGCTGGTCATTGCTGGAGCCAGAGCGTCCCTTACCCAGCTTGACTGTGGAGTCTTGCGCGTACTGATGTGTGCGCAAGGCGCTGTCGTGAGTCGCGAGTGGCAGCGGCCGCTTCATGTTCTGAACTCAGTGCGGCAACGCCTTATCCGGTCCTCATGCAGTACGGTGGGCGACGGTCTACTTCGAGTCCTAGTTGCGGTTTCCCACGCCACCAAACCACTCCAGCATCCTGCCTGCTCTCAGGACTTTCTGAACGCCTCGGCGGCGCGAGATGCTGGCGATCCTGTACTCGCTGAAAGACGAAGTGATGTACAAGTGACCGCTGTGGGCGGCCGCCTAGCCTTTGCGCGTGCGCGTGCGCGTACTCGTACGCGTAGCGCGGCCGCGTTCGGCTGCGATGTCTTCGATGCAGCGCGCGGCAAGGGCGGTCCAGCCCGTCTGGTGGCTCGCACCTAGGCCCTTGCCCGTGTCGCCGTGGAAGTACTCGTGAAACAGCACGAGGTCCTTCCAGCCCGGATCTTGTGCGTAGCGCGGGTCGCCTCCATGACAGGGCCGATGCCCGTCCGCGCCAGGCAGGAACAGTCCTGCTAGACGGCGTTCGATCTCGTAGGACGCCTGACGCAAGTCGATCCGCACGCCCGAGCCTTTGCCCAGCTCCACGGTCACGGAAGAACCGTAGTAGTGGTGGTAGCGGCGCAGCGCCTCGGCCAGCAGGTAGTTGAGCGGGAACCAAACGGGCCCGCGCCAGTTCGAGTTGCCGCCGAAGATGCGGTGTTTCGTTTCGCCGGGCTCGTATTCGGCGCGAAAGTCCTCGCCGCCGATGCGCAGTGAGAACGGCGCCGCTTCGTGCGCCTTCGACAGGGAGCGCAATCCGTGCGGCGAGAGCAGCTCGGTTTCGTCGAACACGCGCTCCAGCACGCGCAACAAACGCGTGCGCGAGGGGATCGCCAGCAGACCGCGGCCAGTTGCCGGATCGCGCTCGAAGTAGGAGATGCCCTCGGCAAGGTCGTGGCGGTTGGCTAGGAACCAGTCGATGCGGCGGCGCATGCGGGGCAGACTGGCGACGGCAGCTTCATCGACGACAGCGCAGGCGATCAGCGGCACGAGCCCGACCATCGAGCGCACGCGTAGCGGCACGGTCCGTCCTTCTAGGAGCATCACATCGTGGTAGTAGCCATCGTGCTCGTCCCACAGTCCGCGCCCGCCCAGCTTGTTCATCGCGTCGCAGATGCCGACGAAGTGCTCGAAGAACTTGCTGGCGACATCCTCGTACGAGTCGTCCTCCTGCGCGAGCTCGACCGCCATCCCCAGCATGTTCAGGCAGAAGAACGCCATCCACGCGGTGCCGTCGGCCTGCATCAGCTGGCCGCCGCCCGGCAAGGGGCGCGAACGGTCGAAGATGCCGATGTTGTCGAGACCGAGGAAGCCACCGGAGAAGATGTTCCTTCCGTCAGGGTCCTTGCGGTTGACCCACCAGGTGAAGTTGAGCAGCAGCTTGTGGAAGGCGCGTGCAAGGAACTTGCGGTCGCGTTTGCCGCGCGCCGCGGTGCTCTTGTAGACGCGCCAGCAAGCCCACGCGTGCACGGGCGGATTCACATCTGCGAACTGGAACTCGTATGCCGGCAACGCCCCGTTCGGCGCCATGTACCACTCGCGCAGGAAGAGCAACAGCTGCTCCTTCGCGAACTGCGGGTCGACGCGCGCCATGGCGACCATGTGGAAGGCGCTGTCCCAAGCCGCGAACCACGGGTACTCCCAAGTGTCGGGCATCGACAGCACATCCCGCGCGTGGAAGTGGCGCCATTCGTGGTTGCGCCCGGTCTTGCGCGATTGCGGAGGCCGAGGCTGCGCCTCGTCGCCTTCCAGCCAAGCGTCGACCGCGTAGTGGTAGAACTGCTTCGACCATAGAAGGCCAGCGTAAGCCTGCCGCACCACCGAGCGCTCCTCGTCGCCCATGCGGCCCTTCTCGAGCGAATCGTAGTACTCGTCGTGTTCCGACTTGCGCGCGGCCAGCGTGCGCCGGAAGGCGGCGCCGAAGCGTTCCCGCGGCGCGTCCTCCGTCGGGCGGAGCCGCAATTGCAGCACCTTGGTTTCGCCGGGGCCGAGTTCGCAGCTCACATGGAAGGCGGCCTTGGTTCCCTGTCCGGCCGGGTTGACGACGCCAGGCAGGTTCTCGACGACATGCTCGTGGAAAGCGTCCTTGACGAACGGCGCGGCATTCGGCGATCCGAACAGCCGCGCGGCGTTGGTCTCGTTCTCCGTGAAGAGCAGTTCGACCTGCGCGCCTTGCACATGGTCCATCGACAGCTCGTAACGGCCCAGAGTGGGCTCGTCGAGCCGGATGCGCAGGTCGCCGTCGCGCTTCAGGCGCGGCCGCATGTCGCAGCCTTCTTCGCGGCAGCCCCAGGACCACGTGTTGCGGAACCACACCGTGGGCAGCAGGTGCAGCGGCGCACGCTCGGGACCGCGGTTGGTGGCGCTGATCCTGATCAGCGTGTCGTCCGGGCCCGCCTTTGCGTAGACGACTTCGATGTCGAAGTGGCGTCCCTCTGCAAAGATGCCCGTGTCGGCGAGCTCGTACTCCGGGTCGGTCTTGCCGCGCCTCTTGTTGACGGCGCGCAGCTCGTCGTAGGGAAACGCCGCCTGCGGGTACTTGTAGAGCGCCTTGCACCAAGAGTGCGTCGGTGTGGACTCGAGGAAGTAGTACTCCTCCTTCACGTCCTCGCCGTGGTTGCCTTCATGGTGGACCAGACCGAAGAGACGCTCCTTGAGGAACGCGTCGCGGCCGTTCCATAGCGCGACCGCGAAGCAGATGCGGCATTGGCGGTCGGTCCAGCCGAGGAGGCCGTCTTCGCCCCAGCGATACGCGCGGCTGCGCGCGTCCTCGTGCGAGAAGTACGACCAGCAGTCTCCGTCTTCCGAGTAGTCCTCGCGAACGGTGCCCCATTGTCGCGCGGCCAAATACGGTCCGAACCGTTTCCAGTTCGCCTCGCGCGAAGCATCGACGGCGAGTCGGCCCGATTCAGTCGAGGCTTTGGGTGCCATGCTGCCTAGGACTGTAGCGTGAGGGGCACCGGATCGGATGCGCCCTGCTGGCGGGGTTCAGAAGAGCCGTGTGAAGGAGTCATACAGTGGCTCTCGGCACGACTACGAATCGAGTGTCACGCGCCTGGTTACTTCTCAGGTTGTCTACGCGCACAACGAGGCCGCTAGCTGACTCTTCGTCCCACGCAACGGGACTCAGGCGCGGTGTCCGGTGCGACGCGCGTGATAGTGCGACGCGAGGAAGGCGATGCCCACGATCCACGCGGCTGGAAGCCAGCCGAGGAACAGCGCGCCCATCATCGGGCCGCCATCAGCGAATGCTTCCGCTGGCGGGTTGGCGCTTTCTTGGAGCGCACGGAAGCCAGCGTCGAGGCCCAAGTACAGGCTGATCCACAGCGCAACGATGCCCACGAGCAGCAGCGCAAGTTGAGCGTACAGTGGGCGCAAGCCTACGGCACACGCGCCGCAAGCCAACGCGATGGGCAACCCATAGAGCTGATGCAGGCACCAAGCCTCGCGGAACAAGTCGGCGCTGGACATGCTCGCGAGCAGGATCGCCACGACGAGCACCGCCCCGATTCCGGCTGCAGTGATGGCTCGTGTGAAGTGTTCACGCATGTGTGCCTCGTGTGCGATTGCATTCAAGAGTAGCCAACCAAGGCCTTGGTCACAGCTCTTGACACAGCGCGCCAGCGCTCTGTGTCAGCCACGAGTCGCCGCCGACCGGTAGGAGTCAGCGTGTAGAAGCGTGCCTTGCGATTGTGCTCGCTGGTTCCCCATTTGGCTTTGAGTTGCTTGTGGCGCACGAGTCGTTGCAGTGCCGGATAGAGCGAGCCTTCTTCAATCAACAGCGCGCTGCGGCTGCGCTCCTTGATGTCGTGCGAGATGCCATAGCCGTGGCGCGCTGTGTGCGCGACGCTGCGCAGGATCAACAGCTCAAGCGTGCCCGAAGGCAGTTCGTAGCGATCTGTTTGTGAATCGGCATGGCTCGCTTCCCTTGCGTTGTAAGGGGAGTATGCAGTGCCTCTCACTCCGAGCCAACCGGGATCTATTTCTACTTCTGGGCAAGATGGTGGAGCTATGGCAGACTGCTCGCGTCGGAGCGCGCGGCATCCCGAACCCTGTAGATGCATCCGTGCCTTGTCGCCCGGCGTACCCCATGCCATGAAGTCTTCGAGTCTGGTGACCGCCGCGTCACACCTCAGCTTGGTTTGCCTGTCGTTGGTCGCTACGCCCTGTACCGCGGCGGGGCAGCAAGCGCAGTTCCTGCCCATCCCTGGACCGTCCGCAACGCCCGGCTCGAACCAGAACGGCTGCTACATCAGTGGCTCTGCCGGCTACTCGGGCGTGCGCGTCAGCGCGGATGGGAGCACCGTCGCCACCATCGTCTACGAGCCCGGCTTCGTGAATGGCTATGTGCCACGCCAAGGCGCCGTGTGGACCGATGTCGGCGGCACGCAGGTGGTGACGCCCGAACTGGGCGGTATCGGCCTTGGCTTGTACCCCTGCACCGGCATCTCCGCCGACGGTAGCGTTGTCTATGGCGACACATGGCGATGGCGCCGCAGCGGAGGCTTCCAGCTGCTTGTCACCGACTACAGCCGGTTGATCTTCGGCTGCAGCAACGACGGTAGCACTGTGACGGGCGTGCAAGGCATCTATCCCGCCGAAGGCGACTACTACATCTGGAACGTCAATGGCGGCTCGCCGCAGGTGCTGCCGCGCAACGCACAGTTCCCAGAAGGCTATTTCTACTTCAACGCCATCAGCGGCAATGGGCGGGTGGTTGGTGGCGCGGCGCGGCGCGTGTCGAGTTACACATACGCGGCTGCGATCTTGACGACGACCGGATCGACGCTGATCACCGGTGAAGCCAGTCAGAACTCGGTCACGGACCTGTCCTTCGATGGAAGCGTCGCCGTGGGGTACACGACCGATGCAGTCAGCGGCTTCGCCCTGCGTGCCTTCCGCTGGACGGCGGCGACGGGCGCGCAGGCGCTCTCTGGCGCTCCGAGTGGCTCGGACAGCTCGTATGCGCGTGCGTGCGATGCTTCCGGCTCCGTGGTCGTTGGCGACTATGTGCGCTTTGGTTTCCCCGGCACGCGTGCATTCCTGTGGAGCGCTGGTCTCGGTTTCCGCGACTTGCAGGATGAACTGCAATCGAACTACGGACTCGGTCAGGCGTTGCTGGGCTGGCAGTTGCTCGTGGCCACGGACATCTCCAGCGATGGTCGCACGATCGTCGGCCAAGCCATGAACCCCAACGGTTGCCAACAAGCCTTCGTCGTGCGCTTGCCGCCTGATCCGGCGTCGCCCACGACCACCTGCTTTGGCGACGGGACGAGCGGAGCGGCGGCCTGCCCCTGCGGCAACAACGGCTCGCAGGGCAGCGGTTGCGCGAGCTCCGTCAATCCTTCGGGAGCGCGTCTCGCCGCCATCGGTCAGGCGCGCGTCGGCGCGGATTCGTTGCAGCTGCTCGGCAGCGGCATGCCTGATGCGCCTGCACTCTATTTCCAAGGCACGACGCTCTTGTCGGGAGGCGCGGGCGTGGCCTTCGGCGACGGCCTGCGCTGCGTGGGCGGCACGATCCTGCGACTGCGCACGCGCCAGAACAGCGGCGGGGGATCGATCGTGCCCAGCGTGTCGGAACCTTCGCTCTCTGCCTTGGGCCAGGTGCCGACCGCTGGAGGCGTACGCCACTACCAGGCTTGGTACCGCAACAGCGCGGCCTACTGCACGCCTTCCGCCTTCAACCTAACGAATGCGGTATCGGTGGTGTGGACCCCTTGAGAGGGCGAGGGCTGGAGTCGGATTTCCGAGAGACCAGTGCCCCGTGCTTCGGTTTCATGACCTACCCTTGAAAGGTACCCAGCCGAAGATGCACGCCATGTCTGCGATTCGACGCTCGTTAGCCCTTCTGGTTGCACTGGTGCCCTGTGCCGCAGTCCATGCGCAATGGGACACCGGGCCGGTCACCGCGCCGCGGGTTGAGTACCGCACCTTCGCCAGCGCCGCTGCGGGCGCGACGGTGAGCTTCCATGTGTGGACGCCACCCAACTACGACACCGAGCCGAACCGTCGCTTCCCGGTGCTGTACTGGCTGCACGGCTCGGGATCGCCCACCAGTTCCGTGGCGCCGATGTCCGGTCTCTTCGCCAACGCCATCGCGGAGGGCCAGATGCCTCCGACGATCGTCGTGTTCCCTAATGGTTGGGACTACGGCATGTGGACCGACTCCAAGGACGGCCTGCGGCCCCTCGAGACGGTGGTGATGCAAGAGCTGCTGCCCTTGGTCGACGCGAGCTTCCGCACCATCGCGACGCGCGAAGGACGCATCCTCGAAGGCTTCAGCATGGGTGGTATGGGCGCAGCGCGCTTGGGCATGAAGTATCACCAGACATTTGCTGCTGTGTCGATCCTCGGCGCGGGGCCGTTGCAACTCGACTTCATGGTCGGACCCAACTGCGCAGTGGTGCCCGACGCCCAGCGCGCGCAGATCTACCAAGATGTGTGGGGTTCGGACCCGGCGTACTACCTTGCGAACACGCCATGGACGCTTGCTCAGCAGAACGCGAGCGCGGTCATCGCCAGTGGATTGCGTGTGCGCCAAGCCGTGGGCGCGGCGGACTGTATGGTGCAGAACAACATTCCGTTTGAGGCGCATCTGACGCAGCTGGGCATCGCGCACAGCTACGCCACGCCCGCCGGTGTTGGGCACAGCGCCGCGCAGCTCTTGCAAGCGCTTGGTGCTGCTAACTGGAACTTCTACCGCGAGACACTTGGAGGCTCGCCGATCGGCGCAGCCTTCTGTCTCGGTGATGGCAGTGGCGCTGTTTGTCCCTGCGGCAACACGGGCCAGCTAGGCCAAGGGTGCGGTAACTCGATCGGTGCGGGCGCACGCCTTGAGGCGCGTGGAGTGGCTTCGGTCAGCAACGACACGCTGCGCCTTGAAGTGCAGCCTGTGCCGAACACCTCGTTGTTGTTCTTTCAAGGCACGCAGGCGGTGAATGGCGGCTTGGGCAGCAGCTTCGGCGATGGTCTGCGTTGTGCAGGTGGCAGCGTCGTGCGGCTCAAGTCAAAGACGGCTGCGCTGAACTTCGCCGCCTATCCGGCGGGAAGCGAAGCACCAGTGTCGATCCAAGGTGCCATTCCCTCAGTAGGCGGAACGCGCCACTACCAAGTGTGGTACCGCAACTCGGCCAACTTCTGCACGAGTGCGACCTTCAACTTGTCGAACGGTTGGAGCATTGCCTGGGTGCCGTGAGCTCACTCGGCTCGCAGCGGCGGTCGTGCTTCACCGATGACTTGGACGGGCTCAACTGCCGTCAAAGATGAGCACGACATACGCGAGGAAGAGCGCTAGGTGCAGCACGCCGTGGAGTTGGTTGGTGCGCCCAGTTGATAGCGTGTTGAGCGCGAGTAGGTAGCTCAACGCTAGAAGCAGGATCTCGGTGGGCTCGAGCCCCAGCACGATCGGGTGGCCGGTGGCCATGGAGACCAAGAGCACCGCTGGCACGGTGAGGCCGATGGTCGACAACGCGGCGCCTAGCGAGAGATTGACGGCGCGCTGCATCTGGCGACTTGTCGCTGCTTGAACGGTAGCGAGTGCTTCAGGAGCAAGGATCACAGCTGCGATCACCAGTCCGCTGAATGCTTGCGGCAGGCCCAGTTC
>Ga0255085_1000650_pt1 | contig 9485 bp, 9 predicted proteins | sample Colum_Cont_RepB__FD_188442 | JGI IMG/M metagenome (GOLD analysis project Ga0255085, IMG submission 188442) | Freshwater microbial communities from Columbia River, Oregon, United States - Colum_Cont_RepB_8d | ecosystem: Environmental > Aquatic > Freshwater > River | place: USA: Oregon | collected... | reverse complement strand
GACCGTGATCGCGCAAGCGCAGATCGGCCATCACACCTGCATACAAGGCGGCCGCGCGCTGCCCCGCCGAGCGATTTTCTTGCTGTGCGTCCGCACTGAAAAACCGTTGGCCATCGACCCCGGGATTGGCCAGCACGCGGGCGCGTGCAGACAGCAGTTGGTGCACCAGGCGCGGGGGCGCCGGACTGGCCTGCGTCAGCAATTGCTGGCGAGCCTGCATGTCGGCAATTCGCTCGGTGGTCATCGGGTGGCTGCGCAGGTAGGGGTAGCCGCCGCTGTCGTTGAGGCGGGCGGCCTGTTGCAGTTTCTCAAACAAGCCGACAAAGCCTTGCGGCTCAAAGCCGGCTTGTGTCATCACCCCATAGCCCACGCGATCGGCCTCTCGCTCCATGTCGCGCGAGAAATTCAATTGGTTTTGAATGGCCACAGCTTGGCCACCCACAATCATGGCATTCGCCGCCTGCGGATTGCGGCTGGCTGCAAGCAAACCCAAGACCATCGCGCCCATCATCAAGGGCGACTGCTTGCTTTGCTGCGCCAGCAGGCGCGCAATGTGGCGCTGGGTCACGTGGCTCAGTTCATGGGCCAGCACCGAAGCCAATTCATCTCGGCTGGAGGACACCCCGATCAGGCCTAAATGAACGCCCAAATACCCGCCAGGCAAAGCGAAGGCATTGACACTTTTGTCGCGAATCAGCATCAAGTCCCAGGCGAAGCGTTGCTCCAGTTCCGCGGACAACTCGCCGCGCTGGCGCGCTGCCTGAATCAGGGGCTGCCAGATGCTTTGAATGTAGTCACTCAGAATCGGGTCTTCGATCAGGTCGGGATCGCGCAATATTTCCCGCGCAATGCTGTCGCCCAGCCGCCGCTCTTCGCCCAGGGGCATATCACCGCCATCGCCTAAAGACGGCAGCGCATGCGCCGCAGGGGCTTGGGCTTGCAGCGGGGCGTTCGCCATGCCCAGCAAGAAACTCAGAGTGACCCACTTCCAGCGGACGCTTGACAGGGATGCAATAAAAATTGGCATGACCTTATGATCCAGCTTGGATGTTAACCCCCGATGAAGGCCTCCCATGACGTTGACCCATTTTGATGCCCAAGGCCAAGCCCACATGGTGGATGTGGCCGCCAAAGCCCCCACCCATCGCATTGCGGTGGCTGCAGGCCGCATTGACATGTTGCCAGACACCCTGCGTTTGGTTGAGAGCGGGTCGGCCAAGAAGGGTGATGTGCTGGGCATTGCCCGCATTGCAGGCATACAAGCCGCCAAGAAAACCAGCGACTTGATTCCCCTGTGCCACCCTTTGGCGCTGACCCGCGTGGCCCTGGATTTTGAGGTGAATGCGACCGCTTCACATGTGCGCTGCCAAGCCACCGTAGAAACGGTGGGCCCGACAGGCGTGGAGATGGAGGCTTTGACGGCCGTGCAAGTGGCTTTGCTGACCATTTACGACATGGTCAAAGCCGTCGATCGGGGCATGACCATCACCGACGTGAAGCTGCTGGAGAAGCATGGTGGCAAGAGTGGGAGCTGGACGGCGTGATTCGCTGCAGTCCATCTGCAGTTGCCATCTTGATCCGTCAAAGCCTCTTCATGAACCGGGCAGCTTGCTGCCAATCGCTCGTCGTCATGGCATGACCGCCGGTGCGGGCTATCCCGCAAAGGCGGTGGGGGTGCGTGTGCCACATCGGTTTCAGTGATTCAACCAGGTGCCGCGTGCCTTCGGGGTTGGCCCAAAGATCATCTTCGGCCTGGAGCACACACAGGCCACGTGGTGCCAGGCTGGCCAGCCAAGGCAAGGGTGCATCTTCGTCCACCCACTGCTGCTGCATCCGCAGGTCTGCTGCCGTGGGTGCCAGCCAGTGAGGATAACGCTCCACCAGTTGTTGCAAGGTCTCACTGCCTTCACCCACAACCCGCAGCGAGGCAGCACCGCCGGTGCCGCTGTTGTGCGCCACCACGGCGTCAAAGTGTTGATTCAGGACGGCGGCCAGCAGAGCGGCTTTACCGCCCCGAGAATGCCCCACGGCGCCGAGTTTGCCAAAGCTGCGATCTGCAGCCTGTGCCAAAGCGTTGGCGCAAGTCATCAGCCCCCAAGCCCAAACCGACAAGGCCGACCACGGCACCTCTGGCCACCGGTCCTGCACCGGGCCTTGGCGTGTGCCGCTCGGCGCATCAAAGGCCAGTTCGGTGCGGTTGAACCAGGCCAGGGCCACCCCTTGCCTGACCACGGCATCCATGGCATCCGAATGGAGGACGTGGGGCCAGCAGCCGTCCGGACTGAGGAGCAGAGGAGGGCAGAAGACCCCGGCCGGATCTACGCGGTGCAGGGTCCAGGTCAACCAGGTGGGCTGACCGACCCGAACCTGCCATTGGCTCCAAATGCGGTCGCTTTGGTGCAGCTGATGCGACATGACAAGGCTCACCGGCTCCGTGAGTGCAGGCAAAGGGCCAAAAAAAGCCTGTGCCCACGGGGTCAACCGTCCACAAAAACTGTCATCCGTTCCGTACTTATCGGGCATTCAAACAAACTGACCCGCGTCAAATGTTGATCCAATGTCAATGAGAGTTTTCAGTCTAGCGTATTTCGAACGCCGAGCGGAACTTGCAGCGGGAACTGTGGATGCTTGGCATGAGGACGGCCTGACTGCCTAACCCAGGATCAAGCTGCGTGGGCGAGCTCGGAAATTCGCGCCACAGCCTCCGAGTTCATGGCCTTCATGGGCTGAAGCCGCAAAGCTGCATCACCAAAGTGTTGAACCACTTCGGCGAGGTCACTGGCATGCAGCGCCGTCGGCTTGTGGATGGGTGCGCAAGGTGCTTTTTGTGCAAGTGCACGGTAAAAAACCGTTGCAAACTGAGCGGATGTGCCATAAACACTGCGCTGTTGACCCATGGCAACGATGCGCAGGGTGTAGCCGTATTTCCCTTTGACGCACTCGGCCGCAGAAATGTCTTGAAGTTTGTAAGCGTGCACGCGCTTGTCGCTGTCGCTTTCCGAAATCAACAGTTGGTTATCGGTGAGTACCCAAAGCCCACGCCCCGCCAGAGTCACACGCCCCAGAACGTAGGCCAGAACTTGATCTTCAGACGCAATGTGGTCTCGCATTGTGTCCACATCGACTTGCTTGAGCAGGCAGTTCCCATAAGGGTTGGTGCCTTCAATGAGCAATTCCGTCAGTTCGTTGCCATTTTTCAAAAAGTCTAGCCAGGCCATCTCACACTCCAAAGAAGGGTGCGATGTTCGTGCATCTTTTGCGATTGACAACGCGGTCTGTGCAATAAGCCTTACCGGGGCTGGGTTATTCCGGGCTCTAGGTGTTTCATCACCGCAGGCTCGGGTGAGTAATGCACCAAGCGCAATGCCAATTGCTTTTGGGTCTCTGGCGATAGGCCCGGGGACATCAGCCGGGCAAAATCAACCGCGTTTCGAAACCAAAAAACATTCTCGACCCCTAGCAGGGGATGGTGTTGTTCAGCCACGAGCCGCAAGTGAGCGGGTAAATACAGCTGGCTGACGCGAAAGTAATCTAACGCGCCCCAAGCCGCACCCGCCGTGAGGGAAACGGCTAATACAAGTCCCCTTGCAGTTGACTTTTGAGCCGCCGTGTTTGCCTCAGACCCTGACGCAAATCCCAAAGCCAGGCCCAGCGTCATCTGGAATGGGCCATACCAAAGCGGAAACTCCAGCAGGCTGTGCACCCCCAGGGGCAACAACAGCGCCCATCCAAAGAGCACGCGGGGTGCTGAGAAGGCCCGCGGACGCTGTCGCCACAGCCAGGCGCCCGCCAATGCCATCCATCCCAAAGCCATCGGCCAACCCCATTCCACAATCAGTTGCAAAGGCAAGTTGTGTGCATGGGCCACGATTCCGCAAAAGCGCGTGCCAGACAGGGGTTGGGTGGCCATGGCGTAATCCAACTCGCCAAAGCCCCAGCCAGTCCAAGGCCGTTGGAGGCTCAGTTCCAAGACGTTGCGCCACAGCACCAGCCGACTTTCACATATATCCAGCCCCTCTGCCTGGGCGGTGGCGCGCGACAAAGCTGGCATCGGCGCAGGCGGGGTGGTGACATGCGTTTCTGAGGCAGGCAAGCTGGACAAGATTCCACTCAGAGCGAAAAACAAGCCCGCAGCAACCATGGGCGCCAGCCAGGCTGAAGGCTTGCCTTGCAAGCGGGCCGTGCGCAGGCAAAAGGTCCAGAGCACGGTCAACAAGAGCCAGGAGAGGCCGCCGGCTCTTGAGCATGAAATCACTGCGCCCACCGTCAGCAAGCCAAGTTGCAGCCAGTGCACAAGCCGTGTGCGCTGCCATGCGGTTTGTTGAAGGTAAAGCCAGGCGGCCAAGCCCATGGCCATCAAGGTGCCAAATTGGTTGCGTTGCCTCAGGTTGGCATACGCATCACGTTGCGGGCTGGCGTGCAGCCAATCTAACCCCTGTCCTGGTGTCAGCACGCCGCCCGCGTATTGAACACAGCCCAAGAGCGCACAAATCAATGCCACACCCAACAGGCTTTGTGCCATTGGCCGAGCCATTGTGGTCTGTTGCCCAATGCGATATGCCAGGAAAATACAGAGCAGGCTTCCCCACAGGCCGCCGATCAAGGCGGGATCGGCATAGGGGACCCACAGCCCAGCCCAGAGGGTCAAACCCAGCAAACCACCGAGCAGGGGAAAGCCGGTTGAAAGGGACGGCGCTGTCTGGCCAGACAGACGCCAATGGTGAAGGCCCAACGCTAGCAGGCCAGTCATTCCCCAGGCTGTCACCAACCCGGGGACCGAGGGAGCGGGGGGTGGCGCCCAAGGCTGAAGCCACGCAAGTGCAACGGCGATGAAGCTCAGCCCCGTCAACATTCAGGTACCCATGCTCATCGACACTCGGCGGGGGCATACTTGCTGGCCAGCAAGCTGCCTTCGGGCAAGGCAATGGTCGCCGGGCTGCTCACGCCCTGGGTGACACAGCGCCAGTTGACGCTGCCTTGGCTTGGCGGCGCAAAAGCCGCTGTGCCCAAGGGAAGCGCCGTGGGTGCATCGCGTGTGCCCGTGAAGGGTACGAGGTGAAAGCTCCCATTGCCAGCCACGGCGGTGGTTTTGACGCTGATGACGCCCGTGGCTGCAGCGATGCTGATGCTGGTGATGTTAGGGGTGGCGCTAGGCGCTTGGTAGCCGTTGGCATACCCCTCGGTGGACCCGGCCGCATTGCCATTGGACAACACATCGAGTACCTGGTTTTTGGCGGCAGCGGCCAAAGCCAAGCCTTCGCTGACGCGGGCTCGGATGGTGTAGTCTTGGTAGGCTGGCAAAGCGACCGATGCCAGAATACCGATGATCGCTACCACGATCATCAGTTCAATGAGCGTGAAGCCGCGCTGGAGAGTGTTCATGCAGATATCCTTTGAGTGTGAATATCTGCAAATCCTACTGACGCGCGCCCCAATGAATCCTTAAATGTTAATTTAAACAGATTCTTCTGCGTGTTTCCCTCTTTTTTGGAGAAACTTTCCAAGGCCGATCACCACAGCCGCGCCCACAGCGGCAGCGATGTAATGCAGTGAGGGATTGGCTTCCAGGGTGGACTTCAGGGCCACATCGCTGGCGATGGTTTCGCCGCCCACCCAGCCGATCAAAGCAGCGCCCAAGGTCACGATCACGGGGTAACGTTCCATCAGTTTGATCATGAGGGTGCTGCCAAAGATGACCAACGGAATGCTGATGGCCAGGCCAATGATCAACAGCGTGGTGGAGCCTTTGGCCGCCGCAGCGACAGCAATCACGTTGTCCAGGCTCATGACGATATCGGCAATCAAAATGGTGCGCACGGCAGCCATCAGGCCTTTTTGCTCGACCTCGCCCTCTTCGCCATCATCCTCTTCGCTGAGCAACTGAACGCCAATCCAGAGCAACAGCAAACCTCCAACGATTTGCAAGTACGACAGCGCCAGCAACTGCACGGCCACGACCGTCAACACAATACGCAAAACGACAGCAGCGCCGGAGCCAAAAAGAATGGCCTTCTTTTGCTGATGCGGCGGAAGCGAGCGGGCTGCCAGTGCAATCACCACAGCGTTGTCGCCGGACAGGATGATGTTGATCCAGATGATTTTCATCAATCCAATCCAGAAATCGGTACTTTGCAGCAGTTCCATTCAGTCTCTCCAATACTTGTGCGTGCCTGTGTGAAAGGCCGTGTTTTCCAGGCCCTGAAGTGTAACGGGCCCGCCAAAGCGAGCCCGTTGGTAATTCTGCTTATGCCAACTTAGAGCATGGCTTTGAGCAGCTTGGCCATTTCAGAGGGGTTGCGCGTCACTTTGAATCCGCACTCTTCCATGATGGCCAGTTTGGCGTCGGCCGTATCCGCGCCACCCGAAATCAAAGCGCCGGCGTGACCCATGCGTTTTCCAGGAGGGGCGGTGACACCCGCGATGAAGCCGACGATCGGCTTCTTCATATTGGCCTTGCACCAACGAGCGGCTTCGGCTTCATCGGGACCGCCAATTTCGCCGATCATGATGACGGCGTCGGTTTCGGGGTCATCGTTGAAGGCTTTCATCACATCGATGTGCTTCAGGCCGTTGATGGGGTCGCCTCCGATGCCCACAGCGCTGGATTGGCCCAGCCCGATTTCAGTCAGCTGCGCCACGGCTTCATAGGTCAGGGTGCCCGAACGGGACACCACGCCAATGCGGCCTTTGCGGTGAATGTGGCCGGGCATGATGCCGATCTTGATTTCGTCAGGGGTGATCAGGCCGGGACAGTTCGGGCCGAGCAGCAGGGTTTTCTTGCCGCCAGCAGCTTCCTTGGCCTTCATGCGGTTGCGCACTTCGAGCATGTCACGAACCGGAATGCCCTCGGTGATACAAATCGCCAGGTCCAGGTCGGCTTCCACGGCCTCCCAAATGGCGGCCGCAGCACCGGCGGGAGGCACGTAGATCACCGACACGGTGGCGCCGGTTTGCGATGCCGCTTCTTTGACGGAAGCGTAAATGGGAATGTCAAAAACTTTTTCGCCAGCCTTCTTGGGGTTCACGCCGGCCACAAAGCAGTTCTTGCCATTGGCGTATTCCTGGCATTTTTCGGTGTGGAACTGGCCGGTCTTGCCCGTGATGCCCTGGGTAATGACTTTGGTGTTTTTGTTGATGAAGATGGACATGTGTTTTCCCCCGGCTTATTTGACGGCAGCCACGACTTTTTGGGCCGCTTCTGCCATGGTGTCTGCGCTGATGATGGGCAGGCCCGATTCGGCGAGCATCTTCTTGCCCAGCTCCTCGTTGGTGCCCTTCATGCGCACCACCAGTGGCACGCTCAGGTTCACCGCCTTGCAGGCGGTGATCACGCCGGTGGCGATGGTGTCGCAGCGCATGATGCCGCCAAAGATATTGACCAAAATGGCTTTGACCTTGGGGTTCTTCAGCATGATTTTGAAAGCTTCGGTCACCTTTTCGGGGGTGGCGCCGCCGCCCACGTCCAGGAAGTTGGCCGGCTCGGCGCCGAACAGCTTGATGGTGTCCATGGTGGCCATGGCCAGGCCGGCACCATTGACCAAGCAGCCGATGTTGCCGTCCAGGCTGATGTAGGCCAGGTCGAATTTGGAGGCCTCGACTTCCGCCGGGTCTTCTTCGTCCAGGTCGCGGTAAGCCACGATTTCGGGATGGCGGAACAAGGCGTTGCTGTCAAAGTTGAACTTGGCGTCCAAGGCAATGATGTTGCCTTTGCTGTCACGGTTCAGCGGATTGATTTCCACCAGCGAGGCATCGGTGTCCATGTAGCACTGGTAAAGTTTCTTGAAGACATCCACGGCTTGAGCGGTGGAGCCTGCGGGAATGCCAATGCCGTCGGCAATTTCCTTGGCTTGCGCATCGGTCAGGCCCGCCAGCGGATCGGCGAAGACCTTGATGATTTTCTCGGGTGTTTTGTGCGCGACTTCTTCGATGTCCATGCCGCCCTCCGACGAGGCCATGATGGCAACCTTCTGGCTGGCGCGGTCTGTCACGACGGACACATAGTATTCTTTTTGAATGTCGGCGCCATCTTCAATATAGAGGCGTCGAACTTTTTGGCCTTCGGGGCCGGTCTGATGCGTTTTAAGCTGCATGCCCAGGATTTCGCCGGCCAGACGCTTCACGTCGTCGATGGACTTCGCGACTTTGACGCCACCACCCTTGCCGCGGCCACCGGCATGAATTTGGGCCTTGACCACCCACACCGGGCCGCCCAGCTTTTGTGCGGCTTCCACCGCCTCTTGCACCGTGAACGCAGGAATGCCGCGCGGTACTGGTACACCAAAATTTCGCAAGATTTCCTTGCCTTGGTACTCGTGAATTTTCATGAGGTCTCTCTTCGCAACGGTGGAAATGTGGGGGCATGCTGCGCACACTGCCAGCACAGCAACCCTGGACTTTGCCGCCGTGAAATGTATCATGCTGCATCGCACCAACCTTTTTCAACGCTTACAACATGCCAAAAGTTTTGGCATGCTTTCTATCAGCACGACGACCATGGCAAAAGTTTTCATCGACGGCGAGGCGGGCACCACCGGGTTGCAGATTCGGGAGCGGCTGGCTGACTTGACGGGCGTCAAAGTCGTCAGCATTGAGCCGGCGCGCCGCAAGGACCCCGAGGCCAAGCGCGAGATCATCGCATCGGTGGATTTGGTGGTGCTTTGCCTGCACGACGACGCTGCGCGAGACACCGTGGCCATGGTTGACAGCTTGGGCGGTACCCGCCCGCGCATCATTGACGCCTCGACGGCCCATCGCACGGCACAGGGTTGGGTGTTTGGGTTTCCCGAGCTGGCCCCGGGGCAGCGAGAAGCCGTTCGCCAGGCCGAACGCGTGGCCAACCCGGGGTGCTATGCCACCGGCGCCATTGCCTTGATTCGCCCCCTGCTAGATGCCGGCTTGCTCACCCCCGACACGCCCTTGACGCTGCCCTCGGTCAGTGGCTATTCGGGGGGTGGCCGGACCATGATCGAGGCCTACGAGCAGGGCACCGCGCCCTTGCACGAGGCCTATGCCCTGGGCTTACAGCACAAACATTTGCCTGAAATCATGGCCTACACCGGCTTGACGCGCCGCCCCATCTTCATGCCATCGGTGGGCAATTTCCGCCAGGGCATGCTGGTTCAGTTGCCTTTGCACCTGGATCTGCTGCCGGGAAAGCCGCGCGCTCAGGACATCGAAGCGGCTTTGCGGGCGCACTACCCAGCTTCGGACGATGGCTGGGTGAGCGTGCCACCGGCCACCGAAGATGGCAAGCTCGACGCCACTGCCCTCAACGACACCAACAAGTTGGAGTTGCGCGTTTTTGCCAACGAGTCCTATCGGCAAGCCGTGTTGATTGCACGCCTGGACAACCTGGGCAAAGGCGCCAGCGGCGCAGCCGTTCAAAACCTGCGCTTGATGTTGGGGCTTTAAGCCTTCAGCACACGCCGCACCACTTCGGGGGCGAACCCTCGGCTGACCAAAAAACGAATTTGTTTGGCATGGCC
>Ga0255085_1000648_pt1 | contig 9499 bp, 7 predicted proteins | sample Colum_Cont_RepB__FD_188442 | JGI IMG/M metagenome (GOLD analysis project Ga0255085, IMG submission 188442) | Freshwater microbial communities from Columbia River, Oregon, United States - Colum_Cont_RepB_8d | ecosystem: Environmental > Aquatic > Freshwater > River | place: USA: Oregon | collected... | reverse complement strand
CCTCCGATCGCCCCAACCAGCCGTTGGGCCGCACGATCAGCACCAGCACCAGCAGCGCGTAGGGCAACACGGGCGCCAACTGGCTCACCGTGAGCCGCCACAGCGGGTGCTCGGCCACGCCCTGGCGACCCAGCAGCTCACCCAGGGGCAGGTCAATGCCCACCGCCAAGGTCTGCAAGGTGCCGATGAACAGCGAGGCCCAGAAGGCCCCCGCCAGCGAGCCCAGGCCACCCACCACCACCACCACGAACAACACCGACCCCACGGTGGCGGCCATGCCGGGCTCGGTCACAAAGGCCACACCACCGATGACCCCGGCCAGGGCCGCCAGCGCAGCGCCGGCGCCGAACACGCCCATGAACACCCGGGGCACGTCGTGCCCCAGGGTCTGCACGGTATCGGGGTGGGTCAGGGCCGCCCGCACGATCAGGCCCAGCCGGGTGCGAACCAGCGCCCAGGCCAAGGCGCCCAAGACGAGAAGCGACGCCCCAGCCATGAAGGCTCGGTAGCGCGAAAACGGTAGGCCCCCCACCGTGAACAGCGGCCCGGCCAGCGCGTCGGGCACTGGGTTGTGGATCGGCCCAAGGCCCCACAGCAGTCGCACCAGCTCCAGCACCACATAGCTCAGGCCAAAGGTCACCAACAGCTCGGCCACATGGCCGTGAGCGTGCACGCGCCGCAGCACCCAGCGCTCAAAGGCGGCCCCCAGCAGCCCCACCAGCAGGGGCGCCACCAGCAAGGCCCAACCAAAGCCCAGCGCCTGGGTCAATGAGTGGCCGAGGTAGGCCCCCAGCATGTAGAAGCTGGCGTGGGCAAAGTTGAGCACGCCCATCAAGCTGAAGATCAGCGTGAGGCCTGCGCTCAACAGAAAGAGCAGCAGGCCGTAGCTCAATCCATTGAGCAGGGAGACGATCCAGCCGTCCATCAGGGGCGGGCCATGTCGCAGCGCGTGGGCCGGCTGGCCACCTGTGCTGGCAGGTACTGAAGCGGCGCGAAGGTGTACCCCGTGCCTTCCACGCTGTAAGGCGCCGCGGCGCTCACCGGCACCCAGCGCGACACCCACAGGCCTTGCTGCACTTGGTGGTCTTCGGCGCGCACGGTGCTGGGGCCGTTGGCCCCCTGAAAGCGCAGCCCGCCCAGCGCGCGGGCCACGCGGTCGGGCTCGGTGCTGTTGGCCTGGGCCATGGCACGCCCCAGCAGCTCAATGCCGTTGTAGATGGCAAAGGTGTACAGGTCTTCGCCGTGGCGGGCGCGGAACGCGGCCATCAGCCGGGCCAGTTCGCCCGGCGGGTTGGAGTGCCCGATGCCGATCTGGTACACCTCGGCGCCCGGCCAGCGCGCCAGGGCGGTGGGGGTGCCACTGACGGCCGGGTAATAGGCGTACAGCGGCACACGAAGGCCAGCCTGCTGCAAGGCCTGCACCAGGCGGGTCAGGTCGGCGCCCCAGTTGCCGGTGACGATGGCATCGGCCCGCGCCAAGCGCACCCGCTCGGCCCAGGGGGAGAAGTCTTTCACCTGCCCCAGGGGGTGAAGCTCGTCACCCACCACTTCCACCTCGGGCCGTTTGCGGGGCATGCTCTCGCGGAAATGGGCCGACACCTGTTGCCCGTGGGCGTAGTTCTGGTTGATCAGAAAAACGCGCCGGATGGCCGGCTGCGTGGCCAGAAAGGTGGTGAGCGCCTCCATCTTCATGGAGGTGTCGGCGTCCAGCCGCACGTGCCAGAAGCTGCAGCGCTCGTTGGTGAGTGCCGGGTCCACCGCGGCGTAGTTCAGGTACAGCACCTCGCGCCCGGGGTGACGGGCGTTGTGCTTGTTCACCACCTCCAGAATGGCGGCGGCCGCGCCCGATCCATTGCCCTGCGCGATGTAGCGAAAGCCCTGGTCGATGGCGGCCTTCACCGCGTTGAGGCTTTCTTGCGGCGAGCCCTTGTTGTCAAAGCCCACCACCTGAAAGCGCACGCCGCGCGGCAGCGCGTCGGCGCCACGCTGCTCGGCCAGGAACTGCCAGCTTCGCAACTGGTTGCGCCCGACCTCGGCGAAGGGGCCCGACAGCGGGTCAATGAAGGCGATCTTCACCACCCGCGCCGGCTGGGCCTGGGCCGGCGCCATGCCCAGGCTCAGCCCCAAGACGAAACCAAGGGCCAGGCGCCGCTTCATGTCTGCACCCCGTGGGCCGGCCCGCGCGTCAGGCCTGGGCGCGCAGCTCGGGCAGCACGTAGTCCTTGAGCTGCTCGCGCAAGGTCATCTTCTGCATCTTGCCGGTGGCGCCCAGCGGAATGGCATCGACAAAGACCACGTCGTCGGGGATCTGCCACTTGGCGATCTTGCCTTCGTAGAAGGCCAGCAACTGCTCACGGCTCAGCTCGGCACCGGGCTTTTTCACCACCACCACGATGGGGCGCTCGTCCCACTTGGGGTGGCGCATGCCGACGCAGGCGGCCATGGCCACGGCCGGATGGGCCATGGCGATGTTTTCCACGTCGATGGAGCTGATCCACTCGCCGCCCGACTTGATCACGTCCTTGCTGCGGTCGGTGATCTGCATGAAGCCGTCGGCGTCGATGGTGGCCACGTCACCGGTGGGGAACCAGCCCCGGCCGTGCTCGTCGTAGCGCAGCGGGTCGCCGCCTTCGCCCTTGAAGTAACTGGCGATGATCCAGGGCCCGCGCACCAGCAGGTCACCGTAGGCCTTGCCGTCCCAGGGAAGTTCGTGCCCAGTGTCGTCCACGATCTTCATGTCCACGCCGAACAGCGAGCGGCCCTGCTTCAGGCGCACCTTCAGCTGCTCTTGCGGCGGCAGGGCGAGCTGGGCGTTCTTCAGGGTGCACACGGTGCCCAGGGGCGACATTTCGGTCATGCCCCAGGCGTGCAGCACTTCCACGCCGTAGTCGTCGTTGAAGGCATTGATCATGGCCGGCGGGCAGGCCGAGCCACCGATCACGGTGCGCTTGAGCGTGCTGAACCGCAGCCCGTTGGCCTGCATGTGGCCCAGCAGCATCTGCCACACGGTGGGCACGCCAGCGGCCATGCTCACCTGCTCGGCCTCGATCAATTCGTAGACCGACTTGCCATCGAGCGCCGGGCCGGGGAAGACCAGCTTGCAGCCCACCGCGGCGGCCGAGTACGGCAGCCCCCAGGCGTTGACGTGGAACATGGGCACCACGGGCAGGATGCTGTCGCGCGCCGAGCAGCTCAGGGCGTCGGGCAATGCTGCGCCATAGGCGTGCAACACGGTGGAGCGGTGCGAGTACACGGCGCCCTTGGGGTTGCCGGTGGTGCCGCTGGTGTAGCACATGCTGGAGGCGCTGTTCTCGTCCAGGTCGGGCCAGCGGTAGGTGGCGTCGCTTTGCTCACCAATCCAGGCCTCGTAGCTTTTCAGGCCGGGAATGCCGCTGTCGGCCGGCAGGGCGTCGGCATCGCACAGGGCAATCCAGTGCTTCACCGTGGGGCACTTGGCGGCCACGCCCTTGACCAGGGGCAGGAAGGTCATGTCGAAGCACAGCGCCGTGTCGGCGGCGTGGTTGATGATCCAGGCCAGCTGCTCGGGGTGCAGGCGCGGGTTGAGGGTGTGCAGCACGCGGCCGGTGCCGCTCACGCCGAAATACAGCTCCAGGTGGCGATAACCGTTCCAGGCCAGGGTGCCCACCCGATCACCGAAGGCCAGCCCCAGGGCATCGAGCGCACGGGCAATCTGGCGCGCGCGCTGGGCGGTCTTGCCCCAGGTGCTGCGGTGAATGTCGCCCTCCACCCGGCGCGACACGATCTCGGTGGCGCTGTGGTGTCGCTCTGCGTGTTCAATGAGCGACGAGATCAACAAGGGCTGGCTCTGCATCTGTCCCAACATGGGCATGTCTCCTGAAGGCGAGTGTGGAAAGCCGAGATGCTAACGGCTTGTTCCCGCCCCGGTTCTGAGCGGCGTCAAAGCTCGGATGCGCCAGGTCCCTTGTGGCTCAACACCTGCGGCTGCGCCCTGGCGCTTGTGCCCAATGGCAAGCCGCAGGCGACCGACTCGGCCAGCCCCCTCACCACTGCGACCAGGCGAGACCGGCAGAGGTCGGGCCCACACAGCCGCATGGCGTCCGACAGCAGGCGGGCGTGCAGGTAAGCCTCCAGGCTGGCTGCAGACAGGCGCAGCGCACCCAGGCGCCGCATGGCCACCTGGTACGACAACCACAGCTGCCACGCCTGAACCGGCGGGTGAACCGAGCGCCTGGCGTGGGCGGTGAGCACCTGCCACACCAGTTGGCGGCTGTCGGCAGGTGCGCCGACCATCCACCCCACGCAGGGCGTGGACCACACCTCCATCAAGGGAGCGCCAACCGGACAATTCACCACCCCGGTCAGGTTCGCCAGGGCAAACACAGTGTCCACCCGCGCCAGGTGGTGAAGGTTGTGCACGATGCGCGACGGCTCATGCGCATCGTCAAGGGTCAGCAGGCAAAGGCGGCGCCCGTGGATCCCACCGGCATCGTTCACCGATTGCAGCAGCGCCTGGGTGCCGAGCACCACCTCGCGTGCCACCGCGCCCACCGGCCCCGTCAAGCCGACCGTCTGCCCGATGAGAACCTCGGTCGGGCTCACACCCGCCCGATCGGCAATGGGCGTGCCGAAGGGGCTGACTTCGTCAACCCAGGCCATTCCTCTCGACTGTCGTGTCGTGCCCCTCATGCGTGCCAGTTCCCATGCGTCAAGCCCAGTTGAATGGGCCATGTGCGCACCTTAGCCAAGCACTGGGCTCGCGTCGCTCGCCTCAACAGCCCAAGGGGGAACCCTCAGGTGGCGGGCAAAAAAACCTTGCTGCCCCCGCCCGAACGGCACCAGCGAGAGAATGTGCCCATGTTCACCGCGGCCACCCCTCCACACGACCTTGGCCTGACCTGGCGCAACCGCTTTGCCGACCTGGGCGAATCGTTTTTCAGCCCCACGCCGCCCACGCCCTTACCGGCCCCCCATTGGGTCGGCTTCCAGCACACACTGGCCCAAGACCTGGGCTTGCCACCCGACACGCACCTCAACGACGCCGCGTTGCACGCCTTTACCGGCAACCTGCCCCTGGCGGGCAGTCAGCCGCTGGCCAGCGTGTACAGCGGCCACCAATTCGGCCATTGGGCCGGGCAGTTGGGCGATGGCCGGGCCATCTGGCTGGGCGAGATCGACACGCCCGCAGGCCCCATGGAGCTGCAACTCAAGGGCGCGGGCCTCACGCCCTACTCGCGCATGGGCGATGGGCGCGCCGTGCTGCGCAGCTCGATTCGCGAGTTCCTGGCCAGCGAGGCCATGCACGCCCTGGGCATTCCCACCACCCGCGCGCTATGCGTCACCGGCTCGCCCGCGCCCGTGCGGCGCGAGACGGTGGAGACCGCCGCCGTGGTCACCCGGGTGGCGCCCAGCTTCATTCGCTTCGGCCACTTCGAGCATTTCGCGGCCAACAACCAGGTCGATGAGCTGCGCCAGCTCGCCGACTTCGTGATCGACCACCACTACCCCGAGTGCCGCCAACGCGAGGGCAACCCCTACGCCCACTTGCTCGAATCGGTGAGCGCGCGCACCGCCGAATTGGTGGCGCAGTGGCAGGCGGTGGGCTTTTGCCACGGCGTGATGAACACCGACAACATGAGCATCCTGGGCCTGACCATCGACTACGGCCCCTTCCAGTTCATGGACGGCTTCAACCCCGCCCACATCTGCAACCACAGCGACAGCGGCGGGCGCTACGCCTACCACCGCCAGCCCAACATCGCCTACTGGAACCTGTTCTGCCTGGGCCAGGCCCTGCTGCCGCTGATGGACGATCAGCAACAGGCACTTGACGCACTGGAGCCCTACAAAACCCTGTTCCCCGAGGCCTTGCAGCGCCGCATGGGCGCCAAGCTGGGGCTGAGCAGCGTGCAGCCCGGCGACGCCGAACTCACCGAGGCGTTCATGCAACTGCTGGCCCGCGAGCGGGTGGACTTCACCATCGCCTTCCGGCGCCTGGCCGATTCGGTGAGCGACTCGCTCACGCCCGTGCGCGACCTGTTCATCGACCGCGACGCGTTTGACGCCTGGGCCGTCCGCTGGCAATACCGGCTGCAGGCACAAGGCGGTGCTGACCGCGAGGCCATGCGCCGCGCCAACCCGCGCATCGTGCTGCGCAACCACCTGGGCGAACTTGCCATCCGCCGCAGCCGCGAAGGCGACCACAGCGAGGTCGATCGCCTGCTGCAGGCCTTGCTCGCCCCCTTCGACGACCGCCCTGGCGAAGACGACCTGGCCGCGCTGCCGCCGGACTGGGCCAGCCAGATCGAGATCAGTTGCTCATCCTGACACGGAGACACCCCATGACCTTCCCCATCGAAAAGACCGATGCCGAGTGGCGCGAGATCCTGGCCGCCAAGGGCGCCGAGCCCGCGGCCTTCGAGGTGACCCGCCACGCCTACACCGAGCGCCCCTTCACCGGCAAATACGAGCAGGTGTGGGCCGACGGCAGCTACCACTGCATCTGCTGCGGAAACCACCTGTTTGACGCCGGCACCAAGTTCGACGCCGGCTGCGGCTGGCCCAGCTTCTGGAAGGCCGTGCCCAATGCCATCACCGAACTGGTGGACCGCAGCCACGGCATGGTGCGCACCGAAACCGTGTGCAGCCAGTGCGGCGCCCACCTGGGCCATGTGTTCGAAGACGGCCCCGCGCCCACCGGCCTGCGCTACTGCATGAACTCGGCCTCGCTGGAGCACCGCGAATGAGCGCCACCCCCGCGCTGTCCATGCTCGATCTGGTGGCCGTGCGCGAGGGCGGCACCGTGGCCGACGCGCTGGCCATCGCCCGCCGCACCGCCCAGCACGTCGAATCGCTGGGCTTCACGCGCTACTGGCTGGCCGAGCACCACAACATGAGCGGCATCGCCAGCTCGGCCACCGCCGTGCTGGTGGGCCACATCGCCGGCGCCACCGAGCGCATCCGCGTGGGCTCGGGCGGCATCATGCTGCCCAACCACGCCCCGCTGGTGGTGGCCGAGGCCTTCGGCACCCTGGCCGAGCTGTACCCCGGCCGCATCGACCTGGGCCTGGGCCGCGCCCCCGGCACCGACCCGCTCACCATGCGTGCGCTGCGCCGCAACCGCACCGAGAGCGAAGAAGACTTTCCGCGTGATGTGGCCGAGCTGCAGGCCCTGCTGGGCCCCTTGCAACCCGGCCAGCGCGTGATGGCCATGCCCGGCGCCGGCACCCACGTGCCCATCTGGCTGCTGGGCTCCAGCCTGTTCTCGGCCCGCCTGGCCGCCCAGCGCGGCCTGCCCTTCGCCTTCGCCTCGCATTTCGCGCCGCGCTACCTGCTGCAGGCACTTGAGGTGTACCGCAGCGAGTTCCAGCCCTCCGAGGTGCTGAGCAAGCCCCACGCCATGGTGGGCCTGCACGTGGTGGCCGCCCCCACCGACGAAGAAGCCCAGTTCCTGGCCAGCAGCACCCAGCAGCGCGTGCTGGGCATCCTCACCGGGCGGCGCGGGCAGCTGCCGCCACCCGAGCCGGGCTTCATGGAGCGCCTGCACCCGCAGGAGCGCGCCGCGGTGGACGACTTCCTGGCGGTGGCCGCCATCGGCTCGCCCGGCACGGTGCAAGCACGGCTGCGGCACCTGATGGAACTGACCGAGGCCGACGAACTGATGATGGTGTGCGACGTGTTCGACCTGAACCTGCGCCTGCGCTCGCTCGAACTGGCGGCGCAGGCCGTGCAGTCCCTGTCGACCGACGCCGCGCCCGCCTGAGGCGCCTGCCGCGGCCGATCAGGGCTGGCCGCGCACCATCTGCATGACCTGCCCGGCATCCAGGGTGGCGGCCTTCTGCTGGATCTGCGGCAAGTAGGTCTGCTGCATCTGCTTGGCAGGCCCCAGCAGCCCCTGAAAGGTTTCGCGGAGCACGGCCGTGTTCATCACCCGGCCACCGGCGTAATAGCGCTTGGCCAGTTGGCCCAGGGCATAGGTGGTGGCAAAGGAGAAGGCCATGCCGGTGGCGGCCGAGCCCACGCGCCCCACCGTGCGGCCGGCCGCCTTGCCCAGCAACCCGCCCAGCAGCTTGCGACCGAACTGCTCCAGGTACTGCGAGGTCAGCCCGACGCCCGCGGCCGCGATGAACTCGCGGATGTGGCCCTGGTCCAGCTCCACGCCATGGGCCTTGCCCACGCCGTACACCATCTTGATCTGCAGCGGGATGATGGCCATCGAGGCCCATGACTGCGGCAGCAGTTCCAGCGCCCCGTTGAGCAGGGCGTACTGAAGAATGGAGCGATCCAGCTCGGCGTCTTGCGCGGCGGGGCGCGGCGAAGCCGCCACCGCGGCCACGGGGGCCACCTCGCGCGCGGCCTCCACCAGGGCCGACTCGTCGCGCTCGAAGCCCTGAACGGCCGCCCCATTCAGGCCCAGGCGGGCCTTCAACTCAGCGAGGAACGACGCCTCGGCCTCGCTTCGGGCGGCATCGGCATCGCACACGCACACCGCCATTTCGTAGGCCAGCTGGCGGTGGCCCGGGTCGGCCAGGGCGCCCACCACCGAGTCGAGCGACACCCGCTTGAGCAACACGTCCTGCACCAGGCGAGGCGACATCGGGGCGCCGGAAGACAAGCCCAGGTTGTCTGCCCACTGGCGGATCGACTCGCGCTCGGCATCGGCCTGGTGCCCATCGGCAAAGGCGGCCATCAGGGCAATCGAGAGAAGGGCATCGCGTTCGGCGTTTTGCATGGCGTGGTGTTGAAAGGTCGGTGATGAGCAACTGAGTGCCCGCACGGCACAAAGTTCAGCGGGCGGCCGGCCAAGACCGCAGGTGCCCGGCGCGATGGTGCGCGCGCAGGCCCGCACCTACCCTGCCAGGGCACGCCAACCAACGCTCCCCAAGACACGACCATGCCCGGCGCCTACGCCCACATCACCCTGCTTCACCTCAGCATCCAGCGCGCTCAAGAAGGCGAGGCGCTGCCGGCTCGGGTGGTCGGCGCGCTCAAGCGCTGGGGCGCCCACGCCGAGTTCGGCGCCCTCAGCCCCGACTTCCCCTACCTGGCCGGCCACACCACCTGGGCCGACCTCATGCACCACAGCGGCAACAACACCCTGCTGCACTGTGGCCTGAGCGCGCTGCAAGGCATGGACCCCGAGCCCTGGGAGCGCACCTGCGCCTGGCTGATGGGCTATGCCTCGCACATGGTGGCCGACATGACGATCCACCCCGTCATCAACCGCCTGGTGGGCCCCTACGAAGACAACAAGACCGCGCACCGCACGTGCGAGATGCACATGGACGTGCACGCTTTCGGCCGCCTGGGGCTGGGCGATGCCGGGCTGACACGGCACCTGGAAGAGCACCTGGCCTCGGTGGAGACCGACCACCAGCGCCACCTCATCGACCCGGCCGTGGGCGCTGTGTGGGCAAGCATGCTGTCGCAGACCCATCCCGACACCGCTCGCCACGACCCACCGGCGCCGCACGCCTGGTACCGCTCCTTTGTGGGGGTGATGAACACGATACGGGGCCTC
>Ga0255085_1000647_pt1 | contig 9500 bp, 7 predicted proteins | sample Colum_Cont_RepB__FD_188442 | JGI IMG/M metagenome (GOLD analysis project Ga0255085, IMG submission 188442) | Freshwater microbial communities from Columbia River, Oregon, United States - Colum_Cont_RepB_8d | ecosystem: Environmental > Aquatic > Freshwater > River | place: USA: Oregon | collected... | reverse complement strand
CCCCTTCACCTGCCTGAACAGCGCGCGCTATGGCATTGCCTGGGGTGCCCTGGGGGCCGCCGAGTACTGCTGGCACACCGCCCGCCAGTACACCCTGGACCGCAAGCAGTTTGGTCGCCCTCTGGCGGCCAACCAGCTGATCCAGAAGAAGCTGGCCGACATGCAAACCGACATCGCCCTGGGCCTGCAAGGCTGCCTGCGCCTGGGCCGCATGAAAGACGATGGTTCGGCCTCGGTGGAAGTGACCTCCATTCTCAAGCGCAACTCTTGTGGCAAAGCGCTGGACATCGCGCGCATGGCGCGCGACATGATGGGTGGCAACGGCATCAGCGACGAGTTCGGCGTCGCTCGCCACTTGGTGAACCTGGAGGTGGTCAACACCTACGAGGGCACGCACGACATCCACGCCCTGATTTTGGGTCGCGCACAAACCGGCATTGCCGCGTTCGCCAACTGATTGTTTGATGCGATCCGCTGCCTGTGCACACTTCACAGGCAGCCAGCCTGCGCGCGCGGGATAATCCAGCCATGGCAAGCAAACAACGTGTCGTCGTCGGACTCAGTGGCGGGGTGGATTCCGCGGTCAGCGCTTGGCTGCTCAAGCAGCAAGGCCATGAGGTCATCGGCATTTTCATGAAGAACTGGGAAGATGACGATGACAGCGAATACTGCTCGTCCAACATAGATTTCGTCGACGCCGCTGCGGTGGCCGATGTCATCGGCATCGAGATCGAGCACGTCAATTTTGCGGCAGACTACAAAGACCGCGTGTTTGCAGAATTCTTGCGTGAATACCGGGGGGGTCGCACGCCCAATCCGGACATTTTGTGCAACGCCGAAATCAAGTTCAAAGCTTTTCTTGACCATGCCATGCGGCTGGGCGCCGAAAAAATTGCCACCGGCCATTACGCGCGCGTGCGCGAAAAAGAAGGGGCCTTTGAGTTGCTCAAGGGGCTGGACCCTGGCAAGGACCAAAGTTATTTCTTGCACCGACTGAACCAAGCGCAACTCAGCAAAACCCTGTTCCCGGTGGGCGAGTTGCACAAAAGTGAAGTGCGGCGCATCGCCGCCGACATCGGCTTGCCCAATGCGCGCAAGAAAGACTCGACCGGCATTTGTTTCATTGGCGAGCGCCCGTTTCGCGAGTTTTTAAACCGTTACATTGCCCAAGCACCCGGCCCTGTCAAAGACGAGCGCGGCCGTGTGCTGGGGCGCCATGTGGGCCTGAGCTTTTACACGCTGGGCCAACGTCAAGGCTTGGGCATTGGCGGTGTCAAGGAAAAGGGCGCACAGCGCGGGGGTGGCGAACACGCCCCCTGGTTTGTCGCGCGCAAAGATGTGAAGAACAACACCTTGTATGTGGTGCAAGGGCACGATCACCCTTGGTTGCTGTCACACCAGGTGAGCGTGGACGACCTGAGCTGGGTTGCTGGCCAGCCGCCCTCGCCCGCAACCCTGGCCGCGAAGACGCGTTACCGGCAAACCGATGCGCCTTGTGATCTGCAATTTCCCGCGCCGCAGACGCTGGCATTGCATTTTCCCGATGCCCAATGGGCCGTTACCCCGGGCCAGTCCGCGGTGCTTTACCAGGGCGATGTCTGCCTGGGCGGGGGTGTGATTGCTGCAGCGCAAACCCTTGACCTTGAGAAAGCCACAGCATGACTCTGACCCGGCGCGCGTTTCAGCGACAACTTCAAGCGGGGGCCCTGGCCCTGGCCTTGGCGCCTTGGCAGCGGGCTTTGACCCAGCCTGCAGACCCAGCCCGCACTTGGAAAAACAACCCCTTCAGTTTGGGCGTTGCCAGTGGCCGGCCGCGGCCCGATGCCATCCTGTTATGGACGCGCTTGCTGGTCAGCGATGAAGACCGTCGCCTGAGCGCACAAACCGAAGAAAGCCTCAAGGTCGAGTGGGAAGTGTTTGCCGACGAAGCATTGAGGCGACCGTTGTTCAAGGGACAGCAAGTCACGGATGGCACCCGGGGCCACAGCGTGCATGTGCATTTGCAGGGCCTGGCACCTGCGCGCGATTATTGGTACCGCTTTCGCTGTGGCGATGCCCTGAGCCGGGTGGGCCACACCCGCACCGCGCCTGCGCCAGACGCCGCCGTCAAACAGTTGCGCATTGCGCTGGCGTCCTGCCAGCATTTCGAGCAGGGGCAATACATTGCCCACCGCGACATTGCGGCCCAGTCGCTTGACTTCGTGTTGTTTGTCGGCGATTACATCTACGAAAGTTCCAACCCACGGTATGCGCTTCGGCAACACACGGGTGGCGAGCCCATGACCCTGCCAGCCTACCGCGAGCGTTACGCCCAGTACAAAAGCGACCCCTTGCTGCAGGCATCCCATGCGGCCCATCCTTGGGTGTTGATGTGGGATGACCATGAGGTTGTCAACGATTACGCCAACAGCCAAGATGCGCGCTACACCGACCCGGCCGTTTTCCTGGCCCGCCGTGCGGCGGCTTACCAAGCCTATTTCGAGCACCAACCCTTGTTGCTGGGGCCCGATCCCACCAGCCCGCAAAAGGCTTCCATGCGTTTGCATGATCGCTGGGCCTGGGGCCAGCTGGCCGATTTGTGGACCCTGGACTGCCGTCAATACCGCGACCCGCAGGCGTGTCCCGACCCACTGAAAGGCGGTGGTCGTGTGGTGGCCACTTGCGCCGAGCTGGACAATCCTGTACGCAGCATGTTGGGCCATGCCCAGGAGCGGTGGCTTGCCGAAGGCTTGAGCACCTCCACCCGGCGCTGGAAAATTCTGGCGCAAGCCACCCAAATCAGCTCGACCCGAGTGGACACGCCGATGGGCCGCACCACTTACACCGACGCATGGGATGGCTACCCGCTGGCGCGGCAGCGCCTGTTGCAAACCATTGCCGACGCCCGACTGCAAGATGTGGTGACCTTGGGTGGCGATGTGCACATGAACGTGGCCGCACCGCTGCGAATGCAGGCCAACGACGCTCAATCGCCGCCTTTGGCCACTGAGTTTGTCACGACCTCCATCACCTCGCGAGGCTTGTCAGAAGGCCCGCTGTCGTTGATCCGCAGCAGTAACCCGGATTTGTTGCACGCCCGTGCCGACGAGCGCGGCTACACCTTGCTCGATGTCAGCCCGGAGGCCATGCGCGCCGAATTCAGAACCACGCCTTTTCCGGCTGGTACGCGGGACAGTTTGTCGACCCAGGCGGTGTTTCACGTGCAGCGGGGTCAGGCCGGCCCGGTCAAGGTTTGAGCCCAGGCGCCCCGCGAGGCGCGCAGAACGGCATGACGCAACCATTGATGGGCGCTGGCATCCCGTGTGTGTCGGCGCCACAGCATGTCGATGTGAATCTTCGGCACATCAAAAGGCAGCTCTTGCACGTGCAAGGACTCCGCCATGCCCGTCACGCGCAAGAAGTGCCTGGGCAAGACGGTCAATAAATTGGATTGCGCCACCACGCGGCCCGCGGTGGCAAATTGATTGACGGTGAGCACGGTATGGCGTTGCCGCCCCAAAGCAGCCAGCGCTTCGTCTACGAAACCAAATGGCCGACCTGAAAAGCTCACCAGCAAGTGGCGTGCAGTGCAGTACGCATCCAGCGTCAAAGGCCTTTGGGCCAGCGGGTGGTTGCGTCGCATGACGCAAACGTATTCTCCCTGGAACAACCGCTGATGATCTACCCCAAACGGCTCTCCGGCTTGTGCTTTGGCAGTCAAGTCGGCCAACACGGCGGGGAAATAGCCGATGGCCAAATCCACACTTTCTTGCGCCAGCAGGTTGCGTGGATCGCGCGTGGTCAAGGGCAAGACGCGCAAAGCCACGGCAGGGGCCTCTGCTTCAAGAATATCGGACAAGCCCGGGATCAATTCGGCGGCCGTGGCATCGGCCATCGCGATCACAAAGGTTGAGTGGGCATGGGCTGCGTCGAACTCACCGGGCGTCAATGTGCGCTCCAGCTGTTGCAAAGCCTCGCGGACCACGGGCCACAAAGCCAAGGCTCGTGGCGTGGGCGCCAGGCCCTGCCCCTGGCGTTGCAACAAAGGGTCTCCCAGGGTGTCCCGCAAACGCCGCAAGGCATTGCTAACGGCGGGTTGTGTCAGGGCCAACAGCATGGCAGCGCGGGTTAGGCTGCGCTCAGACATCACCACGTCAAACACCCGGAGTAAATTCAGATCCAGGGTACGGAAATTGACGGGGCGAGGACTGTTCATTGATTTCATGAATGATACACATCATTAAACATAATTTGAAGAATATTAGTAATAACCCTATATTCAAGGCATGCAGCTCGTCTGCGTTGACACTGAAAGGACTTCAAATGACCGCTTTTGTTCACACCGATTACCCCGTCCAGCACCCCGGCGTGGTGCGCGCAGAACACGCTGTGGAGAGCTTCAAGCAAGCCACGCAGTCGTTTGAGGGCGCCCGCGGCGTGGCCTCACTGCTGCTGGCGGCCTGGGTCTCGACCTTGGTTGTGGTGGCCAACCAAGTCATTGAAACCTGGTCCGATGGCCACTTGCTGGCGGCTTGGATTGCCTTGTGGCTGGTGGCCTTTGCGGGCATCGCTTTGCTGGCCCAGCCCGTGCGCCGTTTCTCGCATGGCCTGCGCCCAGCCTTGCTGCGCTGGAACCAAGCCCGCCAGGAAGCCCGCCAGACGGCATTGATGTGGCAATACGCCCAGATCGATCCGCGCGTGATGGCCGACATCCAGCGCGCGCTGGCCGCCAACGAAGCCTGAACAAGGCCTCAACGCAACCATGAAAAACGCCCACAGCTGTGGGCGTTTTTCATGGCTTTGACGCAGTCATTTCTAGCGGAATGTGTGGCGCTTAAGCGGCAAGACGTTTTTCCAATTCGGCCTTGGTGGCCGTCAAGGCGCTGGGCAAGTGGTAGGCCAATTGCTCGAAGAGCTCGCTGTGCAGCTTCAATTCGGCTTGCCAAGCCGCTTTGTCGATGCTGGTCACCGTTTTGAACTGATCCGCCGTGAAACTCAGGCCGGTCCAGTTCAGCTCCTCGTAGGAAGGGCTGATGCCGAAAATGTGTTCCTGGCCCTGGGCCGAGCCTTCGATGCGGTCGATCATCCACTTCAGTACCCGCATGTTCTCGCCGTAGCCGGGCCACACAAACTTGCCATCTTCGCCTTTGCGGAACCAGTTGGTGGTGTAAATGCGCGGCAGCGCAGCGCCAGACTGGACCAGTTGTTGGCCCAGGTTCAGCCAATGCTGGAAGTAGTCGCTCATGTTGTAGCCCGCAAAAGGCAACATGGCGAACGGGTCACGCCGCACCACGCCTTGGGCGCCGGTGGCGGCAGCAGTGGTTTCCGAACCCATGGTGGCCGCCATGTAGACACCTTCCACCCAGTTGCGGGCTTCGGTGACCAGGGGCACGGTGGTGGAGCGGCGGCCGCCGAAAATAAAGGCGTCGATGGCGACCCCTTTGGGGTCATCCCAAGCGCTGTCCAGGGCCGGGTTGTTGACGGCGGCGACGGTGAAGCGGGCGTTCGGATGGGCAGCCTTGGCGCCCGTTTCCCTGGCAATGGCGGGGGTCCAGCCTTTGCCTTGCCAATCGATGCAATGGGCCGGGGCGTCGCCCATGCCTTCCCACCACACATCACCATCGTCGGTCAGGGCAACGTTGGTGAAGATCACGTCCTTGTCCAGGCTGGCCATGCAATTGGGGTTGGTCAGCGTGTTGGTGCCAGGGGCCACGCCAAAGTAGCCGGCTTCTGGGTTGATGGCATACAGACGGCCATCGGCGGCAGGCTTGATCCAGGCGATGTCGTCGCCAATGGTGGTGACTTTCCAGCCCTCAAAGCCTGCGGGCGGGATCAGCATGGCGAAATTGGTTTTGCCACAGGCACTGGGGAAAGCCGCGGCCACATGGTATTTCTTGCCCTGGGGGTTGGTGACGCCCAGGATCAGCATGTGTTCGGCCAGCCAGCCTTGGTCGCGGCCCATATTGGAGGCGATGCGCAAGGCAAAGCATTTCTTGCCCAGCAAGGCATTGCCGCCGTAGCCCGAGCCATAAGACCAAATTTCACGGGTTTCCGGGTAGTGCACGATGTATTTGGTTTTGTTGCAGGGCCAGGCGCTGTCTTTTTGGCCAGCCTGCAGGGGCGCGCCCACGGTGTGGACGCAAGGCACGAACTCCCCGTCCGTGCCCATCACGTCAAACACGGCTTTGCCCATGCGGGTCATGATTTTCATGTTGACGGCCACATAGGGGCTGTCCGACAACTCGATGCCGATGTGGGCAATCGGGCTGCCCAGCGGGCCCATGGAAAATGGCACCACATACAGGGTGCGGCCCTTCATGCAGCCATCAAACAGGGGTTGCAGCGTGGCGCGCATTTCAGCGGGCGCCATCCAGTTGTTGGTCGGGCCGGCGTCTTCTTTTTTCGCCGAGCAGATGTAAGTGCGGTCTTCCACGCGGGCCACATCGCTAGGGTCCGAGCAGGCCAAAAAGGAGTTCGGACGCTTGACGGGGTTCAGCTTTTTGAAGGTGCCTGCATCAACCAATTGCTGGCACAGGCGGGCGTATTCTTCCTCGCTGCCGTCACACCAGTACACAGCCTCTGGCTTGCACAAGGCCACCATGTCGGCAACCCAGGCGATCAGCTTGGCATTTTTCACATAAGCAGGCGTATTCAAGGCAAGGCCTTGCATGGCGGGTGCGTTCATCGATAGCTCCTAAGTCAAAAATTGGTTGAGGTCAGGCCCCGCAAACGCCGGGGCAGACGCCTGACCTCAACTCACTTTTGCCGCACCAACTTCAAGCTTTGAGGGATGGTGGAAAACGCAGGATGACAATTTTATGAATCGGCCCACAAAGTTACCTGACGATTCCATGCAAAACTTGCATAGTTCTATACGATATCAAGTTTTGGGTGCCCAAAGCGTCGGTTGCCGGGCTTGGCTTGGCACCTAGGCGACGGTTTCGCCGACAGGCTCAGAGCAGCGCGTAGGTCGCAGTGAATCGGCTGGCAGTTTTGCCATCCTCGGCGCCCCGCAGGTCAATTTCGCCAAAGGCCAGGGACTTGCCGGCCCGCAAGACGCGGGCTTCGATCAAAGCGTCCTGTTGGGACAAAGGCTTGAGAAAACTGCTGCTGAGCTGAACGGTGGTGCAGGGGCGAAAGCTGCCGAAATGCTGAATCAGCGCCAAGACCATCGCCGTGTCCGCGGCTGCCATCATGGCCTGCCCGCACAACATGTCGCCCACCCTGGACAGCTGCTCGCTGCAGGGCAATCGCAAGACCACGCTGCTGGTGCTGGCAGAAACCACTTGCAGGTTCAAGGCCTGGACCCAAGGGGCAAAGTAATCGGACAGGGCTTGCTGCAGGGAGGACAGGTCGTGCGTGCTCATGCGCCCGATGCTACAACCCGCAAGACTTCTTCGCCATAGGCGGCCAGTTTTTTGGCGCCGATGCCGCTGATGTCTTGCAAATCACGCAAGCTCTGAGGGGCGCGTTGCGCAATGGCTTCCAGAGTGGCATCGTGAAAGATGACATAGGCGGGCAAGTTGTGCGCACGGGCGACCTCGCTGCGCCAGGCCTTCAAGGCCAACATGCGCTGCTGGCCGCCCGGGTCCAGCGGCAATGTCTGGCGCGGCGCGCCGGCTTCACGAGGCTTGCCGATGCGAGGCGAGCGAAGCGCCTCGCGCAAAGACACTTTCAGGTCTCCCTTGAGCACAGCCTTTGACTTTTCCGTGAGGTACAGGGTGTTGAAGGCCTGCGCGTCCAGCCCTAGCGCGCCGATGGCCAACAGCTGTCGCAACACCCCCCGAAGTTGCACTTCGCTGTACGCTGCCCCCAGCCCAAAAGTGCTGAGCGCATCATGGCCGTGTTGCATGACTTTGTCGGAGCGTTTTCCGCGCACGATGTCCATCAAGTGGCCGGCGCCAAACTGCATGCCATGCATGCGATGGATGCGGTAGATGGTGGACAAGAGCTTGAGCGCTGCGTCGGTGCCGTCCCAAACCGCAGGCGGTTGCAAGCAGTTATCGCAGTTCATGCAACGCAGCATGTGCGCGCCGTGTGAGGTCTGTGCCTCGCTGGGGCGATAGGTTTCGCCAAAATACTGGAGCAAGCGCACACGGCGACAGTCGGTGGCCTCAGCCAAGGCCAACAAGGCGTCGAGCTTTTCGCGAAGGCCTTGTTTGAAAACCTCGTCCGCCGGGCTCTCGTCGATCATGCGCCTTTGCTGAACCACGTCTTGCAGGCCGTAACACATCCAGGCATTGGCGCTTTGGCCGTCGCGGCCTGCGCGACCGGTTTCTTGGTAATAGCCTTCCATGTTTTTGGGCATGTCCAGATGCGCCACGAAGCGCACATCGGGCTTGTCGATGCCCATGCCAAAGGCAATGGTGGCGACCATGATCCAGCCCTCTTCCCGCAAGAAGCGGTCCTGGTTTTGTTGGCGAAGTTTGGCGTCCAGGCCGGCGTGGTAAGGCAGGGCACGCAAGCCCTCTTCGCGCAACTGCGCCGCAACTTCTTCGACCCGCTTGCGTGACTGGCAATACACGATGCCGCTGTCGTGGCCTGCAGGGTCCTGGTGTTCAGAGGCAATGAAGCGCAAGAGCTGCTGAAACGGCTCGCGCTTTTCAACAATGGTGTAGCGAATATTCGGCCGGTCAAAGCTGCTGACAAACTGTGCGGCCGAGTGCAACTCCAAGCGCTCGATGATGTCGGCGCGCGTCACTGTGTCGGCCGTGGCCGTCAGCGCCATGCGCGGCACGCTGGGATAGCGCTCATGCAACAGGGTCAGCACACGGTATTCTGGTCGGAAATCATGGCCCCATTGGCTGACGCAGTGGGCTTCGTCAATGGCAAACAAACTCAACTGGCCGCGTGCCAACAGGCTGTCCAGAATGGCCTGAAAGCGCGGCGTTGTGACACGCTCGGGCGCGGCGTACAACAAGGTGATGTTGCCCTGGCGCAGTTGCTGCTCGACAGCGTAGGCCTCTTCGCCGTTTAAGCTGGAGTTGAGGAACGCTGCTTCGACCCCGAGCTCATGCAGCGCGCCAACCTGGTCGTGCATCAGGGCGATCAATGGAGAGATGACCACGGTCACGCCCAGCCCAGCCTGTTGGCGAACCAGGGCCGGAATTTGGTAACAAAGCGATTTGCCACCGCCGGTGGGCATCAGAACCAGGGCATCACCACCCGCACAGACGTGCTCAATGATGGCTTGCTGCGGACCGCGAAATGCGGGATAGCCAAACACCAGGTTCAGCGTGCGCAATGCGGGGGAGAGGGCTTCTGACAAAGTCATGCGCCGATTGTCATGGCCATCCTGCGTTTCCAAATGTGCGCCAGTGCCACAGCGGCTGGCGCCGAAGTCACATTTGCTCCCAGGGGAGTTTGTCAAACCGCCAGCCGTTCACGCTCGAGCGATGAAACTCGGCATTCAAGTCGCCTTCAAAACCATGCAGGACGTTGATCACCCGGTGAAAGCCAGCGGCCTCCAGGGCGTTTCCAGCATCGACGGAGCGTTGGCCACTGCGGCACAACAATAAAAT
>Ga0255085_1000641_pt1 | contig 9528 bp, 8 predicted proteins | sample Colum_Cont_RepB__FD_188442 | JGI IMG/M metagenome (GOLD analysis project Ga0255085, IMG submission 188442) | Freshwater microbial communities from Columbia River, Oregon, United States - Colum_Cont_RepB_8d | ecosystem: Environmental > Aquatic > Freshwater > River | place: USA: Oregon | collected... | reverse complement strand
GCATTTTTTAGTCGGTTAGCCGCGCAACAGGCGCCTGCCTATCTTTGGATTGGCTGCTCAGATAGCCGCGTGCCCGCCAACGAAATTATCGGGCTCGCGCCGGGCGAGGTTTTCGTCCATCGCAACGTGGCAAATCTGGTGCTGCACTCGGACATGAACTGTCTGTCGGTATTGCAGTACGCGGTTGAAGTGCTGAAGGTCAGGGACATTATCGTGTGCGGACACTACGGCTGTGGTGGCGTGGCGGCTTCTCTTGAGTCTGTATCCCGAGGGCTTATTTCAAATTGGTTGCGACCCATTCGTGAGCTGGCTGAGCAGAAGGCTGACGAATTGAATGGCTTGGACAACGACGTACGGATGGCCCGTCTGTGTGAACTCAACGTGATTAAACAAGTCGGCAACGTCGCCAATACCACGGTGGTACAGGATGCATGGCAACGGGGCCAGGAGGTATCGATCCACGGCTTGTGTTATGGCGTGAGCGACGGGCTCTTGCGTGACCTTGACGTAAGCCTTGATTACTCTTTGGTTTTATCTGATCTAGTTGACGTGAGCGTTAGCTAAATCACGATGACTCAGGTCTTAAAGTAAATTCTCAATAAATCTCTGTTAGTAATAAAATCAATTGCTTGGAAGCATTTTTTGATCTTCGATAGAAGACTTCTAATTTCCTATTTTCTGTACGTAACGTTTAGATGCCGCGCATGAGGCCAAGCCCGCAGATGAACCGGCTATGGCGGGCTAACGCAAGCCCGCCAATTGATGCGCCTTGTCATCTGAGCAATGCGGGGACCGACTGCTATGCGGCCACGCCCGGCGGAACTCGAGCGGATCGTGTTTTAACATAATAAACATTATGCGCATCAATGGATGGCTAGAGACGGGGCTTGCCGCTGGCGACCTGAAGCCGCTTCTGGTGCTGGTTACCGTCCTGAGCTGACTTGCAGCTTCCAGCAAGTCGCCCTGCCAACGCTTGCGAGCGGCGCAACTGATGCGCCGCCAGACCATTGTGCGTTAGCCGTATCCTGAAGCCGCACCCGCGTATGGGCTCGCGCGTGCCGTCGTAAGCCGCCACCCGCGGTCGCCAATTTTTATAGACCAAAGGCAAACTCGCCGGCACGGCGCTGAGGCTGGTTGGGACAACAACGTGTGATGCGCTTAGGTTGCTGACAACGACGGCATGACTGTTCTGTGTGCCTCAAGCGCGGTTCCTCCCGTTGCCACCGACCACAGCGCCCCGCAACCACTTGCCAGCCTTGCTTCTCTGCACGGTTGCCAGGCCGGTGCCGGCCGAGTCCCGTCCACCCAAGATTAGGAGAGCGTTTCCTCGTCTCCGCTCACGCCAGTTGCCGGCAATTTGTTTTCCCGGACGACATAGGCCAGCGGGGATGGACGCGGGGGTGGCGCCCTCCTCTTCATGAACTGCCGCACGTACGGAGTTTGCCTAAACGGTCGGGCTGTCGCGCCGGTGAATTGATCGGCGGACTGCTCGCGCCGACGGCCAGAGGCGAAAATGAGCAGATACAGCCGGCACAGGCTCAATCCGTGAGCCCTTGCCACCTCATGCTGCAAGCCATGGACACCGCGTATTTAGAGACCACAGCCCCGCTCGGGATGTGCCCCGATATGCCGGGCGATTTACCGCCTTTTTCCTTTATCCCTAAAGACGGATTTCTGATTTGATGTCGCGTATGAAGCGCGACACGACTGGCCTGGAACACGGCATATGGGCGGCAGCAATAGCAGGCCGCAGTGCGTGTTTTCTTGCCTACCCTAAGGCCCCGACGAGCCTGCCACAAGGAGGATTTGAGTGAATTTTGTCGACCCAAGAACCGATGCCTGGCCGCCCGAACTGGAGGACGTCATTCGAAAACTACGCGCTGCCCGCCAATTGGAAGCTATGCTGACAATCGCGGTAACCGGCCAGTCCTCCTTAATGTATAGAGAACTTTTGGTTTGGGTGCTAGCCGAGCATCACGCAGGTCGCCCTACATCGCTCAAGCGCTGCTATCTGAGCCTGCCTTTTTCAGAAAAGAATCTCCGCAAGGCAGTGAAGATGCTGGAGGACCTTGGTTATCTGGCGCTGTTTACTGCGGACGGCGACCGACGCAAAACGTTACTCAGCCCCACGCGCAATTTACTGGTGACACTTGCCCAACGCGCAAAGATGGCTATGCACCTTGCCAACCAACTGGATAGCGACCTCCAGTCGCTGCTGGAATCCTCCGAAGACGCCGGCGCGGAGCAAGCCGCGCCTCGTCGTTAGCCGAAACCGGTGCTTTCAAGCAGCTATCCGGCCCCTCCGACTAACTGCCGTTGCCCTTCATCAGATTCTCGACCCACTGGTCCATCGTAATCAGCCCGCCTGATTGCGCGGCGCGCCCCTGATCCTTCGACGGCAAGGCTTCCTGCACCACATCAATACGCTTCCACTGGGCAAAGGGCGTGTCTTTTTCCGGCGCAGGCACTGTGTGGGACTGCTCAACCCGCTTCATTTTGTGGATATAACGCGGGCAATTGATAATGACGTGCGTGACGTTGATCCGGACGATCAGTTCCGCATCCTTATATTCTGCCAACAACGGGTCATTGGCGCTGACCGATGCCTCGCCCTGCAAACGCAAACGGTTGGGTGATTCAAAGTCCAGAAACAACAGCCCTACCTGGGCTGTTTCGCCGATGTTGCCCATGGAGTGATAGCGCCCATTGCCGTCATAGCTCGGGAAAACCACGGTTTTGGGATCGAGCACGCGAATGAACCCTGGCGCCCCACCTTTGTACTGACACTGAGGACGCCCCTCTTTGTCGACGGTGGCCAACCAAAACATATCGCGAGATTCAATAAAGGCCTTGTGCTGTGGCTGGACCGCGTCTGTGTCCATGGCTTCCAGCAAGGCCGCAATACGCTGGCTATCGAACTGGGCGTGTAATGCACGGTGGCTATCGCCGTAGAGACTCATCTGGTTTTCCCCCTCGTGTGTTTTTCTGGAATGTTGTATCGCGCGGCGTATCAGGACGAGGTTTCTTGCGCCAGGCGCTGCCGCCCATCGGATAAAAAGCCTGCGTCAAGCTGGCATTCTCATCGGCCGAACACCCGACGGATATGCTACGTGACATCCCGGCGGTCGAGAATAATGTCCTGGTCGACGTCAGGGTCAGACATCGGGCAGATGGAGATGCTCGTGGAAACGCCGTTCCTAGATGCCGCTTAGGCCGAAATGAAACCAGCCTCCGCTCGTCCCTCTACTCCGCATCTTCATTTCGGCGGAATGCGTTCCAGCTGACATCAAGCTTGCGCATTCTCGCGCGCAGCGTGTGAGGGTTGATCGCGAGCATCCGCGCTGCCCCATGCGGCCCGTCAATTCGGCCTTTGGTATGCGCAAGCACCTGCTCGATGTGATGACGCATTGCTGCATCCAGCGTAAGAAACGCCGAGCGCGAGGCGGGCGGTAGTTGCGTGCCCGAGACCGTGGGCGCAACAGAAAAAATTGCGGCGGTTTCGGTAGGACGTCCACCACCGAGCGCCTGCCCAACCGCCAGTTCTTCACCGTTGCCCAAAATAACCGCGCGGTCGATGACGGCTGCCAGTTCGCGGACGTTACCAGGCCATGAGTAGTCTGCTAGTTGGCGAAGTGCCTCTGGACCAGGCAGGCACAGCCTTTGCCCGAAGCGGCGCGCAGCTCGTCTGGCAAAATGCCGGGCTAACGCGGGGATGTCTACGGGGCGTTCTCGCAATGGCGGCAACTGAACCGGGAAACTGGCAAGTCGATACCAGAGATCTTCACGAAAGCGGCCGTCGGCGATCATCACATGCAGGTCGCGGTGGGTTGCGGCGATGACGCGGACATCGACCTGAAATTCGTCCTCCCCGCCGACGCGCTGGATCACGCCGTCCTGCAAGACGCGCAGCAGCCGGACCTGCGCGGCGAGCGGCAGTTCGCCCACTTCGTCCAGAAACAGGGACCCGCCATTGGCCCGCTCAAACCAGCCTCGGCGTTGAGCCGTTGCACCGGTAAAACTACCTTTTTCGTGCCCGAATAGTTCGGAGTCGATTAGTTCGGGCGCAATTGCGCCGCAATTCACTCGAATGAACGGCGCATCCGCACGTGATGAGAGCTGGTGAATTTCGCGGGCTAAAACCTCTTTGCCAGAACCGGTTTCGCCCAGGATCAAAATAGGCAAATCGGAATCGCACACTCGCTCGATTCTGCGATAGACCTCTCGCAGCCCACCCTCCACCCCGACCACTTCATCCACAATTTCATCGCGCCCGAGGCGGGCCAGCAGTCCAGCTTTATCCGCCTCAGCAGTTTTTGCTTGCTTGCCCAGCGAACGCAGGCGCTGCGTATTTTCCAGCGCCACGGCAAATGGTTCGAGGAGCTTCGCCACCATCGCCCGTGTGAACTCTTGTAACTCGTGGCCTTTGCGCAACTCGAGTACCAGCAGTCCATACACATTCCGGGGGCTAGCCAACCCGCCGACGAGCATGTCCGCGCCGAACGCGGGCAAGACTTCGCCAAGCATTGACCAAGCGGGACTCTCTGTTGCCTCTGTCGCAAGCTCCCCCAGTTTGATCCACTCGAGCAAGCGCTGGACCTGTGTAGGGCTGCAACGCGCGCGGGTTAACGGGGCCTCAGCTGTCCGCCCCGGCCTGATGGTGCAGAGTCGGATCAGCGAACGGGACTGAGGTTCAAATTCATAAATCGCCACCGCCCACAGTGGTAGGGCCTCCGCCAGCAAGTCGGCCAAGCTCGTGGCATAGGTTTCAATTTCCGTTACCCGGCACGCCTCTTGCTAGGCACGGTAAGCGAGATCGTCCATCGCAAGGTGATTCATCGCGGAAGATGCCCCGCTTTCGCATTGACAGCGGCCGCAAAAAACCTGTTTTCCGGCCGTGGCAGACCAAGGTTCTCGCGCAGGGTCCGCCCCTCGTATTCGCGTCTAAAAATGCCCCGCCGCTGAAGTTCAGGAACTACTTGGTTCACGAAGTCATCCAGCCCCTCTGGCAGAAATGGAAACATCACATTAAAACCGTCGCATGCGTCGGTCATAAGCCATTCTTCCATTTCATCAGCAATGCTTGCTGGTGTCCCAACCATTTCCATCACGCCGAAGCTGCCGCCGACGTACTGCGCTAACTCCCGCACACTCATCTTTTCTTCGCGCGCCATCGCGAGGAGTTTATCGCGGCTGCTTTTGCTCGCATTGCTTTCAGGAATTTCGGGCAGCAATCCGTCCAAATCGAACTGTCGTGCATCGCAACCTAACATGACAGAAAGCGAGCCAAGACCGCTGTCCGGGTGCACAAGGCTATCAAGATGACGCTTGCGCGCCTTGGCCTCTGCGAGCGTGTCCCCAATGACCACAAAGACGCCGGGCAAAATCTTTAGATGTGAGGGGTTGCGCCCGACCTCGCGCATTCTGTGCTTGATGTCCGCATAGAACTCGCGTGCGCCGATCAACGTGTTGTTAGCAGAAAAGATCGCTTCTGCTGTTTCTGCCGCGATCTGTCGCCCCGCCTCGGATGACCCGGCCTGCACAATCACGGGCCATCCTTGCACAGGCCGCGCAACGTTGAGCGGCCCCCGGATCTGAAAATACTCACCCTTGTGATTCAGCACATGAAGTTTTTCTGGATCAAAGAACACGCCGCTACTGACGTCACGGATGAAGGCATCGTCTGCCCAACTATCCCAGAGACCGGTCACCACCTCGTAAAACTCGCGCGCCCGACGGTACCGCGTAGCATGATCAAGATGAGTTTCCCGACTGAAGTTGAGCGCCTCATCAGGATTTGCCGAGGTGACCAGATTCCATCCCGCACGACCATTGCTGAGGTGGTCTAGAGACGCGAATTTTCTCGCCACGTGATAGGGGTCGTTATAGGTCGTCGAGGCGGTCGCAATCAGCCCCAGGTGTTCGGTCACGACCGACAGCGCCGGCAAGAGCGTAAGCGGGTCAAAGGACGATACGGTTGCGCTACGCTGCAGGGCCTCCATCGGCATATTGAGCACCGCCAGGTGATCCGCCATGAAAAAAGCGTCGAAGCGCCCGCGCTCCAGCGTTTGGGCAAAGCGCTTGAGGTGCGCAAAGGAAAAATTAGCGTCCGCGAATGCGCCGGGATAGCGCCAGGCCGCGGTATGGATGCTGGCAGGCCGCATGAAGGCGCCAAGTTTTAGCTGTCGGTCATCAGCCATAGAGGACTTCCTTAAATCGAACCGCTACTGGGAAAGATGATTCGCGGGTATGCCGGCAACTGGCGCCATCGCAGGGCGGAGATCCCAAGTTTCAGCGGGGCGCACGCTCGCATATGCCGCGGACGCATCAAAAGAACTAAAGACGATAAGCATATTTCGGCAATCAGCGATTCGATGCTGTCTTGCAAATGAGCTAGGCCCGCATATTTGCCATATCTCTGCGCAAATATCACCCGTCCGGATAACGGCACTGAACCGCCCCTCCCCATATTTGCGTGATTCTCAGGAAAAGAGTCTTGCTGGCGCAGAACGTGATAGGTCTGAGCTCCGCGTCCTCCTCACACATCCAGACGAATACAGCGCGTTTTATGGAAAAAGAGACGGCTTTCATAGGATCGCCAAGGGCAGCCACCCGACCGGGTATGCCCGCAGGTGTGCTCAGGCGGACGCTCGCCCGCCAAACGTCAAAACGATAACGGCATACGCGCCTCCCAACTCGAGACGCCGGCGCTCAGTCGGCACTATTTCAGGCGTATCGCGTGGCGAGGACATTTCCGCAGAGAAAGTGTCCTGTCCGGATTCGGACTTACCCTTGGCTTCACGGTTTTCTATCTCTCGCTGATTGTGTTGATACCGCTCTCAGCGACCTTCCTCAAAGCGGCCGAAGGCGGTTTGGCCAGTTTCTGGGCCACTATTTCCGCACCTCGTGTTATAGCGGCCTACCGCGTCACATTCGGCTGCGCGTTGGTCGCAGCCTTGATTAACACGGTCTTCGGGGTGTTGCTGGCTTGGGTGCTCGTGCGTTACCGCTTTCCTGGTCGTCGCCTCTGTGATGCCTTGATTGATCTCCCCTTTGCCCTACCCACGGCAGTGGCCGGTATCGCACTTGCCGCCATCTACGCGCCCAAAGGCTGGGTGGGCCAATACGCCGCGGACTGGGGGATAAAAATTGCGTTCACACCCATGGGCATCACGATTGCCCTGATTTTTATTGGCATTCCGTTCGTCGTCAGAACCGTGCAGCCGGTGCTCGAAAGCATGGACTTTGCCTGTGAGGAGGCGGCCACCACGCTAGGCGCCAATCGCTGGCAAAGTTTTCGGCTCGTAGTCCTGCCAGCCCTTATCCCTGCGGTATTGACGGGCTTTGCGCTGGCCTTTGCGCGGGGTATTGGCGAATACGGTTCGGTTATTTTTGTGGCCGGCAACATGCCGATGGTTTCAGAGATCGTGCCCTTGCTGATCATCACCAAGCTTGAGCAGTACGACTACGCAGGTGCAAACGCCATCGCGGTGGCGATGCTTGGAATTTCCTTCGTGATGCTGCTTGCGATCAATCTGCTGCAGGCTTGGACGCGACGTGCGGAGTCCCAACGATGATCAAAACAGTGCCCTCTTCAGTTCAGGATTCGCCCTTGGTGCGCGGCGTCTTGATCACCATTGCATTATGTTTTGTTGGACTGATGCTGATCTTGCCGATGGCGCTGGTGCTGACGCAGGCGCTTGGGCAAGGGTTCACGCTCTATCTTGACGCCTTACGCGACGAAGATGCGCAGGCCGCACTTCGCCTGACCTTGTTGGCCGCCGCCATCGCCGTGCCGGCCAATCTCCTGTTTGGTGTCAGCGCGGCTTGGTGCATCGCCAAGTTTGAGTTCAAAGGAAAGCAGCTGCTGCTGACCCTGATTGACCTGCCGTTCGCGGTCTCGCCCGTGATTTCTGGTCTCATTTTTGTGTTGCTCTTCGGTCTGCACGGATGGTTCGGTGAATGGTTGCGTGCACACGATCTAAAAATCATTTTTGCGGTTCCCGGGATCGTGTTGGCTACCATGTTTGTGACCTTTCCTTTCGTTGCCCGCGAACTCATTCCGGTCATGCAGGCTCAGGGCACCGATGAAGAGGAAGCCGCCACCACGCTCGGCGCGAGTGGCTGGCAGACCTTTTGGCGCGTGACCTTGCCGAATATCAAATGGGCGGTTCTTCACGGCGTAATTCTGTGTAATGCCCGTGCGATGGGTGAGTTCGGCGCCGTCTCGGTTGTTTCCGGCCACATCCGCGGCCTTACGAACACGCTGCCGCTGCACGTCGAAATTCTTTACAACGAATATCAGACTGTGGCGGCCTTCTCAGTAGCATCTCTACTGATGCTGCTGGCTGTCGTAACGCTGGTTCTGAAAGCCGTCATTGAAGCGAAAGCCGCACATTCAGGGAGAGTTTGATGAGCATTCGAATCGAAAATCTAAGCAAGCACTTTGTAGGCTTCAGAGCCCTGAACAACGTGAATCTCGAAGTGGCCACAGGAGGCTTGGTCGCCCTGCTTGGGCCATCTGGCTGCGGGAAAACGACGCTGCTCAGAATAGTCGCCGGCCTCGACACGCAGGACGCCGGCAGCGTGCTGTTTGACGATGCAGATATGTCGGATGTCCACGCCAGGGACCGGCAGGTCGGCTTCGTTTTCCAGCACTACGCCCTGTTCAAACACATGAACGTCTTTGACAACATCGCATTCGGGCTGTCGGTGATGCCGCGAGCCAAGCGACCCGACAAATCGGCCATCAACCAGAAAGTGTGTCAATTGCTGGAGCTGGTACAACTTGAGGGGCTCGCTCACCGTTTTCCCGCGCAGTTATCTGGCGGGCAGCGTCAGCGCGTCGCCTTGGCGCGAGCGCTGGCGGTAGAGCCCAAAGTGCTCTTGCTGGATGAACCGTTCGGAGCGCTTGATGCCCGTGTACGTAAAGAGTTGCGACGCTGGCTGCGAAATCTCCACGATCAATTGCAGGTTACGAGTATTTTTGTGACGCATGATCAGGAGGAGGCGCTGGAGGTCGCCGACACCGTGGTCGTCATGAACGGAGGACGAATCGAACAGGTAGGAACGCCAGAGGATGTATACGAACACCCGGCAACGCCTTTTGTGTGCGAATTTCTGGGCGACGCAAACCGGCTTGATTTGGCCGTAGCACCAGCAGTCTCAGACCGTTTCTCTGCGGCATCCCCGACGGGCAGCGCTGTATATGCGCGCCCGCATGAGTTGGATCTGGCTCGAGAGACGAGCGCTCTTGACGGTATCGAAACTCGTCTTTCCATGCGTCGACGGGTGGGATCAGTAGTTCGTCTAACGCTGGAGCGCACTGACGGGCAGGGCGTGATTGAAGCCGAATTAACCCACGAGCGCTTCTTGTCCGAGCGCTGGGCTGAAGGCGATCGCGTGTGGGTTCGGGCCAGTAATCCGCGTGGCTTCGGGCAGCAGCTGCATTAGGCGCAGACGAAATTTTCTCAGTTCCTACGCGGCAGCCCAGCGTCCTCTTGCGCGACCAGCGCCAGCGCAGCCCAGTCC
>Ga0255085_1000636_pt1 | contig 9554 bp, 3 predicted proteins | sample Colum_Cont_RepB__FD_188442 | JGI IMG/M metagenome (GOLD analysis project Ga0255085, IMG submission 188442) | Freshwater microbial communities from Columbia River, Oregon, United States - Colum_Cont_RepB_8d | ecosystem: Environmental > Aquatic > Freshwater > River | place: USA: Oregon | collected... | reverse complement strand
AAGGACCGAACTGTCTCACGACGTTCTGAACCCAGCTCGCGTACCGCTTTAACCGGCGAACAGCCGGACCCTTGGGACCTTCTCCAGCCCCAGGATGCGATGAGCCGACATCGAGGTGCCAAACCGGTTCGTCGATGTGAACTCTTGGAACCGATCAGCCTGTTATCCCTAGCGTACCTTTTGTCCGTTGAGCGATGGCAATTCCACTTTAAACCATCGGATCATTTGGGCCTGCTTTCGCACCTGCTCGACTTGTTTGTCTTACAGTCAACCGGGTTTATAGCCATACCCTCGACGCATGATTGCCAACCATGCTGAACCCAGCTTCGCGCTCCTCCGTTACCATTTGGGAGGAAGCCGCCCCAGCCAAACTGACCCGCAAGCACTGTCCCCCACCTTGCTTAAAGGAATTGGGGTTAGAATTCTAGTTAACAAAGAGTGGTGTTTCACATTTCGACTCAACAAGAACCAAAGCCCTTGCTTCAAAGTCTCCCACCTACGCTACGCATTAATAACCAGAACACAATACCAGCTTACAGTAAAGGTGCATAGGGTCTTTCCGTCCTACTGCGGGTATGCGGCATCTTCACCGCAATTACAGTTTCGCCGAGATCCTCTCCGAGACAGTCGTTCACTCGTTACACGATTCGTGCAGGTCGGAACTTACCCGACAAGGAATTTCGCTACCTTAGGACCGTTATAGTTACGGCCGACATTCACGGGGACTTGGGCTTACCGCCTCGCCTTACAGCTAACGGCTTACCTTGATCTTTCCGCATTGGTCACGTGTCACTCCCTATACGTCGTCTTAACGACTTAGCAGAGAGTTGTGTTTTTGTTAAACAGTCGGTAAACGCAATTTACTGAGACTCACTTACGTGAGCACCCCTTTTCCCGAAGTTACGGGGCTAATGTGCCGAGTTCCTTAGAGAGGTCTCTCTCGCGCGCCTTAGTGCACTTACACTCACCCACCTGTGTCGGTTTACGGTACGGGCAGTCAGTGGAACAGCTGTTTGGTTTTTCTAGACAGATTGTCCAATGGATTGCTTTGGCAATTGCCTAAGCCAAGTCTTTCAATGACTCTTCCACTTTTCTTTCTGCGTTACAAACGCCTTAACACTTACTGGTGTAGAAATATTAATCTACTGTGCATCGACTACGCTTTACAGCCTCATCTTAGCTCCCGACTAACCCTGGGAGGACGAACCTAGCCCAGGAAACCTTAGGTTTACGGCGACCAAGATTCTTACTTGGTTTATCGCTACTCGTGTCTGCATTCTCACTAATCAAAACTCCAGCAGACCTTTAGGTCAACTTTCATTGCTTTGATTACGCTCTTCTACCACTTTCTAAAAGCTAACCTTTAGAAAATTCAAAGCTTCGGTATACTGTTTTATCGCCAATCATTTTCGGCGCGAGATCGCTCGATGAGTCAGCTATTACGCACTGTTTAAATGATGGCTGCCTCTAAGCCAACATCCTCACTGTCTAAGCAACATCACATCCTTTCCACTAAACAATATTTTGGCACCTTAGCTGTTGATCTGGGCTGTTGCCCTTTTGGCTACGAAGCTTATCCCTCGCAGCCTGAATGCTAGGTTAATGAGGTCCAAGGAATTCGGAGTTTGATTGGTTTTGGCAACCTGGTAGGGTCCCTAAGCCATCCAGTGCTCTACCTCCTTGGAGTACTTACCTAACGCTCGCCCTCAAGCGATTTCGAAGAGAACCAGCTATCACGGGGTTTGATTAGTCTTTCGCTCCTACTCTCAAGTCATCTCAGAATTTTTCAACATTCACGAGTTCGGTCCTTCACTGTGTGTTACCACAGTTTCAACCTGCTCAAGAGTAGATCACCTCCGCTTCGGGTCTATTGCCAGCGACTTGACGCGCTATTTGCACTTGGTTTCCCTTGGCCTTATCGTTATTCGATTTAGCTTGCCACTGACAATAACTCGCAGACTCATTATGCAAAAGGCAAGCAGTCACACCTTGCAGTGCTCCTACACATTGTAGGCTTGTGGTTTCAGGATCTTTTAATTCCCCTAACAGGGGTTCTTTTCACCTTTCCCTCGCGGTACTAGTTCACTATCGGTTGCCAAATAGTATTTAGCCTTATCCGGTGGTCCGGACTGATTCGCACAGAGTTTCACTTGCACCGTGCTACTTGGGATACCAATAGATCAAATAATTGCTTTACTGACGCGGCTATCACGCTTTAGAGCTCATTTTTCCAAATGATTCAGCTCGCAACTATTCACATCATGTTATGGTCCCTCTACCCTAAAAAGACAAGTCTTTCCAGTTTAGGCTGTTCCGCGTTCGCTCGCCACTACTGACGGAATCACGTCGTTTTCTTTTCCTGTGGTTACTGAGATGTTTCACTTCACCACGTTTTGCTTTGTTAGAGAATGAATTGACTAACAATAATAGCGTTTTCGCTATTGGGTTGCCCCATTCGGAAACCTACGTCTATACGCTTGCTTGCAGCTAAACGTAGCTTATCGCAGCTTGCTGCGTCCTTCATAGCCTCTTGGCACCAAGGCATTCACCACAAGCCCTTTTTAGCTTGATTACAATTACAATCTAATTGCCCACCTTTTCGATGAGTTTTGATAAAAATTACTTTGTGTGCAGATTTCAAAGAACATTCCTGAACGTGTCGTTCAGTAAAATGGTGGGCCTGACTGGATTCGAACCAGTGACCCTGCGCTTATCAAGCGCATGCTCTAACCAACTGAGCTACAGGCCCGCAACCTAAATGGAGCTGAGGAGAGTTGAACTCCTGACCTATAGCTTGCAAAGCTACCGCTCTACCAACTGAGCTACAGCCCCGTTTGGTAAGAATGTTTAAAGAACAAGTGTGATAAAAACTAAATTGTGCGACAATATACCAACCCAATGTTGCCTCGCGGCTTTACAACCAACTTTTAGTTCTCCTTAGAAAGGAGGTGATCCAGCCGCAGGTTCCCCTACGGCTACCTTGTTACGACTTCATCCCAATTACCAGCCACACCTTCGGCATCTGCATCCTTACGGTTAGCTTGATGACTTCGGGTGCGACCGACTTTCATGATGTGACGGGCGGTGTGTACAAGGCCTGGGAACGTATTCACGGCGCCGTAGCTGATGCGCCATTACTAGCGATTCCAGCTTCATGCCGTCGAGTTGCAGACGACAATCTGAACTGGGCCTGGTTTTATAAGATTTGCTCCACGTTGCCGTTTTGCTTCTTTTTGTGCCAGGCATTGTAGTACGTGTGCAGCCCTAGCCGTAAGGGCCATACTGACTTGACGTCATCCCCACCTTCCTCCTCGTTAAAGCGAGGCAGTCTATCCAGAGTGCTTTAGCCTTGCGGCTAAATAGCAACAGAATATAGGGGTTGCGCTCGTTGCGGGACTTAACCCAACATCTCACGACACGAGCTGACGACAGCCATGCAGCACCTGTGTAGGCTGATATTGCTATCTCGTTACTTTTTCAAGCTTCTACTACCCACATGTCAAGGCTAGGTAAGGTTCTTCGCGTTGCATCGAATTAAGCCACATACTCCACCGCTTGTGCAGGCCCCCGTCAATTTCTTTGAGTTTTAATCTTGCGACCGTACTCCCCAGGCGGCGCATTTATCGCGTTAGCTACGCCACGAGCGGGGTTGAATCCGCTCACAGCAAATGCGCACCGTTTACAGCCAAGACTACCGGGGTATCTAATCCCGTTTGCTCCCTTGGCTTTCGTGCCTCAGTGTCAGTAAGTGTCCAGAGACTCGCCTTCGCCACTGGTGTTCCGCTCGATATCTACGCATTTCACTGCTACACCGAGCATTCCAGTCTCCCCTACACTACTCTAGCACACAAGTTTCCAATGCAGTTTCGAAGTTAAGCTTCAAGATTTCACATCAGACTTGGCATGCCACCTACGCACCCTTTACGCCCAGTAAATCCGAACAACGCTTGGGACCTCTGTATTACCGCGGCTGCTGGCACAGAGTTAGCCGTCCCTTCCTCTTCCGCTACTATCAATCTGTCGTTTATTGGACAACAGACATTGCTCGCAGATGACAGGGGTTTACGGGCCGAAGCCATTCATCCCCCACGCGGCGTCGCTCCTTCAGGGTTTCCCCCATTGAGAAAAATTCTCGACTGCTGCCACCCGTAGGTGTCTGGACCGTGTCTCAGTTCCAGTGTGGCTGGTCGTCCTCTCAGACCAGCTACCCGTCTTAGCCTTGGTGAGCTTTTACCTCACCAACTAGCTGATAGGCCGCGGGCTAATCTTAGAGCGTCAGGCCTTACGGTCCCCAACTTTAGTGATAAAATGATGCCAGATTATCAATTTATTTGGTATTAGCTCCGATTTCTCGGAGTTGTTCCAATCTCATAGGAATATTACCCACGTGTTACACACCCTTGCGCCGCTGAACACATCAAATATTGCTACTTAACGTGTCCCGCACGACTTGCATGTCTTATCCACGCCGCCAGCGTTCGTTCTGAGCCAGAATCAAACTCTCCGTTTAAATGGTTAGTTTGAGTGCTGCCAAATGAAAATTTGGCTTTGAATTAAAACTTTTTAGAGAGCTTACTAACAAACCTCTAAAAGGGCTATCTATTGTCGCACAATTTAATTTTCAAGGAACACGCCTGATACAGGCTAAATTCACAACGGTTGATTTCACAGCTCTAGACGAAGTAGCCGCCGCAACAAATTCGAAGCGGCAACCTCGAACAGTTGCGTTCAAAACAACGGGAACAAACTAACACACATTCGTTTCACCGCAAGAGTTTTTTAAAAAAAAATTTACCACCAAAAAATCTCAAAGGTTTCACCCGCAACCTGTCGGTCAATTGACATACAACAACAGATATCACCCCATCATCTGGGCTTACACTTCCGATATTCCATTTTAGGAATTCGTTTTTGATATCCAACGTATCGATCGGATTCCGCTTCCTTTATCTATGTTCCCACACATGCTGGCCGAATCGTGGAGCAGATTCATTCGCCCCGATTCAGCAAAAACTAAACCCGGATTCCGAAGTGAAAATGAGCCGCATAGTGGATAGGGTTGTGGCCACGGGGATTGATGCTTAAACAACTTGGCCTTGCCCAGTTTGGGTGGACGGGTGGCACTGTGGCTGCGACAAACACCGCCACGACCACCCATATCCCAGCCAAATGCCGGACCTTTGATGAAAAACCATTCAAGCGCGACGCCTCCGCGTTGGCCCTCAAAGCCGAGAAACCCCGTGCGCAACTCACCAAGGAGCTGGACGTCTATCTCAAAAGTCTGGGCGACTGGACCCGGCGCTACGGCCGGCCCGCGCCCCTGTGCAGCGCCGCCGTCCCGGAACTCGAACTGCGCACCCTGCGGCAGGAGAACGAACATCTCCGCGCCCATCGCGACATTCTAATAGGCGTTTGGCATCCTTGTAGAACCCCTGCCGAACGCTTCGCCCGCATGAAACCCCTCGCTGACAAATACGTGCTGGCGGAATTGTGCGCCGCCTTTGGGGTCACGCGCAGCAGCTACCACGCGTGAGTGTGCCGCCAGCCCGGCCAGCGCCGCGCGCCGACGCGGAGCTGGGCACCCACCCGTGTCAGGCCCATGTCGACAGTCGGCAGACCTACGGCGGCCCACGCCTGCTCCACACCCTGCGCCAGCAAGGCCACCGGATCAGTCGTCGCCGGGTGCGCCGGCTCATGCGCCAACAGGGCCTGCAGACTTATGTGCCCCGGCGGCCCCCCCTACGACCGACAGCCGGCACGAGCAGCCCATCGCCCCAAACCGGCTGGTCGAACAAACCTTGGCCCAGGCGCTGGGCCGCTTGATTTTGATTCGACAGTGTTCTTGCTTCGAAGAAAAGCAGGAGGGCCGTGCAAAAGATTCACCCCCCCGGCACGAGGGCGCAACAGCCATCCTCAACTGCCGGTGGTGCGGGCCGAGGCGCGCAGTTCGTTTTGCACGGCTGGCTGCGCAGAGTGAACACGGGCGTGGCGCGCCCTTCCTCCATAAGACGCTGACGCTTCTGCCAAAGAAGCCTAGCAGCTCAAGGTGCGCTTCGATAGCGGTTGCTTTGAGGGGGGCCTTCCTAAATTTCCTGGAGGAGCGCGAACTGCCCTCCGTGGTGGCGGTGCGGACCAAGAACCTCCAGCGGAAGTGCGCCGAGAGCAAGGCGTGGAACGACATTGATGAGCACCGCCATGCGGGCCAGTTCACGGTGCAGCTCTTCGGCTGGACTGAGGCGCGGCGTTTAGTGGTCGTGCGCGAACGCATGCGCGAGAGCAAGCCGCGGTGGGCTGCCATTTGCCGGATGTGCCGGGCTACACCTTTCGGGTCTGGGTGACCAATCGCGGTGAAAGAGGATGTGAGCTGTGGCGCGACTACAACGGACGGGACTGCGTGGAGCCAGCGGATCGAGACACTCAAGCACGACCTGCGGGCGCAGGGTTCTGCCGACAGCCCTCCTATGCGACGGAGTCCGCGTTTCCTAGCGGTGCTCTGCACTTTCAACCTGCTTGGGACTCTCTATCAGCACCAGACCACGCCAGACGCGCCGTATCGGCAGCCCGGGACGTTGCGTGAGGTGGTGTTCCTATGCGGTGTGGTGCTAGGGATGACGGGCCGCGAGATGGTGATAAAACTCTTGGTCGCGTGGGGTGGTCTGGGCAAACACAAACCCCTGGTGAATGCGACCTTGGACTGGCTCAACTGCACCTCACCGAAGTTGGTCCCTCCAAAGGATCGGCTGCCCACGGGCCGTTTGATCTGAGGCCAACGAAGCAATCCCCAAAAATCATCAAGCCACTTCGGAGTTCGGGTTAAAATAGGACCTCCTATATTTGCGGGACACTACCCCAGCTAAAACGGCTAACCTTTCCAAAGGTTGCCAACGAATCAGCAGCGGGCGAAGAGCGAGATGATGTAAGTCGAGACGCTTTTTCCCCAGCGCCCAAGTCGTCGAACCCGATGATTGTGGGCCTTGTGTCCAGTCTGAGAGGATTATCCAGAGCAGCGACAGGCATGGGATTTTGGTTTCATCGATGTCCCGTGCATTTCCATGCAACCTGCGACATCGACTTCCAGTCCATCACCCACCAAAGCGGCCCGAGTTCCCAGAACGGACCATCTCGTTCCTGGCCTTTCAACGACTACAGGATCCGAGCACGCGACAGATAGTGCCCCGATTGGGGCGGACGAATGTTGAGCCCAGCAGAGGCACGCAGCCATCTTTCCTCTTGGCATCAAGCCATCGCACGCCTAGAAACGCGACCGGTTCTTTGAAGTCGGCGGTTAATTCCGCCATTACCGCTTACAAGTGCAGGGAACCCCGTGAGAACCGGGGACGGTTGCGCCACTGTGACGGGCTACAGACTCCCAATGCCACTGGCCGAAGGCCGGGAAGGCGGGAGCGAGGTTTGAGGCCCGGAGTCAGGATACCGGCTTGTCAGCGCTCGTCAGGGCACGCTCACGCGCGCCCGCTTCTCCGACAAAGAGAAGGATGAGGCCAGCCTGCCGAACTGTCTTTCGTCGGGATTCTGAGATGCCTTCATTCTCCAATTTGCGGAGGTGAAGGCTTTTTGCTTTCCGCCTCCCATCTGGTCTTCAACACAACCGCTCTGCGCGCCGAGGAATCCGCGCGGGGCTTGCAGTGCCAGACCAGTATGAAAACAGAAGCCAGAAGTCAGAAGTCAGTGTTCGGTGTTCAGTGTTCAATGTTCAGTGGGCGGCTCATCCCCAATGCTATCCGCTGTTCGCTCCTCGCCATTATCTCGGCGACCGCAGTCGCGCAGGAGGGCAGGATCAACGCGCCGGTAATTTTGCCAACCTTGGTCGTCACCGCCACGCGCACGGAGGAGCCGGTCGAAAAAACCGCTGCCAGCGTCTCCGTTATCACGCGCACGGCCATTGAGGAGCAGAAGTTCACCACGCTCGCGGAGGCGCTGGCGAGCGTCCCCGGCCTCGTGGTGGCGCGGAACGGCACGCCGGGCCAGGCTACGTCTGTCTTTCTGCGCGGCACGGAGAGCAACCACACGCTGCTCACCGTGGACGGACGTCGCGCCCCGTCGCTGCTCGCCGGCGGATATGACTGGGGCAATCTCTCTCTCGACAACATCGAGCGCATCGAGGTCGTCCGCTCCGCGAGTTCTGCGCTCTACGGCGGCGACGCCATCGGCGGCGTGGTGAACATCATCACCCGCACCGGTCGCGGCCTAGCGAAGCCGGAATACGAAGCCTCCTTCGAGGGCGGCTCGTTCAACTCCTTCCGCGAGACGCTGGCCACGCGGGGTGCGGTCGGCGTGTTTGACTACGCCGTGTCCGCCTCGCAGTTCAACGCCAGCTTCCCGCGCTCGAACAACAATTACCGCAACAGCAACGTCCGCAGTTCCTTCGGCTACGAGGTCGGTGACAAACTCTACTTCGATCTCAAAGCGTCGTATCTCCAGAACGACGGTGGCTCGCCTGGGGCGTTGCCCGGCTCAATCGCGGACCACCTAAAGCGCGAGACGGTGAACGTCGCGCCGGGCATGACTCTGAAAGTGTCGGACCAGTGGGAGACCCGCCTCTACTACACGTTTGAGAACCAGTTCCAGGCTTCCCTGGACACCGGCACCATCAACCGCCTCAACGTGGCCTCGCACATGGTGGATTGGCAGAACAATTTCCAGCTCCATAAAAAGTGGAAGCTCACTGCTGGCGTGATGTGGCAGGACCAAAATGTCAGTCGCACGACAACCAGCGCCTTTGGCGGCGGCATCAACGCGCGCCTGCAGGACCTCGGCGGTTACGCGCAGAGCCAGTGGTCGCCCATCGAGCGCTTCACCTTCATCAACGCACTCCGCTTCGACGCCTACTCGGACTACAAGTCCACTACCACCTGGAGGCAGGGCTTGTCCTATCGCCTACCGCAGTTAGAGACACTCGTTTTCGGAAACCTCGCCCGATCGGTCGCGCCGCCTACCGCGCAAGACCTATACCTATTCGGCAACCCGGCGCTGCGGGCTGAGCGCGCGTTGAGCTGGGAGGTCGGCGTGGAGCAACCCTTGCGGGAGAACCGCATGGTGCTGTCCGCGACCTGGTTCCAGCACAAGTATCGAGACTTCATCCAACTTGACGCCGCATTCACGCCGCAAAACATTGCGCGCGCAACCAGCGAAGGCGTGGAGCTTGGCATGAAGCTCAAGCCATGGGAGAAGCTCACCGCCAACGTCAGCTACACCTACCTCACGGCGGAAAATGACGCGGCCAACCTCCGACTGCTCCGCCGTCCCCGCCACCTCGTCACCTTCGACGCCGCCCTCACGCCGGTTGAGAAGCTCACCCTCTCCGTCGGAGCGAACTGGGTCGTCGAGCGGCAGGACTCGCTGTTTCCCGGCCAGGTGCCCATCGGGGATTATCTGCTCGTCCGCGCGGCGGCCAACTACCAGCTCCATGAGCACACCCAGCTCTGGCTCCGCGCCGACAACCTGCTCGACCAGAAATACGACGCTCTCCGCGGCTTCCCCGCCCTGCGCCTTGGCGTTTATGGCGGTGTCAAAGTGACGTTCTGAACCGCTGCTGG
>Ga0255085_1000630_pt1 | contig 9584 bp, 7 predicted proteins | sample Colum_Cont_RepB__FD_188442 | JGI IMG/M metagenome (GOLD analysis project Ga0255085, IMG submission 188442) | Freshwater microbial communities from Columbia River, Oregon, United States - Colum_Cont_RepB_8d | ecosystem: Environmental > Aquatic > Freshwater > River | place: USA: Oregon | collected... | reverse complement strand
CGTCACCGCCACGGCACCCAACCAGGCACAGGCATACCAGGACAGCAAGGCTTCCAGGCAATTGTCCAAATGAATCAGCACGGCCTGCCCGGGCGCAACCCCGCGGTGTGCCAGGCCTGCGGCTATTCGCGTCACGCGCGCATGGAACTGACCATACGTCAGGGTTTGTGCACAGGCGGCAGGCGCGCCCGAGTCTTCCAGCGGCTCCCACACCAGAAACGGATGGTCGCGCCTGGACTGCGATTTTTCCGCCAACAAGCTGGCGACATCCTGCCCCATGAACGGGTGCAAGGCATGAGGACGATCAAGCAATGAAAGGGGCGGCACCATCTCAGAATCCACGAAACCTAGAATGTTGCAAGTTTCTTCGGGTTCCCAAGACGGCGCATTGAGGAAAACCATGGCGCCAGCGAAAAGGTGTCTCCGCGGCTACTGCGCCTTGACCCAAGTCGTCTATCATTCCCACGGTTGTTTTTTCTGATCCAGCACCTCGACGCAAGAAGGCCTTCACCCATGAGCAAAACCACTCCCCCGAAAGCAAGCTCCGGCAAAACGCCAGCCAAGAAGCGCATCAAGCCTTCGCAGTTGCGGTCCAGGGCTTGGTTTGACAACCCGGCCAATGCAGACATGACGGCGCTCTATCTGGAGCGGACCATGAACTACGGGCTTTCTTTTGACGAGCTGCAATCGGGGCGCCCAGTGATTGGCATTGCGCAATCGGGCTCTGACATCTCGCCTTGCAACCGCCATCACATTGTGTTGGCCGAGCGCATTCGCGAAGGCGTTCGCGATGCCGGTGGCATTGTGCTGGAGTTTCCGATTCACCCCATTCAGGAAACCTGCAAGCGCCCGACCGCCGCGTTGGACCGCAACTTGCAGTACCTCTCACTGGTGGAAATGCTCTACGGCTACCCCATTGACGGCGTGGTACTGACCACGGGCTGCGACAAGACCACTCCCGCGCAGATCATGGCTGCGGCGACCGTGAACATCCCAGCCATCGGCTTGAACTCTGGCCCGATGCTCAACGGCTGGTTTGAAGGCGAACGCACCGGCTCAGGCACCATTGTGTGGAAAGCGCGCGAACTGATGGCCGCAGGCAAGATCGACTACCAGCAGTTTTTGAAACTGGTGGCCTCCTCAGCGCCCTCCACAGGTCACTGCAACACCATGGGCACCGCCTCCACCATGAACTCGCTGGCCGAAGCTCTGGGCATGACCTTGCCGGGCAGCGCCGCCATCCCTGCGCCCTACCGTGATCGCCAGGAAATGGCTTACATGACGGGGCGCCGAATTGTCGAAATGGTTTGGGAAGACCTCAAGCCCTCCGACATCCTGACGCGCAATGCCTTTGAAAATGCCATCGTGGTGAACTCGGCCATTGGCGGCTCGACCAATGCGCCGATTCACGTCAACGCGATTGCGCGCCACATGGGCGTTGAGCTGAACAATGACGACTGGGAAAAGCTGGGCTACAACATTCCTTTGATTGTCAACCTGCAGCCTGCGGGGGAGTACCTGGCAGAAGACTTTTACCGCGCAGGCGGCGTGCCCGCGGTGATTGCAGAGCTGGTGGCACAAGGCAAGATCAAGCCCTCGGTCACGGCCAACGGCAAGCTGCTCAGTGAAAACTGCGAAGGCAAATTCAGCGAGAACCGCAAGGTCATCTTCCCCTTCAGCAAGCCCATGCAAAAGAAAGCCGGCTTTTTGAATATGAAGGGCAACCTGTTCGACTCGGCCATCATGAAGACCAGCGTCATCACGCCGGAATTCCGTAAGCGTTACCTGGAGAACCCCAAAGACCCGATGGCCTTCGAAGGCAAAGCCATCGTGTTCGATGGCCCCGAGGACTACCACCACCGCATCGACGACCCCAAAATGAAGATCGATGCCAACACCATGCTGTTCATTCGCGGTGTGGGCCCAGTGGGCTACCCCGGTGCTGCCGAAGTGGTGAACATGCGCCCACCCGCCTATTTGCTGAAAAAGGGCATCACGTCCTTGCCCTGCATCGGCGATGGCCGGCAATCGGGCACCTCGGGCTCGCCCTCTATCCTGAACGCTTCCCCAGAAGCCGCCACAGGCGGCGGTTTGGCCATTTTGAAAACCGGCGACCGTGTGCGCATCGATTTGAAGAAGCGCACCGCCAACATTCTGATCTCTGATGAAGAGCTCGCCAAGCGCTACGCAGAGTTCAAGGCCAAGGGGGGTTACAAGGCACCGCCGAGCCAGACGCCTTGGCAAGAAATTCAGCGCGGCATTGTGGACGAACTCTCCAACGGCATGGTGCTCAAGCCGGCCGTCAAGTACCAGCGCATCCACACCACCTTTGGCGTGCCCCGCGACAACCACTGAGACTCTTGTTTTCATGAAGCGCAGCGCGATACGCATGGCGGGGGTGGATACCCCCATCATCCCCACCATTGCCGCCCTGGTGCGTGACAACCCAGGCACCATTTCGCTGGGACAGGGCGTGGTCAACTATGGTCCACCGGCACAAGCCATCAGCGCCCTGCCGGGCCTGATGGCGGACGGCCAGTTGCACAAATACCAAAGCGTCATGGGCTACGCGCCTTTGCTGGACGCCATTCGCCAAAAGCTGGCGGAGGAAAACGGCCTGTCCCTGGGCTCCGAGAGCCTGTTGATGGTGACGGCTGGCAGCAACATGGCGTTTTTGAACTGCGTGATGGCGGTGGGTGACCCCGGCGATGAGTTCATCCTGCCCATGCCCTTCTACTTCAACCAGGAAATGGCCATTCGCATGTGTGGCTGCGTGCCGGTGCCCGTGCCCACCCATGCCGATTGGAGCCTCGATGTCGAGGCGCTGGCAGCGGCCATCACGCCGCGCACCCGCGCCATCGTCACGGTGTCGCCCAACAACCCGACCGGCGCGGTTTACACCGAGGCCGACCTGAGGGCCGTGAATGCCTTGTGTGCCAAGGCCGGCATTTACCACTTCAGCGACGAAGCCTACGAATACTTCACTTACGAAGGCGTGCGCCATTTTTCGCCGGGCTCTTTGCCTGGGGCTGCGGCGCACACCCTGTCTTTTTATTCCATGTCCAAGAACTACGGCATGGCCAGCTGGCGGGTCGGCTATGTGGTGTTTCCTGCCGACCTGGCCGAAGTGATGAACAAGGTGCAAGACACCAACCTGATTTGCGCGCCAGTGCCCTCGCAATTGCTGGCGTTGGAAGCGCTGAAATTGGGGCGCCCATGGGTTCAACCCAAGGTCCAGGCTTTGGCGGCCGTCAGGGATTCGGTTTACCAGGCCCTGGAGGGCTTGGGGGGCTTGGCGACTTTCCCCCGCACACAAGGCGCTTTCTATGTGCTGATGAAGCTGCCTGGCATTGACGATGCCCTGGCCTTCAATCGCTTCATGGCCGAAAAGCACCATGTGGCAAGCATCCCGGGGTTTGCATTTGGCCTGAGCGACACTGCCACCGCCAACTACCAGCGCCTGTCTTATGGTGCCTTGGATGCAGCGACCGTGGCGCAAGGCGTCCAACGCTACGTGACCGCAGTCAAGGATTGGTACGGCAGATAATTTTTAAATCCTTTTGAATTAATACCTCTGCTGCGGTAGCAACAAATAGCTAATCCACAACAAATTTGTGGTTTTTGCAATATTTATCGTTCATACTTGCACCTCGTTTTTTGAAATCCTGTCACTTAACCAGGTCTTAACCTATGAAGCCCAATGACATTGAAGCGCCACCTCAACCTGGCGGCCCCAACTCAAAAGACATCGTTTTCATCATCTTCATGGGGCTTGTATTGGTGGCTGTTTCCGTATTGGGAATGTGGAATTTCAAAGAAGGGCAGCACGTCGAAGACGCCAAACGCAATGGCGAAGCCTGGATGGCGTGGTTGGCGGAAGCTGGCAAGCAGCGGATGGATAAAAACTACGAGGTCAAGGCCTGTGCTGGTGGCGTGAAGCCAGGAACGCCCGAAGAGGGCGCCGCTGCCGACGCCAAAATCCCAGGAACGTGGGGCGCCTGCTTGGACTACCTTCAAACCCAATCCGAGCTGAAAAACCTCGTCAACACATTTTTCAACAAGCCAGTTCACGTCGTCGAGAAATGCGACAAGTCGGATATGTCAACCCGTGGCGCCATATTTTTCAATAACCTGGTACCGACGCCCGCTGGCTCTGCGGTACCCATGGTGGTCAATCCGTTGACGCAGGCCGATGCGATTGACTCTAAATTACAGATTCGCATCATCGTCTGCGACAAAGGCGGCTACCCCATCAAAGTTGGCGAAGTTGAATTCTGAGGATTGCCATGGAAACCAAAAAAACCACCTCCATCAGAACACAATACATCGACAACATTGACGTTGCCGAGTTGCTGGGTCAGGAGCAAAAGGCCGAAATTCCCAAAGACTTGCCGATGCGCAAATGGCTTTACTCCTGGTTGCTGGACCCGAATATTCCGGGCAACAAACAGAAGACAGTTGACAAATGGTTGGGCATCCTGATTGTGCTGAACTTGTTCAGCCTGGTGTTTGAGCAAGTGCCAGCGATCTTCGAGCCGAACAAGCATTTGTTCCATTACTTCGACATCTTCTCTGTCGTTGTATTCACGATTGAATACGCCTTCCGCTTTTACCTTGCGCCAGAGGATGAGGAATTTAAAAACAAACGGAACGCTCGCCTCGGCTTTGTCACCAGCCCATTTGCGATCATCGACTTTTTGGCGGTTGCACCTTTTTACCTCCAGGCCTTCATTCCAGTGGACTTGCGCGTTCTGCGAGCCTTGCGACTGCTGCGAATTCTGAAGCTGGTTCGCATTGTTGTCCCGGCTTACCAAGAGTTTGCAAGTCTTAACAAAGGTCGAACTTTTCGACAAAAGATACATGCATTGGTTTTCCCGACTTCCTACAGCGGCAAGTTGCACGAACTTTTCGACACCTTCATCGCCGTTTGGGTGTTGTTGTCAGTCATGTCCGTCATTTTGGAGTCTGTCGAAAGCTTGCACTACATTTTGAATTTGCAATTCATTGTGCTGGACTCGATTGCGGTGGCCATCTTCACCCTGGAATACTGCATGCGCATGTACAGTTGCGTGGAAGACCCGAAATACCAGGGCGCCATTTTGGGGCGCTTCAACCAGGCCAAGACACCCTCGACTTTCATTGACCTGCTGGCCATCTTGCCCTTCTTTTTGGAAGTGCTGCTGCACCACGTGCTGGATTTGCGCTTCTTGCGAATTTTCCGGCTGGCCCGTTTGCTCAAGCTCACGCGCAACAGCGATGCCACCACGGTGCTTTTCCGGGTGATTGCCCGCGAATGGCCCATCATGAGTGCGGCCTCCTTCATCATGGGATTGTTGCTGATTTTGACGGCCACCATGGGCTATCTGCTAGAAAATGAAGCCCAGCCAGAAAAATTCGAAAATATTCCCCAGTCGATTTACTGGGCGGTGATCACGCTGGCCTCCGTGGGTTATGGCGACATTTCCCCAGTGACGCCTTGGGGTCGCGCCATGACCTCGGTGCTGGCCTTGCTGGGCATTGGCATTTTTGCCATCCCGGCTGCTTTGCTGGCATCCGCCTTCAGTGACGAACTGATCAAAGACCGCGATGCCCTCAAGGCCAACTTGTTCCAGATCCTGAAAGACGGAAAGATCGAGGCCAAGGAAACGCAGTTCATACGCGAAGAGGCCAAGCGACTGCATTTGAGTGTCGAAGAAATCAATGCCTTGATTGACCAGGTGATCAAGGACAAGGAGATTGAAGACAACCTCAAAGCCTTGCCATTGCATGTGATTGCCCAGCGCCCAGCGCACGCCATCGAGTATTTCAAAACTTGCATCAGCGAAATCCGACAACTGGACATGTTGATGGAGCAAGGCAAGTTTGAAGAGACGGCCAAAGAACTGGATCGCCTTACCGAAAGTGAATTGCAAATTTGGCGGCAAATTCAAGGTAAGGCCTAACCTTGGCGCATCGCTAATCTGCTAACTCCGTTGCCAGCCTCACGCTGGCAACCCTCATCTTCAGTGTTTCAGATGATCTCGAATATTCAAAGAACCGTCATGGAAATCCTTGACGGGTCACCCCGCCAGAAACTCAGTCGCTACGTCGAGTGGCTGATCACTGCGGTTGTGCTCATCAATTGCAGCGCGGTGATCCTGGATTCCGTGCCGGAAATTCATGCGGACCACAAAGAGTTCTTCCACGAGCTTGAATTCTGGAGCGTGATGTTCTTCACTCTTGAATATGTTTTGCGGGTCTGGTCTTTTGGCGCGCGCTTCAAGCCTGAAGAAGGCGGCGCCTGGCGAGGCCGCAAGAGCTATATCTTCAGCCCGTTTGGTTTGGTGGATTTCTTTGCCACCATGCCACACTACCTGCACGTGTTTTTCCCGACCCTGGACTTGCGCATACTCCGGGTGCTTCGCTTGCTGCGGATTTTGAAGCTCTCCAAATACAACACAGCCTTGCAAGACCTGGTGCAGGCCGTCTATGCCGAGCGCCGGGCCTTTGGCTCGGCAGCTTTCCTCTTGCTGATCTCAACCATCGTGTCTGCCTCGCTGATGCATTTCGCGGAAGGTCATGAGCAACCGAAAGCCTTTGGCTCTATTCCCCATTCGATCTATTGGGCCATCATCACCATCACCTCAGGCTACGGCAACGTGGAGCCGGTCACCAAGGCAGGTGAAATCATTGCGCTGTTGACAGGCTTTTTAGGCGTCTGCATGGCTGCCATCATGACCGGTATCGTTGCGTCCGCATTTGCCACTCAGCTGTCGCGCAAGAAGCAGGCTTACAAAACGCAGCTCATGAAAGTGTTGGCCGATGGCGTGGTGTCAGAGGCTGAGCAAGAGGCCTTGAAACGCTTGCAGAACCAGTTCCGATTGTCTGACCAGGAAGTTCAATCCATGGTGGATGAATACAACAAAAACAAGGAAACCCAGGCATGAGCCAGGTCGCCCCCAGCCCCGAGAGCCCATTGAGCCGTCTGCGCCGGCGAACTTATGAAATTCTGGACGGCGCCGTGGTCGACCGCGCCAGCCATGCATGCGAAATTTTCATTGCAAGCCTGGTTGTGGCAAACGTGATCGCCATCATTCTTGAATCGGTGCAAGACATCCACGAAGCCTACGAGGCTTACTTTCATATTTTTGATTTGGCCAGCGTGGTGGTGTTCTCCTGCGAGTATGTGTTGCGCGTCTGGTCTTACAGCGAGAAATACCGTGGCGAAGGGGACAGCCCGTGGCGCGGTCGCAAAGAATACATCTTCAGCCCATTTGGACTGGTGGACTTTTTCAGCACGGTGCCTTTCTATTTGCAACTGCTTTTCCCTGGCGCCGACCTGCGGGTGTTGCGCATGTTCCGCCTGATGCGAATCTTCAAATTGTCGCGTTACAACAGCGCCATGGAAGACATGCTTGAAGCCATCAAGTCTGAGTGGGATTCTTTCTCTTCAGCGCTGTTTCTGCTGATGATCAGTTGCTTGCTGTTTTCCTCGCTGATTTACATCATTGAGGGACATGACCAGCCAGACGTTTTCCCGTCCATTCCGGCGGCCATGCACTGGTTTATCCTGACCATCATCGCAGGCTGGGGCAATGTCGATCCGGTCACTTATGTTGGCACGGTTCTGGTCATCGTGACCCAAGTGCTGGCCATTGCCTTGGCTGCGATCCTGACCGGTGTGGTGGCCACGGCTTACACCGCACAAGTGCAGCGCCGTGAAGCTATCTACGAAATGGAAGTGCGCGAGGTCCTTGCCGACGGCGTTGTGACCGATCAAGAGAAGCAAGCATTGAAGGTTCTTCAAACCAAATATGGCATGTCTGATGAGCAGGTGGAAGCCATTGCACGCCAGGTCAATGCTGAAAAGGCGGAAAGAGAAAAAGCGGAAAGAGAAAAAGCCGCACAGGGCTGAGCGGACTCAGCCGCGGTTTTCGTAGACGCCGAGCTTGCGATGCAAGGGCGATTCGTCTGCCACGAAGACAAACGAGGGTTGGTCCGTTATAAGGTTTTTCAATGTGACCGCCTCGTAACCCGGGGCACAACAGGTGTCCGCTTCCGCCAGCGCAAAGGTCTTGCCGGACACGCTGGCCTGCACCGCCCCTTCGATCACATGGAACACCTGCGCGGGAGAGCGTGCCGGCAGTCGCAGCGTTTGAGCGGGTCGCAACATCAAGGCGTAAAAGCCTAAGACATTTTCAACATCACGCCCGGTTTCAGGGTTGACATAAGCCACCTGCACTTGCTCCAGCGCTGGGTTGTCCTGCGCAATAGACAGCAGCGCGGCCTTCGCCTCCACCCAGGGATAGCGCAGCATGGGGTAGGGATTGACGGAGCGCTCGAACATCTGCGTCGGGACAACCCCTGCGCGCGCATATTGGCGATCACCCTGGCCAGGCAACACGTCTTGCCGGTCGCCGTTGATGTGATACGACACTTCCATATAGAACATCAGGGGCAAATCAAGGACGTCCAACCAAATCACGGGGTCGGTGCCGTCATGGCCGTGCTCGTGCCACAAGCCAGTGGGCGTGAGAATCAAGTCACCGCGGCTCATCGGGCATTTCTGCCCATCCACCGTGGTGTAGGCCCCCTCGCCCTCCACAATCATGCGCACGGCATTGGGCGTGTGGCGATGGCTGGGCGCCCATTCACCGGGCAGCAGCAACTGCATGCCCAGGTAAATGGCACTGCTGGCCTGCATCTTGTCCAGGCCATGACCTGGATTCGCCATGACCAAGACACGGCGCTCTGCCTTTTCTATTGGGGTCAACTCGCCGGCCTTGAGCAGCAAGGGCTTGAGCGTCTTGAACGCCCAATGGGTCGGCTGCGTTTGGCGTGTCGGGGTCTTGGGCGGCAACACGCCGCGCAAACTGGGCCACAGGGGCACCAGGTTCAATTGGCGCAAGTCTTCGATATAGTCTTTAGGCAAATCTTCTAGGCGGCCTAGGTCGTTCATTCATGGTCTCCTGACCCCGTGCAATACTAGAACTTTAGCAGAGGAGTTTTACCATGCATACCTTGATCACAGGTGGCGGTGGCTTTATCGGTGCCTGGCTTGCGCAACGACTGCACCGCGCCGGCATCAGCCTGCGTATTTTTGACAGCCATGCACAGCGCCAGCGGATCAGCGAGCTGATGGGGGCCGAGTTCGCACAAGGCATCGACTGGCAGGTCGGCGACATCGCCGACACACGGGCAGTGGTGCAAGCCGCCAAGGGCTGTGACACGATCGTTCACTTGGCGGGCGTGCTCACGCCTGCTTGCCAAAAAGAGCCCCTGCGCGGCGCGCAAATCAATGTCATTGGTACCCTCAACGTGTTTGAGGCAGCACGCCAGCACGGCATTGCGCGTGTCATCTACACCAGCAGTGGCGGCGTTTTCGGTCCCGAGGACGGCAACATGCCGCGCCCCACCACGCATTACGGCGCCTACAAACTCGCCAACGAAGGCAATGCGCGCGCCTATTGGGAGGACCATCAAATTTCCAGCATTGGCATGCGCCCCTTTGTCGTTTACGGACCAGGACGCGACACGGGCCTCACGGCGGGGCCCTCCTTGGCATGCCGTGCGGCGGGTTTGGGAGAGCCCTACGTTATTCCGTT
>Ga0255085_1000626_pt1 | contig 9635 bp, 6 predicted proteins | sample Colum_Cont_RepB__FD_188442 | JGI IMG/M metagenome (GOLD analysis project Ga0255085, IMG submission 188442) | Freshwater microbial communities from Columbia River, Oregon, United States - Colum_Cont_RepB_8d | ecosystem: Environmental > Aquatic > Freshwater > River | place: USA: Oregon | collected... | reverse complement strand
GTGTTGGGGGTGTTGAATATTGTGTTGGCGGCACCGGGGGTGGTGCAGATTGGGCATTTGTTGCTGTCGCAGTTGTTGTGGGCTTCGTGTTGTGTGGCTTATTTGGCGATGGGGCGGACAAATCCCAGGTGACTGTCATCCGCCTTCGCCGAGGCTTCGGAGGACAAGCCTAGGAGTTTTTGGCTTGGCGGGTACTGGGGAATCGGCTGAAGTCTAGGAATCCGCTGGTAGCACGGCTCCAGGGGAAATCCTAGAGTTTGTAGGCTTCGACGGCGTTTTTGTAGAAGATGCGGTCCTGTTCGGCGGCGCTGTAGCGGCTGACGACTTGTTTGACCATGTCGATCCACTGCTTGTACTTGCCGGCGACGAGCATGACGGGCCAGTCGGAGCCGATCATGAGACGCTTGGGGCCGAAGGCTTGGAGGGTGGAATCGAAGTAAGGAGCCAGGTCGGCGGCGGTCCACTTATCCCAGTCGGCTTCGGTTAACATGCCGCTGATTTTGCAGTAGACGTTAGGGCGTTTGGCGAGTTCGATCATGTTCTCTCGCCAGGGGCTGAGGATGCGGTCCTTGATGCGGGGCTTGGCGATGTGGTCGAGGATGAAGACCTGTTTGGGGTGCTGGTCGACGAACTTGATCGACGGCTTCAGGTGCTTTTCGAAGATCAGGATGTCGTAGCGGAGATCGTATTTCGCGAGCTTTTTGATGCCTTCGTTGAAGGCCGTGCCGAGAATGAAGTTGTCGTCGGGCTCGTCCTGGATGACGTGGCGGACGCCCTTGAACTTCTTGTATTTGGCGAGGCGTTCGAGGTCCTTATCGCAGTTTTTATCGCGGAGGTCGACCCAGCCGACGACGCCTTTGAGGAAGTCGTTCTTTTCGGCGTAGGCGAGGAGGTCGTCGGATTCCTGGACGGTTTGGCGGGCCTGGACGGAGACGGCGCCATCGACCCCAGCGGATTTGAGCTCCTTGTGGAGGTCGGCGGGGAGGAAGTCCCGGCGGATGACCTTCATCTTGTCGCTGATCCAGCCGTATTCCGCGTCGGTGTACTTCCAGAAGTGGTGGTGGGTGTCGATGATGGGCATGGGTTAGGGGAGCTTGTCGATTTTGGTCGTTTGATGCGCGGCGAGGCGCCAAGTATTATTTTGCTTCACCCAGAAGTGGATGAGCATGACTTTGTCGTCGAAGATGCCGGCCTGGTTGGTGCCTGTGACGCGGACGTAGGAGAAGGTGACGGCGGAATCCTTGTAGACGTTGACGATGGGCTTGTGTTGCTCGAAGGATTTGTAGACCTGGCGGCGCTCCTTGATTTTGGCGAGGTAGGAGGCTTTGGTATCGACGATGCCGGTGGCGTGGGCGTAGACGAGGTTATCGGCGAGGAGATTGTCGAGGGTGGCGGTGTCGCCTTTTATGATGGCGTCGCTCCACTGTTTGTCGAGGGCGAGGATGGAGGCCTTGTCCTGGGCGAGGCAGGCGACGGCGGTGAGGAGGAGAACGAGGAATAGGCGCATCGGTGGGAGTATATCAACTCGCTTTCGTTGGGGAGTACTAGGGATTTGGCGGAAGTTCAGGAGTCTTCCGGTAGCACGGCTCCCAGGGAAATCCTAGGGCTGGAGGTGGAAGACGTAGAGGGAGTTGCCGAGGGTCATGGCTACGTACTGCTTGCCGTCGCTTTGGTAGCTCATTGGGTTCGACCGGACCGTGCCGCCGCCTTGGAAGCGCCAGAGGAGTTTGCCGGTCGTGGCGTCTAGCGCGATCATCTGGCCTTCGGCTGTGGCACCGAAGACCAGGTTGCCGGCCGTCGAGAGGACGCCGGAGTAGGGTGGAGTGAAGAGCTTGTATTCCCAAGCGACTTCGCCCGTCGTGGGCTTGAAGGCGCGGATGGCGCCCCATTCCTCCTCCCCTGGAATACTGCGGAAGCCGCCGCCGTTGAATTGTTCGCCAGCTTTGTATTCGGCGTTGCCGAAGTAGTAGACGGCACCGGATTCGCGGGTGGCGACGTAGAGGTGTTTCGTGTCGGGGCTGTAGCTGGGGCTGTACCAATTGTTGGCGCCGGCCACGCTGGGCCAGACGCGGGTTCCTTCCACCGTGGGGAACGTGCCCGGGAGGCGGATGGGGCGACCGCTATCGTCGAGGCCCTTGGCCCAGGTTTGCTTGGCGTAGGGCTTGCCGAGGAGGAACTGGCCGGTGACGCGGTCGAGGACGTAGTAGAAGGCGTTGCGGTTGGGGAAGAGGAGCAGTTTGCGCGCCTGGCCGCGGAACTCGGCGTTGATCAGGACGGGGACTTCGGTGGCGTCCCAATCGTGCACGTCATGGGGCGTGAACTGGAAGTGCCATTTGAGTTTGCCGGTGTCGAGGTCGAGGGCGATGAGGCAGTCGGAGTAGAGATTGTCGCCGGCGCGGACTTCGCCGTTCCAGTCGGGACCGGGGTTGCCGGTGCCCCAGTAGAGGAGGTTGGTTTCGGGATCGTAGGCGCCGGTGACCCAGGTGGCGGCGGAGCCCCGCTTGTAGCTTTCACCGGCCCAGGTTTTGGCTTCGGGTTCGCCGGCGGCGGGGACTGTCCAGAAGCGCCAGGCGAGTTTGCCGGTTTTGGCGTCGTAGGCATCGAGGAAACCGCGGATGCCGTATTCGCCGCCGGCGATGCCGATGATGATTTTGTCTTTCACGGCGAGCGGGGCGACGGTGATGGAGTGGCCGGTTTTGTTGTCGGCGACGGTGACGTCCCAGCGGACGGCGCCGGTTTTTGCGTCGAGGGCGACGAGGTGAGCGTCGACGGTGCCAACGTAGACGAGGTCTCCCAAGATGGCGACGCCGCGGTTGACCTGGCCGCAGCAGACGCGGACGTCATCGGGCAGGGTGCGGCGGTATCGCCAGATGACGCGACCGGTGCGGGTGTCGAGGGCGGTGACGTGGGAGGGCGCCTCAGAGATGTACATGACGCCATCGACGACGAGGGGCGTGGTTTCGAACTTCTGGAGTGAGTTCGATTGGTAGACCCAGGCGGGGGTGAGCTTGGCGACGTTCTGATCTGTGATTTGCTTCAGGGGAGAGAAGCGGTGGCCGGCGAAGTTGCCGGAGTAGGTGAGCCAGTTGCCCGGCTCCTTTTCGGCATTGAGGAGGCGCTGGTGGGTGACCTGAGCAAGGAGGGGAAGGGAGAGGAGCAACAGGGCGAGTCTCATTGGGCACCTTTTTCGTTGGCCAGGAAGGCGACGAGGTCGTTCAATTCGGTGTCGGTCAGTTTGCCCTGGTAGGCGGGCATGTTGGTTTTCTTTTCCTGAGTGATTTGGGTGATGTCGGCTTTCCAGAAAGACTGGGGGTTGCCGGAGAAATCGCGGAGCTGGATGGAGTAGGTGTCTTCGTTGAGACGAATGCCGCGCATGGTTTTGCCGGCTTTGGTGGTGAGTTGGACGAGGCGGAACTGATCGGGCACATCGGCGGCGGGGTTGACGATTTTGGCCTTCAGGTGGGCGGCGCCTCGGCGGGCGCCGATGCCGGTGAGGGACGGGCCGATGCGACCGCCTTCGTTGCCGAGGGCGTGGCAGCTGAGGCAGGCGCCTTTGGATTTGAATACCTGGGCGCCGGCTTGCGCGTTGCCGGTGATGGGCGCGGATGGCACCTGGCCGAGGGAGTGGACGAAGGCCGCGGTTTGCCAGAGTTCTTTGGCGTCCATTAAAGAACCGGGCATTTCGGTGTCAGGGATGCCGTAGCGGATGATGCGGTAGAGTGAGCGATCGGCGGCGGCGCGGGCGAGGGTGGGGACGGCGAGATTGGCCCCTTTGCCGCCATCGCCGGAGGGGCCGTGGCAGCCGGCGCAGCGGCCCATGTAGAGGCGCTTGCCTTGCTCGATATCAGCCGCGGTGGTGTGCGGGTTTTTGTCGGGGATGTCGAGGGGTTGTTGGAGTTGAAAGAGCAGGAAGGGGGCGAGCCAGAACATGGGCACTCCTATTCAGATAGGGAGTTAGTATATATTTTTTGGTCCCTGTGTTGGGGACCGTTTACTCTGTTGTTATGGCGCTGACTAAGAAAACGAAGACCAAGGAAGTCGTCGTGCCGGTGGATGAATCGGACAAGGTGGACGAGTATCTGGCGGCCGTGCCGGAACCGGCCAAGGGGACGTTGACGGAGCTGCGACGGATGATCAAGGAGTTGGTGCCTGAGGGGACGACGGAGCGGATCGCCTACGGGATGCCGACGTTTTTCTATAAACGCGGACTGGTGGGATATGCGGCGTTTGACAAGCATTGCGGGTTTTATCCGATGAACCCGGATGTGATTGTGAAGTTCGCGGTGGAGTTGGCGAAGTATCCGACGTCGAAGGGGGCGATCCGGTTTCCACTGGGGACGCCGTTGCCGGTGGCGCTGGTGCGAAAAATGGTGATGACGCGGGTAGCGGAGAACGAGCGGAAGGGGTAGGGAGTGGGTCGTTGCGCATTAGTTTTTGCGCGCTGGTTCTCTGTTTGAAACGCTAACCCCCCGGGATACACAACACGAGTGGGCTGCCGGTGATCTGTTGATTTGATTGCCCGATGAACCCGTTCCTGATTCAACGAATCGCCACTATCGGCGGCTCGTACTTTATCGAAATATACCGACTCGTTTCCCGGGGAAATCACCATGAGCAATATCTCTGACAAGCATCAGAAACTCGGCGGCGCCAATGGCCCGCTCGGCGCCGCCACCGGCGCCGAGACTGCGGCCATCTGGGGTGGCCTTACACAGGCCTACCAGCGAGGGCAGATCTTCTTTCACGCCGATACGGGAGCCCACGCTCTCGCCGGTGATGTTCTGGCGGCCTTTCTCTCCGCCGGAGGTGTTGCGGACTTCGGTTACCCGCTCGAAGACGCCGTGTCCATCGCCGGTGGGCAGGCTGCGTACTTCGAGCGCGGATGCGTGTGGACCGGGCCGCAGGGGACGTTCGATTGCCACCTGAGTGCGCCGCTGATCGGGCACCCGTCCATGCTCAATCCGTCCAGTCCCGCCACCGGCGTCAGCGTCCAATTCAGCCCCGCTTCCATCCCTTCGGAGGTGGCCGCCGCGCTATGGCAGAACCGGATCCTCCTGCAAGCGACGGGAAGTCCCGCTCAGGCGCTCGCGCTGTCCCTGCAAAGCGGTGCATTCGTCATTGCACCAAATGCCGGCGCGTTGCAGAACCGGCGACTCTACAATCTGGCCTTTCGTCGCTCCGACGGCACCACGGCCGTCATCGCCCCGCACGCCTTCTACGCCAGGGAATCCTGGAGCAATTTCGGCCTCATCCATGCCACCGATATTCACGTCAGCCGCCGGCTGGAAACCTATCGCCAACGGCTGCTCGACGGTGCGCAACCGGAGGGCGCGACCCTGTTCGAGTGCGCGAACGACCGTCTGCGGGACATGATTCGCGGCGCCAACGCGCTCTATCGCGCCGGGTCGCTCGACCTGGTCCTGATGACTGGCGATCTGGTGGACTTCGAGCTCGAAACGGACGACGATCCCAACGGACTCGGCAACTACAAACTGTTGCGGGATCTGTTACTGGGCAAGGATGCGTCTTCAGACCCGGCGGTGGCCAGCGAGGAGCTTCTCGTTCCTGTTTTTACCATTCTCGGCAACCACGACTATCGAAGAAACCCCTACAAACTGTTCGCCAGCGTCGAGATCCTGGGTGGGGGAGTGAAGGCGGTCGATCAATACGAGAACCACAATCTGATTGAAGAAGACGCCTTTGTGCTGCAAGGCCGTCGTAAGATCAGCCTCTCTCCCGGGGAAGCGCTGGAGATGATTCGAGTGGACGAGAAGCAGAAGCCGTATGTCCGATCGATCAACGCCCAGCGGTCCTACGTCCTGACGCTGGGTAAAAACCGGATTGTGATGCTGGATACGCGCTTCGACGCGGGATTGCCCAAAGCCCTTCTGTCGGACGATACGGGCGTGTTGGATAACGGCGCCCTCGCCGGACTCTCGTTCGACGACCTCCTGCAACTGAAATCCGGGTCGCCCAATCTCGTCGGCATTGTGAACTCCAGCCTGGAACTGCTCAAGGGCGCGCTCTCGGAGGCTGCGGGCGGGGGCGCGGTGATCGTCGGCGTGCATGCCCCGCCCATCGACATTGTTGGAGGAGAGTATCCCTGGTATTTCCGCGAGACGCTGCGCACGCGTCCCGAAGTGGTTCAGGAAGTCACCGGGTTTCTGAACCGCCATCAATCGACGCTACCGGGCACCGATCCGAAAACTGTTTCGAAGTTTAATCCGGACTGGCTCCCCAGCGTGGGAACCCAGCCCGCCCATTTCAAGAGCGGCGATCTGCTTCATCTCATCGACGCCGGCGTCAGCCGCGGGCCAACGGAGGAGTTCATGAAACTCTGCGCTGGTGAAGGCAGTGCCCGCGCCGCCGACATCATCCTCTGCGGTCACGGCCACAAGCACACCGAGTACCGCGTGATCCGGGACAAAGGCCAGTTTGCCGTCTTTACCGACTTTTACAGCGAAAACCCCAGCAAATACTACAACACTCGCTCTGCCGACGGCAGGTCGATCTATATCGACGTCGCTCCTGGCGGCGATATGAAGCCCGTGAACAAAGCGTGGGAGCCGGACTTTGCCGCCTACTGGAAAATGGTGACGCCGCCCTACGCCACGCCGTTAAGCGGAACGTCGACCAGCCAGCAGGCCACTGAGTGGTGGGCCACCCATCGCCCGCTGGTGATGCAGACCAGTTCGCTGGGCCTGGTGGAGAGCCGGCAGCGGGTGATCTTCGACAACGACTCGGAACCTGTGAAGCCTCCGCCCACGTTCCAGGGGTACCGGGTCATCACCGTCACCGACGACACGATCACGCGCATTCAACACGTTGGGCAATCCCCCGCCCGTAGGCTCCGCGGCTGGGGCCGGAGAATCGTCACCCGCCAGGCGGACACGACGGGTGTCGCGGGCGAGGCTTCCGCAGTCAAGCTTCTGCGGTTGGACGCCAAACGGCTGGTGACGGTGGTTCGGGGCGGGGCAGGGCAACTGCTGCTGATCTCGTGGTCGGCTCTGCTTGGAAGCAAGGAGCCAGGAACGATCACCCGTACTGGAGATAGCTCGAGCCTGGCTGGAAAGGCCACCGACATCGACGCGGTGCAGGCGGGCGCTTTTGTGGTCACCGCCTGCCGCACCGGCGCAGGGAATCTGCTGCTGATTTCCTGGCGTGTGGCGGCCAATGGCGGAATTACCCGGGCGAAAGACTCCGGCTCACTCGCCGGCAACGCTCGAATGATTTCCGTCACGGCCCTGAGCTCCAACCTCCTGGTGACGGCCTGTCAAAATGGCGACGGCAATCTCCTGCTGATCACATGGAAGCTGGGCGCCGACGGGACGTTGACTCGCCTTGGCGACAGTGGATCCGCCGCGGGAGAAATCAGTGCCCTGGAGTTGGTAAAGGTCTCCGGCGATAAGGTGGTCACGGCGGTCCGCGCGGGCAACTCGCGCCTGCTGTTAATTGCCTGGGATATCTCTACCGCCGGGGTGATTCGCCGCCTGTCGGATACGGGGAGTCAGGCCGGAGAGATCGATGCCAGGAGCGGCATTAGCGCCTGCATCGACAACCTCGGGCGGGTTGCTATTAGTGTCCGCGCGGGCGACGGCCGGCTGAAGCTCATCCTTTGGCAATTGGATCCGAACGGCCAACTGATACGGCGCGGCGATAGCGCCGGACAGGCCGGCAAGATCGGCCAGCACTCTTTGACGGCGGTTCAATCGTCCGGGGATCGATCGATCCTCGTTTCGGCGATCACCACCGAAGCGGGCACATTGAAGTTGATCACGTGGGATGTCACGCGCGAGGGCGCTATCCGCCGGGTCGCTCAGACGGGCGGAGAAGCAGGTGCTACCACGCTGCCGGCTGTTGTTGCAGGCCCGCTCATTAGCACTGTCCCCGCTCTTGGGCTGGGGGAGTCGTTTCCGATTGTGACTGCTCTGCGGGCCGGCAACGGCACGCTCCTGCTCATCAGTTGGAGAGCCAATACGCCTGGCCTGACGGTGAATCTACCGCCGGGCACGGGGACGCTACCTGGGGGCCTTTCGACGTCGACGACTTCGAAAGTTCTGTGACCGGTGGTCTGGACAAATCAGAACTGGAAGCGCAGATGGAAGCGGATGGCGCGGCCGTCGTTGAGCGTGTTGGTGATGAAGGCGAAGTTGGGAGACGAGAGCTCGGGGAAGGGCTGGGCGAACTGCGGAGTGTTGCCGAGGTTGACGGCTTCGGAGCGGAATAGAAGTTTGCGGTCGCCCCCGAGGTTGAAGTTTCGGGAGACGCTGGCGTTGACGTTGGCGATACCGGCTTTGCGGAACGTGTTGAGGCCGATGTTGCCGCGATCTTGCGAGGGCTGGACGTAGGTGAAGGCCGAGCGGGGGAGCAGGTCGCGGGAGGTGTCAGGGTTGCCGACGGTTCGGCCGAGGATGGAAGGGTCGATGATGTTGGGACGGTCGCCCTGGTCGCCATCGACGTTGCCGAAGCCCGGGGCGTCCGAGCCGGTGATGATGCTAAACGGCGTGCCGGTTTTGACGAGCCAGACGCCGCTGAGGTCCCAGGACCCGAGCCATTTGACCTTTGGCGTGGCGTAGCTACCGCGGGCGAGGAAGGCGTGTTTCTGGTCGAAGCTGCTGACGGCCTTCGTGTCGGCCCAGATGTTCTTTTCGGTTTGCGACTGGCTTTGGCGGCCGTCGTCGCCGGTGGCGGTGTTGGTATACGACGCGCCGGTGTCGATGGCTTTGGAGAGCCAGTAGGAGGTCTCCAGGCTGGCGCCGTGCCAGCGTGGGAGGACTAGGGTGACGCGGGCGGCGTCGAAGTAGCCGTGGGCCCCGTTGACGGCGTTGCGGATGTCGAAGTAGCGCGGGTCGGGCCGTCGCTGGTTGATGGTGGCGGTGTTCTGCGGGATGCCGGGAACGGCGACGGAGCGGTTGTTGTACTGCAGCATCATCAGCTTGTGAGCGCGGCTGCCGACGTAGCCGAGTTGGAGCTTCCAGCCTTTGGCGAGCGTGTTTTCAATCGAGACGCTGTAGAGGTGGGAGTAGGGGGTGGTGAGGTCCGGCGAGATGGAGAGGAAGGTGCTGCGGGCGGTGGGATCGGCCGGGATGTTGAGCAGGCTGAGGAGTTTGGTGATGTCGGGGACTTGGACTTCGAACTTGGTGTTGAGCGGCGGGTTGTAGCGGATTTGAGAGTAGGTGACGGGGAAGATTTCGCCGAAGTGGACGCTGTAGGCGGCGCGAATGACGCCGGCTTTCGTGCGGAGGGCGAGGCCGAAGCGGGGGGCGAGGTTGTTGCAGTCGCAGTTGTAGGGAATTTTGTTGAGATCGTTGACTTCGGTGGGGGCGGTGATGGCTTCGTGGCGGAGGCCGTAGTGGAGGGTGAGGCGAGAGTTGACGCGGAAATCGTCGCCGATGAAGGTGGCGAATTCGTGGCCGCGGAAGCCGCGGTGGATGCTGCCGACGGAGCCGGAGAAGCGGCTGGGAATGCCGAGGAGGAAGTTCTCCATGACGGTGCGGCCGAGGTCGTTGCGGAAGTAGAGATTGCCGCGGGTGCTGGAGGCCTCGGTGCCGTTCAACTGGCGGCGGCTGTAATCGAAGCCGGCGTACCAGTTGTGGCGGCCCTTGGTTTGTTTCATGGCCGTGCCGTAGCGGAAC
>Ga0255085_1000621_pt1 | contig 9677 bp, 6 predicted proteins | sample Colum_Cont_RepB__FD_188442 | JGI IMG/M metagenome (GOLD analysis project Ga0255085, IMG submission 188442) | Freshwater microbial communities from Columbia River, Oregon, United States - Colum_Cont_RepB_8d | ecosystem: Environmental > Aquatic > Freshwater > River | place: USA: Oregon | collected... | reverse complement strand
GGAGCGGCCCGACAGCCTGGAGGCCGTCGCTCCCGCTGTGGGCCGACGGGCCTTGTTGCTGGCCATGCCAGGCTCCCATCACACCCTGGGCGTGCTGATGCTCTCTGAATTCTTCCGGCGCGGGGGCTGGGACGTGTCCGACGAGGCCTGCGATGAACTGGGTGAATTGCGGACCATCGTTCGCGACCACTGGTTCGATCTCATCGGCCTGTCAGCCAGCACCGAGGCGCATCTCGAGGCTTTACCTTCGGTTATCCTCGCGCTGCGTCGCCACTCCCGCAACCCCGGGGTCGTGGTCATGGTCGGGGGTCCCTCCTTCGTTCACCACCCCGAACTGGCGCTTGGCGTCGGCGCTGATTTCACCGCCTCGGATGCCCGCAGCGCGGTCGATGAAGCCGACCGTCAGCTTGAGCGAATAGCGCCGCGGCGCTGAACGCGGCAGGCAAGTCGGGCATGCCTTGGGTCATCTCTGTTCACGTGCTCCTGTTCTCCGTGCATCTGCTCCTGTAATGGCCGTCATCGAATCAACCCCCCTGTCCCAGGCCTTTGCCGCCCTGCCGCCGGGGGATGCCGCCGCCCTGCTGATCGCGGCCACCGACCTCACGCTGCTCATCGATGAGCGGGGGGTGGTCCGCGACCTTCAGATCGGCAGCGCAGAGCTCTCCGATCTCGACCATGGCAGCTGGCTCGGGCGACCCTGGCCCGAGATCGTGAGCATCGAGAGCCGACCCAAGGTCAAGGCGCTGTTGCAGGAGGCCCTCGAATCGCCGAATGCGCCCGAGCAGACCAACCGCTGGCGGCACATCAACCACACCACCGCGCAAGGGCAGGATCTGCCCGTGCTGTACTCGGTGTTACCCGCGGGCGGTGGGCAGTTGCTCGCCATCGGCCGCGATCTACGCCCCTTCACCCGAATCCAGGAACGCCTGATTGCCGCGCAACAGGCGATGCAGCGCGACTACGTTCGCCTGCGCCAGCTCGAGAGCCGCTTTCGGGCGCTGTTTCTCGCCATCGCCGAGCCGGTGCTGATCGTCGATGCGTCCTCGCTCAAGGTGGTTGAAGCCAACCCGGCCGCAGCCGCGCTCTTTGCAGAAACCACCCGCAAGCTCTTCGGCCGCCAGATCGGTGAATGCTTTGATGCCGCAAGCGCGCCCAGGCTGCAGTCCCTGCTCGACTCCCTGCGTGGCACCCGACAGACCGAAGCCACGCCGCAGCGCCTGACCACGCAAGCCGGTCTTGCGGTTGATGTGTCGGCCTCCATCTTCCGGCTCGATGGCAGCACGCTCTTTCTGGTGCGCATTCCCGGCCTGCATGCGGGTGCGATCGAGCCCCTCACGGCAACACGCCGGCCGCTGGTCGACGCCATCGATCATGCGCCCGACGCCTTCGTGGTCACGGAACCCTCGGGGCGCGTGCTCTACGCCAACATGGCCTTTGCCGAGCTGGTTCAGCTCGATTCGCCCGAGGCCGCGATCGGTGAGTCGCTCGATCTGTGGCTCGGTCGCTCGGGTGTGGACCTCGGGGTCATGATGGCCTCACTGCGCCAGGGCGATGCCGTGCGCCTGTTTCCCACGCTCATTCGCAGCCGGTTCGGTAACGAAACCTCGGTGGAGATTTCAGCCGCCCCTGTGCTCGATGCACGCACGCCCTGCCTGGGCTTCACGCTGCGCGACATCGATCGCAGGCCCCAGAGCGAGCCGCGCGAAGGCTCGGGTCTGTCGCGGGCCGTGGGCCAGCTCACGGAGCTGGTCGGGCGCGTGCCGCTCAAGGACATCGTGGGCCAGACCACCGACATGATCGAGCAGATGTGCATCGAGGCCGCCTTGCACCTCACCCGCGACAACCGCGCGGCGGCCGCCGAAATGCTCGGTCTGTCGCGCCAGAGCCTGTACGTCAAGCTGCGCCGACATGGCCTGGGCGACTCAGGCACCGATGACGGACAGTGATCGCGGCAAACCCGCGAGCCTCGGTGGCACCACCGCGAGCCTGAGCGGTGCCACCGCGGGTACGGGCCGTCTGACCGCCCGCTCCCACGACCCGTCGAATTCCACCGACGCCCCTGTCGTGGTGGTTGCACTGATCGACCTCGCCCGCGGTTCGCGTCTGTGGGGATGGTCCAAGGTGGTCCAGCGCGCAGCCGCGCTCAATGGCACGCCGGGCCTGCGCTTTGCGAAGGTGATGGGCAGCGGCCATGAGGGCGGCTTTGGCCTTCGGCCGAGCGGCTCCATCCAGGGCCTGTTCTGCGTGTTCGACAACGCGGTTGCCGCGCAAGGATTTACCGCCCCGGGCGGGCGTCTGCAGCCATGGCGCGACCGTGCCCGCGAACTCTTCTGCGTCAAGCTGAAGCCCTGGTCGAGCCGGGGCAGCTGGTCGGGCCTTCAACTGCCGGTCACGGCTGCTGCGCCCACCGCGGGACCCGTGGCCTCGCTCACCCGGGCGTCGATTCGGCCCGGCCGCGCGGCGGCCTTCTGGCGCATGCAACCCGCGGCCGAGCGATCGCTCGCGCACGCCCAAGGGGTGCGTGTGGCCTGCGGCATTGGCGAGGCGCCCATCCTGCGTCAGGCCACCTTCAGCCTGTGGGACAGCGTCCAGGCCATGGATGCCTATGCCCGCAGTGGGGCGCACCAGGAGGCCATCATGGCGGCAGCTCGGGGCCGGTTCTTTTCCGAATCGATGTTCGTGCGCTTTGTGCCCTACGACATCGAAGGCAGCTGGAAGGGCCAGGCGGCAGAACGGATGCATGCCGTGACCGCCGACCCCTCGTGATCGACGCCATGACCCTGCCCTCCAGTGATCGTCATGTGGTGGTGGTGGGTGCAGGCGCGGGCGGCCTGGCCGCGGCCATTGATCTGGCCCGCCAGGGGCTGCAGGTCACCCTGCTCGAGGCCGGCCCTGCGCCCGGCGGCAAGCTCTATCAACACTCGGTTGATGGCGTGGGCATCGACAGCGGGCCAACGGTCTTCACCATGCGATGGGTCTTCGAGGGATTGTTCAATGCCGCGGGGGCCCGACTGGAGGATTACCTGCAGCTCGAGCCGCTGGGCCTGCTGGCCCGACATGCCTGGGCTGCAGGTGGGCAGCTCGATCTGCATGCCGAAGCCGCGCGCTCGGCCGAGGCCATCGGCCAGTTCAGCGGCCCCGCTGAAGCCCGCCGGTTTCTGGCCTTCTGTGAGCAGGCCCGCAAGGTCTATGAAACCCTTGAAGGGCCCTACATCCGCTCGAGCCGGCCCGATGCCGTCTCGCTCACCCGGGCCATCGGCCTGGGCGGCACGCTCATGCTCTCGAGCCTCGGACCCTTTCGCGATCTCTGGCGGGCGCTTTCCCGGCATTTTCATGACCCCCGCCTGCAACAACTCTTCGGCCGATACGCCACCTACTGTGGATCCTCGCCGCTGGAAGCCCCGGCCACCCTGATGCTGGTGGCCCATGTGGAGATGCTGGGCGTGTGGGCCGTGCAGGGCGGCATGATCCGTCTCGCCCAGGCGCTGGCCACCTTGGCGACCCAACAAGGCGTGGCCCTGCGCTGCAACAGCCGGGTTCAGTCGATTCAAACCCGAAACGGCAGAATCAGCGGTGTCGTGCTCGATGACGGCCAGCAGATCAACGCAGATGCAGTCGTTTTCAATGGCGATGTAAACGCCTTGGCGCAGGGCCTGCTGGGCACCGGCGCACGAGGTGCAGTGCCGCCCGTGCCGCAGTCGGAGCGCTCCCTCTCGGCGGTCACCTGGTCGGTGCGCACCCAGGCTGCGGGCTTTCCGCTCATTCGGCATAACGTCTTCTTTGATGATGACTACGCCAGCGAATTCACCGACATCTTCAGCCATCGTCGCCTGCCTAGAAAACCCACGGTGTACCTGTGTGCGCAAGACCGCACCGACAGCGGCATCGCCTCAGACCCGCTCGAGCGCATGTTGATCCTGGTCAATGCTCCGGCCCTGGGCGATCTGGATCGCCCTTCAGCCCTCTCAGCTGAAGAACTCTCAGCCTGCGAACAGCGGGCGATGACTCTGATGCGCCGTTGTGGACTGGAGGTCAACCGGCATGCGGCGATTACGAGCGATGGGGCGATCCGGGACGATGCGCCGCTTTCCGAGCTTGGGGGCATCCGCAGCACCCCCATCGACTTCGAGCGGCGGTTTGCAGCTACCGGAGGGGCGCTTTACGGACGGGCCTCGCATGGCTGGATGTCGGCCTTTGCCAAGCCCGATGCGAGCACGGCCATCGAGGGGCTTTACGTGGCGGGGGGCAGCGCGCATCCGGGCGCCGGCGTGCCCATGGCCACCCTCTCGGGGCGACTGGCCGCCGCCAGCCTGATGGGCTGGCTCACGCAGGGGCGGCGCCAGGTTCGGGTGACGCTGCCGCGGACCTAGGCGACCGACCCCGCGGGCGGCAACACCGACATCAGCGACTTGGCTGAGGCCAGCACGCCAGGCATGCCTGCGCCAGGGTGCGTGCCCGCCCCCACCACATACAGGCCAGGCAGGTCCTCGCTGCGGTTGTGCGGCCGGAACCAGGCGCTTTGCACCAGGAGCGGCTCCATGCCGAAGGCCGCGCCCTTGTAGGAGAGCAGCCGATCCTGGAAGTCCTGCGGCGTCATGTAGAACGATGTGGTGATCGACTGACTCAGGCCGGGCAGCACCGTGCGCTCGAGTTCAGCGGCAATCGCATCGCGATAGCGATCGCCATGGGTGGCCCAGTCGGTGCCGCTGTCCAGATGCGGCACCGGCGAGAGCACATAGAAGGTGTCTCGCCCGGGCGGCGCCACCGACGGATCCGATGCGCTTGGTCGATGCAGATAGAGGCTGAAATCCTCGGCCAGGTGCTTGCGCTTGAAGATGTCGTCGAGCAGCTCCTTGTAGCGCGGGCCGAGCACCATCATGTGATGCGGCACGTCCTCAAAACGCCGGTCGGTGCCGAAGTACCACACGAAGAGGCTCATGGAGTAGCGGGCCCGCGCCAGCTTGGCGTCAGTCCACTTGCGCCGGTAGGGCGCATCGACCAGGTTGCGGTAGGTCCAGGCGGTGTCGCCATTGGAGACCACGATATCCGAGGCGATTTCCTCGCCGCTGGCCAGCCGCACGCCACAGGCACGGCCGTTGTTGACCAGCACCTTCTCGACCTTGGCGTTGTAGCGGATCGGCGTGCCCTGGCCCTGCACCAGGTCCACCAGGCCATGCACCAGCGAGGTGGTGCCGCCCATGGCCCAGTGCACGCCGTAGCGGCGCTCGAGCGAGGCGATCAGCGAATAGGCGCAGGTGACCGAAAACGGATTGCCGCCAATCAACAGCGGATGAAAGCTGAAGACCGTCCGCAGCTTGGGATGACTGAAATGCCGGGCGGCCAGCGTATGAATGCTCGACCAGGCCTTCATGCGGGTGAAGTCGGGCAGCACCCGGATGAGGTCAAAGAAGGTGTCGAAGGCCGTTTCGGCCATGCCTTCAAAGCCCAGGCGAAAGCACTTCTCGGCCTCACGCATGAAGCTGTCGTAGCCTGGCACATCGCCCGGGGCGAACTTGGCAATCTCGGCCCGCATGCGATCGGGATCGTCGCAGTAGTCAAACCAGGTGCCGTCATGAAACCGCACCCGATAGAACGGATCCATGGCCTTGAGCGTGACATGGTCCTCGCGGCGCTGGCCGCACAGCGCCCAGAGCTCATCGAACAGGAAGGGCGCCGTCACGATGGTGGGCCCGGCATCAAAGGAATGGCCGTCCTGGCGAAAGACATAGGCCCGTCCGCCCGGCGCATCGAGCTGCTCGAGCAGGGTGACTCGCCAGCCGGCTGCCGCCAACCGAATGCTGGCTGCCAGACCGCCGAGTCCGGCGCCGATCACGACTGCATGTGGATTCATGGTTTCTCCAAGCCCGTCGGCGAGTGTAAATCAAGGTTGACGATCATGGGTGTAATGTGCAGACTGACTCCATGGGTCCGCCAGCATCTTCGGTCGCCGCTTCGGCTGCCGCTTCGACCACGGGTTCGGCTGCCACCGCAGCTGCCGAACTGGCCACCTCACGACCCAATCCCACCACAAACTCCAGCCCCCCCCTCCGGCGGCCGAGGCTGGCCACTGTTGCCGAACTGCTCAAGCCGATCACCTGGTTTCCTCCAATGTGGGCATTCACTTGCGGCGTAGTGGCCTCAGGTGCTTCGGTGCTCGAACACTGGCCTCAGGTCCTGCTGGGCGTCCTGCTGGCCGGCCCGCTGGTATGCGCAGCCAGTCAGGCCGTGAACGACTGGTTCGACCGCCATGTCGATGCCATCAATCAGCCCGAGCGCGCCATCCCGTCGGGTCGGATGCCCGGCCGCTGGGGCCTCTACATCGCCGTACTCTGGACGATCTTGTCGCTGGGCGTGGCCAGCCTGCTCGGCCCGGTCGGGTTCGCAGCAGGGGGACTCGGTCTGCTGCTGGCCTGGGCCTACAGCGCGCCGCCTGTGCGCCTCAAGGAAAACGGCTGGCTCGGCAATGCCGCCTGTGGTCTGAGCTACGAGGGGCTGGCCTGGGTCACCGGCGGTGCGGTCATGATGGCCGGGGCGCTGCCTGATCTGCGCTCCCTGTTGCTTGCGGGGCTCTACAGCCTGGGTGCCCACGGCATCATGACGCTGAACGATTTCAAGTCGGTGCAGGGCGATCGGCAGATGGGGGTGCGATCCCTGCCTGTGCAGCTCGGCATCGATCGGGCCGCTCAGGTGGCCAGCGCCGTCATGGCCCTGCCGCAGCTGGTGGTGATCGGGCTGCTGCTGCACTGGGACAAACCCGTTCATGCGCTGGCGGTGGGCGTGCTGCTGATTGCTCAAGCCGTGCTGATGCGCTGGTTCATGGCCGACCCGCTCAAGCGGGCGCTCTACTACAGCGGCTTTGGCGTGCCGCTCTTTGTGAGCGGCATGATGGTCAGCGCCTTTGCGGTGCGCGCACTGGTGGGGGGTGGCGCATGAAGGCCGATCAAACTCGCCAAAAGCAATTCGATCCCTCGGGAGCAGTCGATCACTTTGGATGGTTGCGCATCATGCGCCTGGGTCTGGTGCAGATGGCACTCGGCTCAGTGGTCGTGCTCACCACCTCCACCATCAACCGGGTCATGGTGGTTGAGCTTGCCCTGCCGGCGCTGCTGCCCGGGCTGCTGGTCGGTCTGCATTACGCCATGCAAAGCCTGAGGCCTCGGATGGGGCATGGCTCCGATGTGGGTGGCCGTCGCACGCCCTGGATCGTGGGCGGCATGGTGGTCCTGGCCATCGGAGGTGTGGGTGCAGCGGGCGCCACCGCCCTGCTGGGCGCATCGACCCTCTGGGGTGCCATCGCGGCGGCACTGGCCTTTGCCACCATCGGGGTGGGTGTGAGTGCCTGTGGCACCAACCTGCTGGTGTTGCTCGCCAAGCGGGTGGCGCCCCATCGGCGCGCGGCTGCAGCCACCACCGTGTGGCTGATGATGATCTTCGGCTTTGCACTCACGGCAGGCCTGGCGGGCAAGCTGCTCGACCCCTACACGCCGGGCCGGCTGGTGATGGTCACGGGTGGGGTCTCGTTGATTGCGGTGGTGGTCACGCTGCTGGCGGTGTGGCGACTCGAAGGTCCGTCGATGGCCAGGGTCAGCGCTGCGCAAAGGGAACACGTCGGCGCCGCATCCCGAACACAGGAAGCCCCGTCGCAAGCGCTCGAGAACCGCACCGCCTTTCGCCAAGCCCTGATGCAGGTCTGGGCCGAGCCTGCAGCCCGTCAGTTCACCGTCTTCGTGTTTGTCTCGATGCTGGCCTACAGCGCGCAGGACCTCATCCTCGAGCCCTTTGCGGGGGCGGTCTTTGGCTATACGCCCGGTCAGTCCACACAGCTCGCAGGCATCCAGCATGGGGGGGCCTTTGCGGGCATGTTGCTGGCGGCCTTTGCAGGCAGCCGCATTGCCGGGCGTCAGCTCGGCTCGCTGCGAGCCTGGACCATCGGCGGCTGCATCGCCTCGGCGCTCGCGCTCGCGGGGCTGGTCGTGGGCGGATTGCTGGGCGATGGCACAGCCCAGGCCTGGCCCCTGAATGCCAATGTCTTCTTGCTGGGCCTGGCCAATGGTGCCTTCGCGATTGCGGCCATCGCCTCCATGATGCGGCTGGCCAGCGAGGGCCGTGCGCAGCGCGAAGGCGTACGCATGGGCCTGTGGGGCGCGGCGCAAGCCATTGCCTTTGGTGCAGGCGGCCTGATCGGCGCGGCAGCCAGCGATCTCACCCGCTGGCTGCTCGGCGAGCCGGGCCTGGCCTATGCCGCCGTCTTTGGCGTGGAAGCCCTGCTCTTCATCGCCGCCGCACGGCTGGCCGCTCGCATCGGGCAGGCCAGCAACGGCGAGTTTCAGATCGACGTCGAGCCCCCTTCGACCCAGCGACCTGCGTCAGGCGACAGCCTTCGCGCCACGACAGGCGCACACCCAAGTGGCAACACCCACCCCTCATCAGACTCTGGCCCTGCGCGGGCCGCCCCCTCTGGAGTTCCGGGATGAATCCTTCTCAGCACCCGGCCAGCGCCGACACAGAAACCTTTGATGTCGTGGTGGTGGGCGGCGGTCCGGCCGGCGCCACGGCAGCCCACGAACTCGCCATGGCGGGCCACCGTGTCCTGCTGCTCGATCGGGCCGGGCGCATCAAGCCCTGCGGGGGCGCGATTCCGCCGCGCCTCATCAAGGATTACGCCATTCCCGACCATCTGCTGGTGGCCAGGGCCAATTGCGCGCGCATGGTTTCGCCCCGCACGGTGCAGGTCGACATTCCCATTGAAGACGGCTTTGTGGGCATGGTTGATCGCGATCAGTTCGATGAGTGGCTGCGCGTGCGTGCGGCCATGTGTGGTGCCGTGCGCCGCACCGGTACCTTCGAGCGGCTCGAACGTGATGCCCAGGGCATGCAGGTGGTGCACTTTCGCAGCCGCCAGCGCGGCGAGACCGGCGACGGCGTGCCGGTCAGCATCCGCACCCGGTTCGTGATCGGCGCTGACGGCGCCAAATCAGCCGTGGGCCGTCAGGCCATTCCGGGCGCAAAAGAGGTCGACTATGTGTTTGCCTACCACGAGATCCTGGCCTTGCCGGATGACCTGCCCGCAGGCTACGACCCCGGTCGCTGCGATGTCTGGTACCAGGGAAAGGTTTCGCCGGACTTCTATGGCTGGGTGTTCCCGCATGGCAAGACGCTCAGCGTAGGTACGGGCAGTGCCGACAAGGGATTCTCGTTGCGCAGTGCGGTGGGTGCCCTGAGAGAAGCCACAGGCCTGAAAGACGCGCCTGTGCTGCGTCGCGAGGGCGCACCCCTGCCCATGAAGCCGCTGCCCCGCTGGGACAACGGCCGCGACGTGATCCTTGCAGGCGATGCTGCCGGCGTGGTGGCCCCGGCCTCGGGCGAGGGCATCTACTACGCCATGTATGGCGGCACCTTGGCTGCGCAGGCCGTGAACGAGGCCCTGCGCACCGGCGATTCGCGCGCCCTGGGGCTCGCGCGCAAACGCTTCATGAAGGCCCACGGCAAGGTGTTCTGGGTGCTGGGCATCATGCAGCGCTTCTGGTACTCCAACGACAAGCGCCGCGAGCGCTTCGTGAGCATCTGCAAGGATCGTGATGTGCAGCAGCTCACCTTCGAGTCGTACATGAACAAGGAGCTGGTCCGCAAAAAGCCCATGGCGCATGTGCGCATCTTCTTCAAGGACATGGCGCATC
>Ga0255085_1000607_pt1 | contig 9755 bp, 3 predicted proteins | sample Colum_Cont_RepB__FD_188442 | JGI IMG/M metagenome (GOLD analysis project Ga0255085, IMG submission 188442) | Freshwater microbial communities from Columbia River, Oregon, United States - Colum_Cont_RepB_8d | ecosystem: Environmental > Aquatic > Freshwater > River | place: USA: Oregon | collected... | reverse complement strand
CGAGCACCGGGCCAGCATGGCCGCGCGAGTTGTCCGAGGAACCGCCGGGCGTGCGGCTGAAGGTGACTTACACTCCGCCACCGCCGCCCAAGGCTCCCGCGCAGTTCAATCCTGACCCCGGCGCTAAGAGCGCGAAGCCCGCCGCCGAGGAGCCGTTCTTCAAGCCCGAGTTCACGCTTGGCCCCGCGTTCGGTTCGGAGCCAGTGCCCGCGCCGCTGGCGTTGCCGCGCGTGCCGCTGCGGGACACGGAGATCGTCGCCGTGCCACCGAAAGCGCCGAGCGGGTTCGGCTCGGAGCCCGTGCCGTTCGCGCTGCCAAGGACGCCCATCCGCACACTTGCCCTTGAGCCGAAATCGTCTGAATTGAAGCCGAAGTATGGCTTGGACAAACTGCCGCGCGAACTCGACCTCCCGCGCGCGAACACCCGGCGCAATCTGCCCTTTCACCCGCACTTCGAGAGCAGCGGCATCGCGCGCGACATCGGCGTGGCGCTGCCGCCGAACACCGAGTCGGCGAACGACCGCTGGCGCGTCGGCTTCCTGCCGTGGAAGCGCTACGCCAACGGCAGCGGCGAAGACCCGTTCTACTACCACGAGCCGCGCCTGTGGCATCCGTATTATCAGAGCGTGCTCAAAGGCGACCTGCCGGTCATCGGGCAGGACATCTTTCTCAACGTCACGGTCAACAACTCGACGGACTTCAACGGCGTGAACGTGCCCACGCCTAGCGGCGCGACTGCGGCCCGGCCAGGCGCTTACGAGTTCTTCGGTCGCGGCGAGGCGCTCGCGGTGCAGAACAACCTGGCGTTCTCGGTCGAGCTGTTTCGTGGCGAGACGGTGTTTAAGCCCATCGAGTGGGCCATCAAGCTCACGCCGGTTTACAACATCAACTATCTCCACGTTCAAGAAACCGGCGGCGTCTCGCCCGACCCGCGGGGCTTCCTCGGCGGCGGGCCGGGGAACAATTTCGCCAATCCCAGCAACGCCTTCGTCACGAATCCCGCCGACATCAACACGCTGCTCGCCGGCCAACTCACATCCGCCGACAGCCTCGCGGGTCGCCGCTCGACGGTGCGCACAAAGGACTACTGGGCGTTGCAGGAGGCGTTCATCGAGCTGCACCTGCGCGACCTCACGGACAATTACGACTTCATCGCCATCAAGGGCGGCAACCAGACGTTCAGCTCGGATTTCCGCGGCTTCCTCTTCAACGACACGAACCTCGGCGGGCGGCTCTTTGGCAACTACGCGAACAACCGCATCCAATACAACGCGACGGTCTTCGACATGCGCGAGAAGGACACGAACTCGGGGCTGAACACCTTCGAGCAGCGCAACCAGCGCGTAGTCATCGCCAACGCGTTCCTGCAAGACACGTTCTTCAAGGGCTACACGACGACTTACAGCTTCCACGCAAACCTCGACGACGCCGACGTCCACTACGACCGCAACGGCAACATCGTCCGGCCCACGCCCATCGGCACGGTGCGCCCGCACGATGTCCGCGCCTACTACCTCGGCTTCGGCGGCGACGGCCACATCGGGCGCTGGAACGTGTCGCACCAGTTCTATCAGGCGTTCGGACGCGACGACTTCAACGGCCTCGCGGGCCAGCCAGTGAACATCAACGCGCAGTTCGCCGCGCTTGAACTCAGCTACGACCGCGACTGGCTGCGCTACAAAGCCTCCTTCGTTTACGCGAGCGGCGACAGCAAGGCCGACGATGGCACCGCGAGCGGCTTCGACACGATTCTCGACAATCCGAACTTCGTCGGCGGGCCCTTTAGCTACTACGTGCGGCAGGGATTTAATCTTGGCGGCTCGGCGGTCGGTTTGAAGCAAGGCGGCTCGCTCGTGCCGAACCTGCGGTCGAGCAAAGCGCAGGGCCAGGCGAACTTCGTGAATCCCGGCATCTACCTCTGGGGCCTCGGCACGGACATTGACGTGACGCCGAAGCTCAAGGCGTTCGTGAACCTAAACTACATCCGCTTCGCCGAGACCGACCCGCTCCGCACCGCACTGCTGACCGACAAGATAGACCGCGAGCTGGGCCTCGACCTGAGTCTCGGAGTCCAGTATCGGCCCTTCCTGACCGACAACGTGATTCTCTCCGCCGGCTGGGGCGTGCTGCTGCCGGGTCGCGGCTACAAGGACATATACCGTCGCAGCACCGACCCCGTGACCGGCCTCGAAGACACCTCGCGCGCCGGCAAGGTGGATGACTTTCTCTACAGCGGTTTGATTGCGTTGACCCTGACTTACTGAAGCCCATGAAAGCCAATAGCTCTCCACCACTCAGCCGGCTTGCTGCCTGTTTAGCGGCCGCGGCCTTGCTAGGTCTCTATGGCCTCGCCCTGCAAGCTTCACCCGCCTTTGGCCCCGCCATCTCCGTCCCGATTGATTTGCCGCGCGACACGGCCCGCAAACTTCCCGCCCCAAACATCATCGACCAATCCCGCGAAGCCGCCGCGCTCAAATCTCGCGGCTGCCTCGAATGCCACGTCGGCACCGACGAGCACACGATGCACAAGTCGCCCAACGTCGTGCTCGGCTGCACCGATTGCCACGGCGGCAACGCCACGCCCGGCCTGCTCATGCGCAAGGCCCACATCGCGCCGCGTCACGGTGAGTGGTGGCCCGGCTCGGCAAACCCGAACAATTCCACCATCCTCTTCAACCAGGAGTCGCCCGAGTTCATCCAGTTCGTGAACCCCGGCGACCTGCGCGTCGCGGACAAAGCCTGCGGCACGTGCCATCGGCAGGAAGTCGCCAGCGTCGGCCACTCGATGATGCGCCACGGCGCGATGCTCTGGGGCGCGGCGCTCTACAACAACGGCGCGATTCCGCAGAAGTCTCCGCTCTACGGCCAAGCCTACGCCGCCGACGGCACCGCGCTTCGCCTCACGAACCCCACGCCCGTCACGCCGGAGGACACAAAGAAATATGGCGTCCTGCCCTACCTCGACCCGCTGCCGCGCTTCGCCATCAGCCAGCCGAGCAACATCCTTCGCATCTTCGAGAAGGGCGGCGAGCGGCAGAACCAGCTCGGCATCCCCAACGCCGTCGAGCCGCCGGGCAAGCCCGCGCGCCGACTCAGCGAACGCGGCCTCGGCACGCTGAACCGCATTGACCCGGTCTATCTCAACTTGCAGAAGACGCGCCTGCACGACCCGTTGCTCGACTTCATGGGCAGCAACAATCACCCCGGCGACTACCGCTCCTCCGGCTGTTCCGCCTGCCACGTCATCTACGCGAACGACCGCTCGCCCGTGAACTCTGGCTGGTATTCCAAGTATGGCCATCAAGGCCTGTCCTTCAGCGGCGACTCCGCGCTTCGCAAAGACGAGCGTGGCCATCCCATCAAACACGAGTTTACCCGCAGCATCCCGACGAGTCAGTGCATGAACTGCCACATGCACCAGGGGAACCTCTTCGTGAACCCGTTCCTCGGCTACATCTGGTGGGACCAGGAGAGCGACGGCGACCTCATGTATCCGCACCCGGCCAATCCGCTCGCGAACGACAAACACTTCCTCGGCAACCGCAAGCCGGAGGAATTCCAGAAGCAACGCAACCCGACCGAGGAGCAGCTCACCCACGCCATCGCGAAGAACCCCGAGGCCGCCGCCGCGCGCGGGCTGTGGGGCGACCTCGATTTTCTGGAGAAGGTCGCCGAGCTGAACCCGCGGATGAAACACACGCAGTTCGCCGACTACCACGGCCACGGCTGGGTCTTCCGCGCCGTGTTCAAGAAGGACAAGTCCGGCAACCTGCTCACGCTCGATGACCAGAAGATTCCGCACGACGACGCGCACAAGTTCGAGAAGGCGGTTCATCTGAAGGACATTCACCTCGCGAAGGGTATGCACTGCGCCGACTGCCATTTCCTCACCGACTCGCACGGTGACGGCAACCTCTACGGCGAGCCGCGCGCGGCGACTTCGGTCGAGTGCATTGACTGCCACGGCACGGTGAGCGCGCGCCCGACGCTCGTCACGACCGGCAACGGCGGGCGTTTCAGCAACGGTGGCAAGGGCGTGAACATCGCGAACACCAGCACGCCGTGGGGCCCGCGCTTCGTGTGGGAGGGCAAGCGGCTCTTCCAGCGCAGCAACCTGTCTCCCGACGTGCGCTGGGAGATTCCGCAGACGCTGGACACGCTCGACCCGCAACACCCGCGCTACAACGCGAAGAGCCGTTACGCGAAGACCCTCCGCCGCGACGGTCAGACTTGGGGCGACGTGCCCGAGGCGTCGAAGTGCGCGCAGGACTTGGCACACCACGAATCGAACATCACCTGCCAGGTCTGCCACTCGTCGTGGGCCACGAGTTGCTTCGGCTGCCACCTGCCGATGCGCGCAAACCAGCGCGTGCCACTGAACAAGTTCGAGGGCATGACCACCCGCAACTTCACCGGCTACAACCCGCAAGTCGTGCGCGATGACGTCTTCCAACTCGGCGTGGACGCGAGCTACAAGAGCAACCGCGTCGCCGTGCTGCGTTCGTCGAGCGCCGTCATCGTCGGCTCGCAGAACAGCAACCGCGAATGGATTTACTCGCAGCAGCAGACCGTCAGCGCCGAGGGCTACAGCGGCCAGGCCTACAACCCGCACTTCCCGCACACCACCAGCGGCGTCGGCACGACGAAGGGCTGCACCGACTGCCACCTCGCCGCCGACAACAGCAACAACGCGTGGATAACTTCGTTGCTCGGCTTCGGCACCGGCACGGTGAACTTCTTCGGCCGCTACGCCTGGGTCGGCGCGGGCAAGGACGGCCTCTACGGTGTTGTCTGGACCGAGCAGGAGGAGCCGCAAGCCGCCATCGGCAGCCACCTGCATCGCCTCGCTTACCCGGACAATTTCAAGCGCCACGTCGAGACGAACAAATCCGTCTTGCCCGCGAAACAGGACGGCAACGACCTCGCGCATCACCACCACGCGAAGGAGATTTTGGACCTCACGCTGCGCGGCGAATACCTCTACACCGCGAACGGCGCGGACGGCTTCGAGGTCTTCGATGTCGCGAACATTGACCAGAAGGGTTTCAGCGAACGCATCGTCACCGCACCCGTCTCGCCGCTGGGCCAGCGCACTTACATCCGCACGAAGTATGCGACCAGTGTGACGCTCCCGAGCACGCTGGGCGTGGACCCGACGCGCCAGCGCCTGCCCGCGAACGAGGAGCAGCCCATCAGTCTCATCTACGCGTGGGCCTTCATCACCGACCGCGAGGAAGGCCTCGTGATGACCACGGTCGCGACGCTTGTGGACGGCAATCCGAACAACAACTTCCTCGACAAGGACCTCAAGACCATCCGCTTCAACCCGGACAACAAGCTCGCCGGTGCGATGCATTCCTACATGGCCGGGACGAACCTCTTCGTCGTCGCGAAGAAAGGTTTGTTCGTCCTCGGCTTGCACAACGACAAGCTCGAAGCGCCAAAGCTGGTGGCCGAGTTGAGCAACGGCGAGTTCAAGAACCCGCGCGCCGTCAGCGTGCAGTTCCGCTACGCCTACGTGACCGACGACGACGGCTTCAAGGTCGTGGACATCACCGACCCGACCAAGCCCCGCCTCATCCCCGGCGCGACGGTGCCGCTCAAGAACGCCCAGCGCTTCTACCACGCGCGCACGTTCGCCTACGTCGCGAACGGAGGGGAGGGCCTTGCGTTCATCGACATCAGCAACCCTGAGAAGCCGCGCCTGGAACGCATGTTCAACGCGGACGGCAAATTGAACGACACGCGCGCCGTGCAAATCGGTTCCGTGAACGCCTCGATGTTCGCGCTCGTCGCCGACGGCAAGAACGGCCTGCGCGTGCTCCAGATGATTTCGCCCGAGAACGTCCCCACGCACATGGGCTTCAGCCCCACGCCCAGCCCGAAGCTTATCGCCACCTACCCGACGCACGGTCCCGCCGTCGCCGTCTCGCGCGGCCTCGACCGCGACCGCGTGGTGGACGAGACCGGCAACCAGACCGTCGTCTTCGGCCGCCGCGGCTCGCGCCCCTTCACGATGGACGAGATGGAAAAGTTTTTCCGCCACTTCGGCTTCTCAGTAGCGGGTGTGCCTTTGGCTGGCCAAGTGGGTGCTGGTCCGATGCCCAGCGACCTGAAAGCCAAGCGCACCGGCCCGCTCTACAAGGTGGAGGAAGTCACGGTGAAGAACGGCGAGCTGCTCACCGCAAGCGGTGCGAAGTTGAAGCAACCAAGCGCCTTCAAGGCTGAACCAGAGCCGCAACCCGTGCGCCCCAGCAACGACCGATTGGTGAGAAGAGGCCAATGAGCCAGCCCTTCCAAAACGCTTCTTGCGCCAAGGCTCGGACTGAGCACCGCCACCCCTATGGAGTGCGGTGGCAAGCGAAGCGCGACACCGCTTTCGCGTCCGAACGCCCGTCGCGTCCCAACGCCGAGACGGTGTCGAACACGCGCATGGAGCACGGACGCCCACGTCCGTGTGAGCCTGCTGCGGACGTGGGCGTCCGCGCTCCAATGCCAATGCGCTCGGCCGCCGCACTCTATTGCGCGCTGCTGCTTCTCCTCACGCTCGTCTCACCCGCCCAAGACTCCGTCCGCACCCTCGCCGGCCTGCCCGAAACTCCCGGCTCCACCGACGGCACCAACAACACCGCCCGCTTCAACGACCCCGCCGGCATCGCCATCGCCACCGATGGCACCATCTTCGTCGCGGACAACCAAAACCACGCCATTCGTCGCATCGGCACCAACGGCGTCGTGACCACGCTCGCCGGCCTGCCCGGCACGCCCGGCTCTGCGGATGGCACCGGCGGCACCGCCCGGTTCGACAGCCCCACCGGCCTCGCCCTCGGCCCGGACGGCGCGCTCTACGTCTCGGACACCGGCAACCACACCCTCCGCCGCGTCACCACCAACGGCGTCGTCACCACCCTCGCCGGTTCCGCAGGCAGCGCCGACTACGCCGACGGCCCGGCCTCCGCCGCGCGCTTCAATCAACCGCTCGGCCTCGCCGTCGCCGCCGATGGCACCGTCTTCGTCGCTGACAGCGGAAACCATCTCATCCGCGTCATCGCCACGAACGGCACCGTCTCCGTTCTCGCCGGCAACCCGGAGACCTTCGGCTCCACCGACGGCACGGGCACGAACGCGTTCTTCAACAACCCCGTCGGCCTCGCGCTCGCGCCCGACGGCTCGCTCTTCGTCTCCGACGCGAACAACTTCACCCTCCGCCGCGTGACCGCCGCCGGTGTCGTCACCACCATCGCTGGTGCTGCCGGGCAAGATGGCTTCACCGATGGCCCCGCTGCTTCCGCCCGCTTCGGCAAGCCCGCCGAACTCGCGCTCGCGCCGAATGGCACCCTCTACATCGCCGACGCCGCGCAGCACACCATCCGCCGCCTCACGCCCGATGGCCGCGTTAGCACCATCGCCGGTCTCGTCGGGGCGGACGGCGCAGCAGATGGAGCGAACGGCCTCGCGCGCTTCTTCAATCCCTACGGCCTCGCCATCGCCGCCCGCGGCCACCTCGTCGTCGCGGACACCTACAACCAAACCGTGCGCGAGCTGCTCGCGCCGTTCACGGTGGGCGTCGCGCCCGGCGGCAGTGGCCGCGTCATCTCATGGGAGGCGGTTACTGGGCATAGCTACCAGGTGCAGTTTAAGGACAGCGCGACGGCCGCATGGCAGAACCTCGGCAGCACCGTCACCGCCACCACGTTGGCCGCGTCGCAGGCCGATGCCGCGCCGGCCATGTCGCGCTTCTACCGCATCCTGCGAGTTGATTGAGGCAGGGGCGCAGTCTCCTCACCACGCCGCAGCCATTCGGAGGCATCAGCAGCGGGGTGATGGAAGCCCACCCTACCAGCCCCGTGAAACGCTTTGCCTCGCCACCTTTCTCCACCGTATCTTCGCCGGACTTGAAATTATGAAAGTCAACCTCGCCTACGGTCAAAGCCACCTGCCAGTCGAATTCCCCGACGCTCGCACCACGGTCATCGAACCGGCGCACAACCCCGGTCTGACCGACGAAAAGTCCACCCTGCTGGCCGCGCTCGACAACCCCATCGGCGCGAAGCCGCTGCGCGAGTGGCTCACGCCGGGAGCGAAGATCTGCATCAACTTCACGGACATCACCCGCGCCACGCCGAACCACCGCATCATCCCCTGGGTGCTGGAATACCTCGCTGCCCACGGCGTCACGCGCGACCAGATCACGCTCCTCAACCAGACCGGCACGCACCGCCCGAACACCAAGGCTGAGCTGGAGAAGATGCTTACGCCCGAAGTCGTCGCGAACTACCGCGTCATCAATCACGAGTGCGAGCACGACGCGGACATGGTGCAGTTCGGCACCACCCGCACGGGCGCGCCCGCGCTCATCAACCGCCACTGCGCCCACGCGGACGTGCGCATCATCACCGGCTTCATCGAGCCGCATTTCTTCGCCGGCTTCAGCGGCGGACCGAAAGGCATCGCGCCCGGTGTCGCCGGTCTGGCCACGGTCATGAGCAACCACGGCGCGCACAACATCGGCGACCCGCGTGCGGCCTTCGGCATCACGGACGGCAATCCGCTGTGGGAAGAGCTGCTCGACATCGCGCTGCGCGTCGGCCCGAGCTTTCTGCTCAACGTCACGCTCAACGAGACCAAGCAAATCACCAACGTCTTCGCCGGTGACATGCAGGCCGCGCACAAGACCGGCTACGAGTATGTCCGCAAGTCCGCGATGCAGCGGGTGAAGGACCCGTTCGACATCGTGGTGACGACCAACAGCGGCTACCCGCTGGACATGAATCTCTACCAAGGGGTGAAGGGCATGAGCGCCGCCGCGCGCATCGTCCGGCCCGGCGGCCTGATCATTCTTGCGTGCGAATGCAGCGAGGGCGTGCCGGCCAACAGCCCGCTGGACAAGCTCCTCCGCAGCGCCCGCAGCTCGGAGGAGATCCTGCTGATGCTGGCAACGCCCGGCTTCGTGAAACCCGAGCAGTGGCAGGCACAGATTCAGGCGCTGATTCAGCGTAAGGCCGAAGTGCTCGTCTTCAGCAAGCTGTCGGACGAAGTGCTTTCCGCCGCGCATCTCAAGCCCTGCCGCGACATCGGCGCGGAAGTCGCCGCGCGACTTGCCTCGCTTGGACCCGAAGCGCGCGTCGCCGTCCTCCCGCAAGGCCCGCTGACGATTCCGTATCTGGCCTGAACTGGACTCCAAGCCAGCGGCACTAAGGCTTCGTCTTTCGTCAGCCGCCCAGCGGACTGACGGCAGGGCACCTCAGGTCTTGCGGTGCTTGGCGAGCTCGATGTTCGCGAGCAATCGCGCCGCGCAGGCCTGGGCGAATTCCGGCGCGTTGATGGCCGAGTTCATTTCGACAACGGGAAGGTCCTTGCGGAGATAGGTTTTCAACGCGGTGAAAAGAATGCGGTCCGCCACCGGATCGTGGAATTTCTGACCGGGCGCGCTGATGACGCTGATGGCCTTGAGGGGCAGCAGGACCGTGACCGGGGCGGTGGAAAGGTTGATTTTCTCCGCCAGAATGCGCCCGAGTTCGGCGCATTCCTCCGGGGAAGTGCGCATCAAGGTCACTTGGGGATTGTGCTGGTAGAAAGTGCGTCCGGCGAAGTGCGGCGGCACCGTGGCGGGGGCACCAAAGTTGACCATGTCCAGACAACCAGGAGCGACGATGGCCGGAACCCCGTGGCGCGCCGCCGCCTCGCAGCGTGTTGGCCCGGCCCCAAGGATGCCGCCCACGAGTTCGTCAGCCCACTCCGTGGTGGTGATGTCG
>Ga0255085_1000593_pt1 | contig 9894 bp, 6 predicted proteins | sample Colum_Cont_RepB__FD_188442 | JGI IMG/M metagenome (GOLD analysis project Ga0255085, IMG submission 188442) | Freshwater microbial communities from Columbia River, Oregon, United States - Colum_Cont_RepB_8d | ecosystem: Environmental > Aquatic > Freshwater > River | place: USA: Oregon | collected... | reverse complement strand
CATGTTCGACCGCACTCCAGCCTGGAGAACATGACGCCAATCGAGTTCAAACAGAAGTGCAATTCAACTATGAAAGCCGGGGCTATAGTCCAGTTTTGAATGGCACGAAGAAATCAGGCAGGTCACAACCAGATTGATGGAGCGCACTTCACCAATATCGATCACCAGTTCGCTTTGCTGGCGGCGGTAATACGCGCTGAGCCAGGACGTGATGCCGACGTTCAATTCCAGGTTATTGCCGCTGAGGTCGCCGCTGTCGCCTTCAAGTTGCCGGGTGCCAGCCAGCAGATCGTCACGTATGCCCAGAAAATCGAGGTCTTCGTTGACGGCAATTGCACCAATATTGAGCTCGAAAGTGCGCGCGTCGATCGTATATGCACTGATATGGTCCGTGTGCACCCAGCCCAGTGGCGAGTCTGCCTGGGCGCCAGTGCCTGCCAGTGCCAGGGAAGCGCAGAGAATTGACAGAATTCGGGGCTTGCAGCGAGCTGAGCGCATGGTTGTCCTTGAAAATTGGTGTCTGACACAGAGCCGGATTGCAGGGGCCATCTGGGGCCGCCGTACGATGCGCGGCAGAGTAGTGTGTCGGCTGCATCTTGTCTACCAGCTGATCGCGACAGCAGCGTGACAGCCGCCACAGCCGCCGTTTTTTGTGTGTCATTCACTCCGGAATATCGGCTAAACTTGCCCTCGCTTGAGCACACAACAACAGAGTTCCTTCATGCGCTTGAAATGTATCAAATTGGCCGGGTTCAAGTCGTTCGTAGACCCGACCACCGTCAATTTCCCCAGCAATCTGTGCGCGGTCGTGGGCCCCAACGGCTGCGGCAAGTCCAATATCATCGATGCCGTGCGCTGGGTGATGGGCGAGAGTTCGGCCAAGAATCTGCGCGGCGAGAACATGACGGACGTCATCTTCAACGGCTCAGGGGGCCGCAAACCGGTGGGGCAGGCCAGCATCGAACTGGTGTTTGACAACAGCGACAACCGCATCAAGGGCGAGTACGCCCAGTACAACGAGATCTCCATCAAGCGCAAGGTGGCCCGTGACGGCTCCGCCGGCTACATGCTCAACGGCATCAAGTGCCGCCGCCGCGACATCACCGACATCTTCCTGGGCACGGGCCTCGGTGCCCGCAGTTACTCGATCATCGAGCAGGGCATGGTGTCGCGCCTCATTGAATCGAAGCCGGAAGAGCTGCGCATCTTCATCGAGGAAGCCGCCGGCATCTCCAAGTACAAGGAACGCCGCCGCGAGACGGAGAACCGCATCAAGCGCACCCGCGAAAACCTGGAACGGCTGACCGACCTGCGGGAAGAGCTTGGCCGCCAGCTGCAGCATCTGCACCGTCAGGCCCAGGCTGCCGAGAAATATGGCGAACTCAAACAGCAGGAGCGCGAGATCAGCGCCCAGCACAGTGCGCTGCGCTGGAAGGCTCTGAATGACGAGCTGCAACTGAAGCAGGCTGTCATCAGCGAGCTTGAGATCAAGATAGAAGCCACCGTGGCCGACCAGCGCGAAATCGAAGCCAGGGTGGAGCAGCACCTGGTGGACAACTCCGAATTCAATGACCAGTTGAGTGCGATCCAGGGCCGCTACTACGGCCTGGGCAGTGACATCTCCCGGATCGAGCAAACCATCGAGTTCCAGATTGAACGCACCGCACAGCTCAAGCGCGACTTGCTGGAGACCCGCGAAGGCTTTGGCCAGACTCAGGGTGAGCTGGAGTCTGACCGCACTCGCGTCTCCCGCCTTGAATCCGAAGTCGCCGTGCTGGAGCCACGCCTGGAGGAAGCCAACGCTGTCGCCGAGGAATCCGCCTATGCGCTGGAGGAATCCGAAGAGCGCATGCAGCAGTGGCAGCACGAATGGGATGAATTCAACCGCCGCGCCGAAGAGCCGCGTCAGATTGCAGAAGTCGAACAATCGCGCATCCAGCAGCTGGAGAAGATTGTCGAGCGCGGCATGGATCGCGGGGCGCGTCTGCAGGAAGAGAAGAAGTCGCTGGGCGACAACCCCGAGCAGGATGCGATCGACGAGCTGTCCATTCAGGTCTCGCAGCTGGAGGAAAGCCTAGAACAGCACCAGAGCAGCAACAGCACGCTGGCAGGGCAAATAGAAGAAGAAAGAAGCCGGGGTCAGAGCATCGCCAGCGACCTGGACCGTGCTCGCAGTGAGCTGCAGAGCCTGAAGGGGCGAGCCGCCTCTCTGGAAGCGCTGCAGAAGGCCGCACTGGGGCGCAACAACGAAGGTATGAACCGTTGGTTGCAGGCTCGTAAAATAATTGAAAACAAACGCTTGGGAGAGAGTATTCGTGTAGCTTCTGGCTACGAAACAGCCGTTGAAGCCGTGCTGGGTGACTATCTGCAAAGCGTGTGCATCGAGAATATCGACAACCTGGAGACCCTGCTGGCCGACCTGCCCGCGGGCCTTTTGTCGCTGGTGGATATCGGTGTCGAAGCCAGCAAACTGCCGGCGCCGGCCGGACGCGAGACCCTGGCCTCCCGCATCGAATCGAGCTGGGACAGCGCTGCCTTGCTGGCCGGTATCTATGTGGCGAACGATCTCCCAGCAGCCCTGGCCATTCGCGGCAGCCTCGCGGCCCACGAATCGGTAGTGACACGCCAGGGCATCTGGCTGGGCAAGTCGTGGATCCGCGTGCGCAAGGCCGCTGACGAGAAGGCGGGTCTGCTGGAGCGCAAAGGCGAGATTTCCCGCCTGGAAGAGAACATCGGCTTGCAGCAGTCCCGTGTGGACGAGCTGCTGGAAGCGCAGACTCTGGGCCGGCAGGCCTTGCGGGATCTGGAGACACGCCGTGAGGATCTGCAGCGCCAGATTGCCCAGACCGCCCGGCAGTACAGTGAATACAAGTCCCAGCTGGGCGCCCGCCTGATGAAGGTGGAGCAGACCACGCTTCGCCGCGAACGCCTGCAGCACGAGCTGGACGAACTGCAGCGCCAGCTGGCCATCGAAGAAGAGAACACGGCGCTGGCCCGCTCCAATCTGCAGTCGGCCCTGGATGCCATGGAGCTGGACACCGAACGCAAGGAATTCCTGCTGCAGCAGCGCGACGAGCGCCGCGAAGCCCTGGATCAGATTCGTCAGAAGGCTCGCCACGACAAGGATCAGGCCCATCAGCTGGCGCTGCAGTCCCAGTCGCTGCAATCCCAGCTGAAATCGGTGCGTGACACGCTGGAGCGCATGGCCTCGCAAGTGCAGCGCGCCAAAGAGAAGATCGACTCGCTGACGCGGCAGCTGCAGGAGTCCGACGCGCCCCTGGAGTTCAAGCGCGCGGAACTGGAGGCACTGCTGCAGAAGCGCCTGGAAGTAGAGGCCCAGCTCAATGCCGCCAAGGTGCGGGCCGAAGGCAATGAACACGCCCTGCGCAGCCTGGAGCAGCAGCGCGCGCATTGCGAACGCACAGCCGCCGCGCTGCGCGAGCACCTGATGGAACACCGGCTGCGCTGCGAAGGCGACATGGTCAAGCGCGAAGCCCTGCAGGATCAGCTGCGTGAGAGCCGGTATGACCTGCATACTGTGCTGAATACCTTGCCCGAGGGCGTGGATCAGGCCTTCTGTGAGCGTGAGCTGGAAGCCCTCGCCGGCCGAGTGCAGCGTCTGGGCGCCATCAATCTGGCGGCCATCGACGAATACAAGCAGCAATCCGAGCGCAAGGTGTATCTGGATTCCCAGAACGATGACCTGGAACGTGCCCTGGTCACCCTCGAAAACGCGATCCGCAAGATCGACAAGGAAACCCGCACCCGCTTCAAGGAAACCTTCGACAAGATCAATGCCGGTCTGCAGGAGCTGTTCCCAAAAGTCTTCGGGGGTGGCCATGCCTATCTGGACATGACGGGCGAGGATCTGCTGGACACGGGCGTGACCATCATGGCGCGGCCTCCGGGCAAGCGAAACAGCACCATTCATCTGCTCTCGGGCGGTGAAAAGGCCATGACAGCCATCGCGCTGGTGTTCTCCATCTTCCAGCTCAATCCGTCGCCGTTCTGCATGCTGGACGAAGTCGACGCGCCGCTGGACGACGCCAATGTGGGCCGTTATGCCAATCTGGTGAAGGAGATGTCGCAGTCCGTGCAGTTTGTTTTCATCACCCACAACAAGCTGACCATGGAAATGGCAAACCAGCTGTTGGGTGTTACGATGCACGAACCCGGCGTATCCCGCATCGTGGCTGTGGACATTGCCGAGGCAGCAGAATTGGCCGCCATGTAAAGCCAGATTCACAAGCCAGCGTTTTTGCGTTATAAAACTGACAATTAGACAAAAGACTTAAGGAAAGAGCTGGGATATGGGTCTGCGTGAACTGTTGATACTGCTGTTGATCCTCGCCATTGTCGGCGTGATCCTGCGTGGCCTGTATGTGGCGCTGCGCGCCAGTCGCGGTCAATTGCGCATGGCGCTGGACAAGAACATCCCCCAGTACGATCCCGACGAACTGCTTTCGTCCGAACTTCCCAATGGTGGCGCCCGCCTGGTGCAGCGTTCCTTCGATGAAGTGGTGCGCCGCAATTCTGAGTTCACGTCCCGCGATCAGGCCATTCCCGTGTTGATGGATACGGTGGGTGAGGACGAGCCGTTTGAAGAGGCGCCCCGTCAGTCCAGCGTGGCCACAGCCCGCAACGCGGCCCGTCAGAAGCATGGCATGCGCACTGCCATCAAGCCGGTGCAGCGCCCGATTGATCGCATGGCGGCCGTTGCTGCGGCGGCGCAGGCAGCGAGCCCGGCTGTCATGAGTGCGCCAGCGCCGGACACCCACGCGGCAGAGTATTTTGACGACGCGCTAGACGACGAGCAGTACGAAGAGGAGCAGTACGAAGAGCAGGATGACTTCCGCAGCGAGCCCATGAGTGCTGCCGGTTATCGCGATGACGACGACCGCGATGACGATCTCGATGACGACGACCGTGATGACGATCTCGACGATGATGACTACGAAGACGACCCGCGACATGAGGATGACGACGACTTCGAGGATGACGATGACGATCAGTACGACGACGCTGACCGGGATGATGATGCCGCGGATGACAACGAGGCAGATGATTCTGAAGACCCGGAGGACTTTGAGTCCTGGGAGGAAGATCAGGATGGCGAAGACGACGAATATGAGGCTGAAGAGTTCGAAAGTGTCTATGGCGACGACAACACCGATGAGCCTGAGCAGGAAGTGCGAGCGTCCGGGCTTCCTTCTGTCGAAGAGAAGGCTACCAGCAGTGCCGACACCTGGTACGAGGACGAGGCAGTGCCTCCGGTAGACAACGAAGTTAAAAGTGGTCCGCGCCGCTGGCTGCAATGGGCGGGCGAGAAACTCTCCGGCAAGGGCACCACGGCCCACGATACGTCTGTCCATGTCACCGAGTCCCACGAACGCCCCCATCGCGCGGAGCCCGTGCTCGGGCTTGGCAGCTTCGATGATCAGGAAGAGGTCTCTGCGCCGCGCAATGTGCAGGCGCCAGTCCGCAAGACCCGCGAGCCGCTGGACAAGTCCCGTCAGAAGGAGCTGAGTCTGGATCATCCGGACGACGATATTCTGTTTGACCGTGAAGAGCGGGCGGCGGAAAAAGTCAGTCGAATGGAGAAGCCGGCTCCGCAGAAGGCAGCTCGGGAGCAGGTTCGCGGGCAGGGCCCGCTCCCACAACAGGAGAAGGTTCGCGGGCAAGGCCCGCTCACACAGGGCCCGCTCCCACAGGGCCCGCTCCCACAGGAACCGGTCCTGCAGGAGGCAGTGCCTGCCGCGAGCAGCGCGCCTGCCCAGGATTTCAGTGAAGTGCTGGTGCTCAATGTGGTGGCCCGACCCAATCATGAGATTGCCGGAGTGGACCTTCTGCAGGTGCTGCTGGCCAACCAGCTGCGCTTCGGCGACATGGCCATTTTCCACAGGCATGTGGATGGCGCTGCACGATCTCCCCTGCTGTTCAGCGTGGCCAATCTTGTCAATCCGGGCACCTTCGATCTCAACAGAATCAGTGAGTTCTCCACGCGCGGGGTCTGCTTCTTCATGACGCTGCCCAGTGTGGGCAACAACATGCAGGCCTTTGACAAGATGCTGGAAGCAGCGCAGCAGGTGCGCATCGCCCTGGATGCCGATTTGAAGGATGACAATCGCAGCGTGATGACGGCGCAAACCATCGAGCATTATCGCCAGCGAGTGCGCGACTTCGATCTCAGGCAGTTGCGACAGCCAAAATGACAGTGGGGTCTCATTCAGAGCAGAGTGAGGAAGAGGGTGTCGGGCAGGCTCAGGTTCGCGGGCAAGGCCCGCTCCCACAGCAAGGCCTGGTCCCACAGCAGGACCTGCAGGCGCTGGCTGACCTGCGTCGTCAGATCAGCCACCACGACTTTCTGTATCACTCCCTCGATGCGCCTGAAATTCCGGATGTGGAATACGACCGGCTGTTCGCTCGGCTTGAGCAGCTCGAAGCGCAGTATCCCCAGTGCATCACCCCCGATTCTCCAACCCAGCGTGTCGGCAGTGCTCCCCTGTCCGGCTTTGCGCAGGTGACGCATGAAGTCCCGATGATGTCCCTGGCCAAAGTGTTCGATGAAACAGACCTGGTGGACTTCGAGGCCCGCATCAAGAAGCGGCTGGACAGCGAAGCAGCGATTGCCTACAGCTGTGAGCCCAAGATCGATGGCGTCGCTGTCAGCCTGCTGTACGAAGAGGGTGTGCTGGTGCGTGCCGCCACCCGCGGCGATGGCGTGACGGGCGAGGACATTACCCACAACGTGCGCACCATTCGCGATGTGCCCTTGCGGCTGCCGGCCAGCTTCCTTGCTGACGCTGAAACGCCCGCCGTGCCCAGACGTCTGGAAGTGCGTGGCGAGATCTACATGAGCCGCTCCGGGTTTGCAGCGGCCAATACCCAGGCCCTGGTTACAGGCGGCAAGACCTTCGTGAACCCCCGCAATGCCGCTGCCGGCACGTTGCGCCAGCTTGACCCGCGCGTTGCCGCCTCACGCCCGCTGCGCATGTTCTGTTATGGCGCCAATATTCTGGAAGGCAGCGAGTCCTTGGTCTGGCCGTCACTGACGGCCACGTTCGCGTGTCTGCAGCAATGGGGGTTTGTGGTGAACCCCGAACTGCAGGCGGTCACGGGCGTGTCGCAATGTCTGGCCTTCGCCCAGGCACTGCTGGCTCGGCGCGATGGGCTGGACTACGAGATCGATGGCGCCGTCATCAAGGTGGACAGGCTGCAGCTGCAGGCCGAGCTGGGCTTCAATGCCCGCACGCCCCGCTGGGCGATGGCTTACAAGTTCCCGGCCGAGGAAGTCGCTACCGAGGTGCGGGATGTGGAGTTCCAGGTGGGTCGCACCGGCACGATCACCCCAGTGGCGAGACTGGAACCTGTCTTTGTGGGCGGTGTCACCGTCAGCAATGCCACGCTGCACAACATGGCCGAGATTGCCCGTTTGGGCCTGCGCATCGGGGATCGCGTCATCATTCGCCGTGCCGGCGATGTGATTCCCAAGGTCGTGAAAGTGGTGGAAGACGTCGCGCACAGCGCCGAGACGCATGCCAAGCGCAGCGAGATTCACATGCCTGCGGAGTGCCCCGCCTGCGGCTCTGCGGTGGAGCCCGATGGCGACATCCTGTTTCGCTGCAGCGGCGGGCTGGTGTGTCCCGCGCAGCGCAAGGAAGCCATCCGGCACTTCTGTGCGCGGGGCGCGCTGGATGTTGAAGGCCTGGGCGACAAGCTGGTGGAGCAGCTGGTGGATGGCGGCCTGATTCACGATGTGGCCGACGTGTTCCATCTGCAGCATGCCCAGCTGGCGGCGCTGGAGCGCATGGGCGACAAGTCGGCTGCCAACCTGATAGCGGCCATCGACAAAGCCCGCAGCACCACGCTGCCGCGCTTTCTGTTTGGTCTGGGTATTCCCGAGGTGGGGGAAGCCACGGCGCTGGCCCTGGCGAGTCACTTCGGCAGTCTCGAGGCCTTGCTGGCCGCCGATGCCGCGACCCTGGAGACCGTCGAAGATGTCGGTCCCATCGTCGCTGCGCGCGTGGCGCATTTTCTGCAGCAAGCCGCCAATCGCGATGTCATCACCCGCTTGCGTGACGCCGGCGTGCATTGGGCCGACCAGGCCGTGGTGGCGCAGTCCGACGTGCTGGCCGGCCAGATCTTCGTGCTCACAGGCACGCTGGAGCGCATGACCCGTGACGATGCCAAGGCTCATCTGCAGTCCCTGGGAGCCAAGGTGGCGGGCAGTGTGTCGAAGAAGACCGACTGGGTCATCGCCGGCCCCGGTGCAGGCTCGAAGCTGGACAAGGCCGTGGAACTGGAAGTGTCAGTAATGGACGAAGATGCCTTCATGGCCTTTCTGGCGGAGCACGGGAAGTGAACAGTGCAGCCGGCCGGTCCATCGCTTGTCACGTTTACCGGAGACCCGGCGACATGCGTTCTGCCCTTCTGATAATTCTTTTGTCTCTGTCACTCAGTGCCTGTCTGAGCAGCCCGGCCCGCAGTGTCGACAACGTGTGTTCGCTCTTCGACGATCAACGTGCCTGGTTCCACGCCGCGGAGCAGAGTCAGCGGCGCTGGGATGTGCCCGTCGGGGTCTCCATGGCTTTTCTCTATCAGGAGTCCGGGTTCCGCTCCCGGGCCAGGCCTGCCCGCAGCCGCATTCTGGGCGTGATCCCCGGACCACGGCCTTCCGATGCTTTCGGTTATGCGCAGGCGCTGGACAGCACCTGGGATGACTATCGCGAGTCCACAGGCAACCGCCTTGCACGGCGCAGCAATTTCGCCCATGCCGTGGACTTCGTGGGCTGGTACAACGCCAACAGCGTCCGGCGCAACAACCTTGCCCGGGACGATGCCCGCAATCTGTATCTGGCCTATCACGAAGGCAATACCGGTTTCGCCCGTGGCTCGTATGCCGACAAGCCCTGGTTGCTGGAGGTCGCCGCCACGGTGCAGCGCAATGCGCAGCGCTATCAGGCGCAATACGAAAAATGTGCCCCGGCGCTACGGCAGAGCTGGTGGCAACGCATATTCAGTTGAAGACAGGTGAACGCATGAACTGGTGGGGCAAGGTATTGGGTGGGACCTTCGGGTTCGTGATGGGCGGACCACTCGGCGCGGTGCTGGGTGCCGCTCTTGGCAATTATTTCGACAAGGGCATGGCGGGAGTGGATGCCGACCCGGCACTGGGCTCACAGGGCAACGAGCGGGTGCAGACGGCGTTCTTCACGGCGGTGTTCTCCATGATGGGACACGTGGCCAAGGCCGATGGCCGTGTCAGTCCGGACGAAATCTCTCTGGCGCAGCAGGTCATGGATCAGATGCGCCTGCAGCCCGAACAGCGCAAGCTGGCCATCGGCCTGTTCGAGCAGGGCAAGCAGGAGCAGTTCCCCTATGCCCAGGTGCTGGAGCAGTTCCGGCGAGAATGCCTGCGCCGTCGCAATCTGATCCAGATGTTTCTGGAAATTCTGACAGCCACGGCGCTGGCCGATGGCGCCATGGACCCGGCGGAGCGGCGCGTTCTGGATGGCATAGCAGTCAGTCTTGGGGTGTCGCAGGCCGAGTATGATCGTCTGGTAATGCGCATGAACGCGCAGTTTCGCTTCAGTACTGACGCGCGACCACAGGACAAACTGCAGGATGCCTACAAGGTGCTTGGACTGGAAAGCGGTGCCGAGACGCCCGAGGTGAAGAAGGCCTATCGCAAACTGATGAGTCAGCACCATCCTGACAAACTCGTCTCCAAAGGCCTGCCGGAAGAGATGATGGAGATTGCCAAGCGCAAGACCCATGAGATCAAGACGGCCTACGACACGATCATGGCCCAGCGCGGCGAGTGAGTCTGTCTCTGCAAATATGAATTCGCTCCCAAAAAAAAGCCCGGTCAAAGGACCGGGCTTAACTGACTAC
>Ga0255085_1000587_pt1 | contig 9966 bp, 6 predicted proteins | sample Colum_Cont_RepB__FD_188442 | JGI IMG/M metagenome (GOLD analysis project Ga0255085, IMG submission 188442) | Freshwater microbial communities from Columbia River, Oregon, United States - Colum_Cont_RepB_8d | ecosystem: Environmental > Aquatic > Freshwater > River | place: USA: Oregon | collected... | reverse complement strand
CCGTTGCCCGGTTTCAGGGGTCAGATCGAGTCGTCCGTTGTCTGCCAGTTCAGGGCTCACGTCCTCGTCCATGCGGGCGCTGCGGGGTACCAGCAGCGCTGACCCCGCCTTGATCAGCATGCGAGGGGGAATGTTGTTGACTCGGCGCAACTCGTCCTCGGAAATGCCGGCACGTCTCGCAGCATCGGCCACCTTGAGCGTGCTGGGGGCAACCCAGGCGGTCCAGCTGGCCAGTTGCCCCCCCGAGAAGGCTTCATAGTTTTGTTGAAAGGTCTCGGCGTTGTCCCAGGGCAGGAGAATGTGCGGGGTGCCCGCTGCCAGCAGCACTGGGCGCTTGGCAGAGGGGTTGAGCGACTTGAAGTCCTCCAGGGAGATGGCGGCCAGCTTGGCAGCCACCGCGACGTCCATGTCGCGTGGCAAGGGTACGCTCTGAAAATAGGGGTGGTTGGGGATGTTGGGCAAGCTCAGGTTGTACTGGCCTGGTCGGGCCACGAGGTTTTTGATGGCCTGCAGCTTGGGCACATAGAACCGGGTTTCCATCGGCATGGACAATTCGGTGTAACCACCACCCAGTCCATTGCGTTGGTTGCGCGCAATCGCCTTGCCCACATTGCCCTCGCCCCAGTTGTACGCGGCCAGGGCCAGATGCCAGTCGCCAAACATGCCATAAAGCTTCTGCAAGTAGTCCAGTGCGGCGCGCGTGGACGCCATCACATCGCGTCGGTCGTCTCGAAACACGTTTTGCTTGAGGTCAAAGTCTTTACCCGTGCGAGGCATGAATTGCCACATGCCGGTGGCCTTGGCGCTGGAGACGGCCTGCGGGTTGAAGGCACTTTCAATGAAGGGGAGCAAGGCGAGTTCGGTGGGCATTTGCCGCCGTTCGAGCTCTTCAACAATGTGGTAGAGGTATTTGCTCGAACGCTCGGTCATGCGAGCGATGTAATCGGGGCGGGCGGCATACCACTGCACACGGTCGTCCACCAGGTCGGTTTGCAAGTCCGGCATGGCAAAGCCACTTCGTATGCGTTCCCACAAATCCCGTGGCAGCGTCAGCGGTGTCACCGCTGTCTGGTGGGGTTGCTCAGGGGACAGGGGGAGCAGTTGGCTGGGCGCCGGTGCTGTGTTGGCGGCGGGTGCTGGGTCAGGGACAACTGCTGAAGGGGCAACAGGGGTGTTGGGGGCCAGCGACGCGCAACCGCTCAGACACAGCGCCAGGCAGACCCACCAGATCCTGTTGTTCATTTGAAGTTGTTCTTCCAGCTGCGCAAGGCAGCAAATACCGACACGTCGTCATGGGCGGCGGGATCGTGGCGTTGTACCGCCTCGACAACGCTGTGTTCGCGCGAGCGCAAAAATGGGTTCACCAGGCGTTCCAGCCCGATGCTGGATGGCAGGGTGGGGCGGCCCGCCTGACGCATGGCCTGACAGGCTGTGTCGTATTGCAGCAAGGCGGCATTGTCTGGTTCGACGGCTTTGGCGAATGCCAGGTTGGACAGGGTGTACTCGTGCGCGCAACACACCAGGGTGTCGGCGGGCAGCGCGGCCAGGGTGTCCATCGATTGCAGCATCTGGGCCGGCGTGCCTTCGAAAATGCGCCCACACCCACCCGAGAACAAGGTGTCGCCGCAAAAGAGCACGGGACCCAGGGGCGAGGCAGGAATCCAGTAGGCAATGTGGCCCGCCGTATGGCCGGGCACATCGATCACCTGTAGCTTTAAACCCAACAGTTCTAGGGTGTCGCCGCCGCTCAGCGACTCGTGGGGAAAGCTCAATCCTTCCGCGGCAGGAGCCAGCACGCGAGCACCCGTGGCGGCCTGCAGGTCTTGTACGCCACCGACATGGTCAGCATGGTGGTGTGTGACTAGAATCGCGCGCAGAGTGGCTTTCTGCTGAGACAAGGCCTTGAGCACCGGCTCGGCGTCGCCTGGATCCACCACGACGGCATCCGTGCCGGATTGCCACAACCACAAGTAGTTGTCAGAGAAGGCAGGGACTGGTAAAAGTTTCATGGATTCTCGGATTATAGAAATCGAAAGCCTGGATGCCTGGTTGAATACCCCTCCTGGCCAATACGTGCTGGCTTGGGAGCAGGAGCAACTCGACCGGGTGGTCGCCGATTTGTTCGGGTTTCATGCCCTGCAAATGGGCATGCCGTTGCTGGAGAGTCTGCGCGCCAACCGCATGCCGCACCGTTGGGTGGGGTCTGAGGAAGTCGTGCCAGGTCATACCGACCTCGTGCTGGACCCCACGGCGTTGCCGTTCCCCGAGCAATCGCTGGATCTTGTGGTTCTGCCACACACGCTGGAATTGAGCCAGGATCCGCACGCCACCTTGCGTGAGGTTCATCGGGTGCTGGTCCCCGAGGGCAAGCTGGTCGTGTGCGGCTTCAATCCCGCGAGTCTGTGGGGATTGCGGCAACGCCGCGCTCACTGGGGACAGCGTTTGGGTTTCAACAGTGGGTTCTTGCCCCAGGCGGGCGAGTTCATTGGCTATTGGCGCTTGCGCGACTGGATGAACTTGCTGGACATGCAAATCCAGGGTGGGCGGTTTGGGTGCTACCGTCCAGCGGTGGAGTCAGGCCGCTGGTTGGAGCGCTTTGCCTGGATGGACGCGGCCGGCGACCGCTGGTGGCCCATTTTGGGTGCAGTCTATTTGCTGGTGGCCACCAAGCGCGTGCATGGCATGCGCCTCATTCAACCGGGTTGGCGGGCTGCACGTTCTTCCAGCGTGCCAGCCGTGACCAGCGTGGGCTCGGGGCGTGTAGCATCGGACGAATGAGCGAACTCAACACAGTGGTGATCTACACCGATGGTGCCTGCAAGGGCAACCCGGGGCCGGGTGGCTGGGGCGTTTTACTGCAGGCTGGCACCCACGAAAAAGAACTGTGGGGCGGCGAGCCCCACACCACCAACAACCGCATGGAACTCCTGGCCGTGATCGAGGCCTTGCGCGCTCTCAAGCGACCGTGTCGCATCGAGCTGTACCTGGACAGTCAGTATGTGCGTCAGGGCATCACCGAGTGGATCCACAAGTGGAAGGTGCAGGGCTGGCGTACCTCGAGCAAGCAGCCCGTCAAAAACGTCGAACTGTGGCAAACACTCGACGACTTGGTTCAGGGGCACGGGCATCAGATTCGGTGGCACTGGGTCAAGGGCCACGCCGGAGACCCGGGTAACGAGCGGGCTGACGCCCTGGCCAACCGGGGCGCGGCAGGGCACGTGTCGGTTGTGTAAATCTCCAGTTTCAAGACCCTCGCCAGGGCCGGAATCGATCGCAAATGGGCCTGTAACTGTTACATTGCGCAGTTGCACTCCCGAATTACACGAAGCTTTCTCTGATATGGCTAAAAAGATTGTCTATTCCGTCGTGGCTGTTTTGGGCATCGGTGCCGCTTCCACGGCGGCCTGGTGGTACCAAAACAAGCGGCCTGCCTCACCTCCCGTGGCCGCTGGCGGTGCGCCCGGTGCAGGAGGTGCTGCAGGTGCACCCGGTGCACCCGGTGCGCCGCGCGCCGTGGGGGCGGAGGTGGCCCGTGTCGAGAAACTCACCTTGCGTGACGATGCTCAGGCGGTGGGGACCCTGCGCTCGCGCCAAAACGTCATGCTTCGTCCCGAAGTGGCGGGACGCATCATGACCTTGGGTTTCCGTGACGGGACGTCCGTGCAGGCGGGGCAAACCCTGGTGCAACTGGACGACACCCTACAGCGCGCCGAAGTCCAACAGTCGCTGGCCCAGGTCTCCATTGCGCAGGCCAACCACAAGCGTAACCAGGAATTGGTGGCGCAAAATTTCGTGGCCCAGCGAGTGCTGGACGAGAGTGCAGCCAGCTTGCAAGTGGCGCAGGCGCAACTGGCGCTGTCCTGTGCGCGACTGGACCGAATGCGCATCGTGGCGCCATTTTCGGGTCTGGTAGGTATCCGCAACGTCAACATCGGTGACTATGTCAAAGACGGGGCCGACCTGATCAACCTGGAAGACATCAGCGTCCTGTATGTCGACTTCCGCCTGCCCGAGCGTTACCAGGGCAAGATCACGCCGCGTCAGACGGTGGAGATGCAACTCGATGCCTTGCCCAATCGCATGTTCAAGGCGCAAGTGGAGGCCATTGATCCTCTGATCGATGCCAACGGCCGGTCCATCGGTGTACGTGCCGTCCTGGCCAACCAGTCGGGCGAACCGGTTCGCCCGGGCGGTGGCCCCAACGCTGCGCCAAACTCTGCCGCCGCCACTGCAAAACGCCCCCCCATTCCCGCACCTGCTCCGGCTACGCCTGCGGCTCAGGGTGATATCAAGCCGAGTGCCTCAGTGCCTGGATGTCCGGAACCCAGGGCTATCGTGGCACCCGCCAAGGGGCCAGGCAGCGGACCTCTGCGCCCCGGTATGTTTGCCCGCGTGACCGCCGTGTTTGAGGTGCGACCCGACGCCTTGTCCATTCCCGAAGAGGCCATCGTGCCTCAGGGTGGCCGTCAGTTCGTGATCCGTGCCGTCAGTCCGTCGCAGGTGGCCAGCGCTGCTGCGTTGCCGCCCGATGTTCAACAAGTCTCGCAGCGGGTGGAGGTCAAGCTGGGCATTCGCCGTCCGGGACGGGTCGAGATTCTTGAGGGATTGTCCGAGGGAGATACCGTGGTGATTGCCGGGCAACAACGCCTGCAAAAAGATGGAACGCCTCTGCGCATCGTTGAGATGAGCCGAGGCGGCCCTGGTGGTGGCGCACCAGGGGGTGCTCCGGGTGGTGCTCCGGGTGGTGCTCCGGGTGGTGCTCCGGGTGGTGCTCCTGGCGGTGCTGCACCCCCCGCTGGCGCAGGAGGTCCCCCACCTGCTGCCGCCAGTGCTGGCCCACGTGCAGCCCCCAGTGCGGCGCCCAACGCGTCAAGCGCTCCCACACCGTCACCCGCGCGCTGATCACGTTCGATCGGAGTTTCCATGCAATTGCCTGAAATATCGATCCGGCGCCCCGTCTTTGCGACGGTGCTCTCCTTGCTGATTTTGCTGATCGGCTGGGTTTCCTTCACGCGCTTGAATGTGCGCGAGTACCCCAAGATCGACAACCCGGTGGTGACGGTTGAAACCAAGTACCTCGGCGCCTCCAGCACGGTCATTGAGTCTCAGGTCACCAAAGTCCTGGAGGATTCGCTCTCGGGGATCGAAGGCGTGGACGTGATCACCTCGATCAGCCGCCAGGAGCAAAGCCAGATCACGGTCAACTTCGTGCTCAGTCGCGACCCGGATTCCGCCGCTGCCGATGTGCGGGACAAAGTGTCCAGGGTTCGACAGCGTTTGCCGCAAGGCATTGACGAGCCGGTGATATCCAAGGTTGAGGCCGATGCCTTTCCGGTCATCTGGCTCTCCTTCAGTTCCGAGTCGCTCAGCGCCCTGGAAATTTCTGACCTGGCCAACCGCATTGCCAAGCCCATGTTGCAGACGGCGCCGGGGGCGTCGGATGTGCGCATCTTCGGCGAACGCAAATATTCCATGCGTATCTGGCTCGACCCTGATCGACTCGCCGCCTTCAAGCTCACCACGCAGGACGTGGAGGACGCCTTGCGACGCTCCAACCTCGAGGTGCCCGCCGGCCGCATTGAAAGCCAATTGCGCGAGTTCAATGTGACGGCCTCCACCGACCTGCAAAAACCGGCCGAGTTCAGGCAGATCGTGATCAAGTTGGTCAACGGCATGCCCGTGCGTATCAACGACGTGGCGCGCGTCGAGCAAGGACCCTTGTCCGAGCGCACGGCCACACGTCTGAATGGTCGCGAAGCCATCACGCTGGGTGTGATCCGCAACGCCACCGCCAACCCACTTGACCTGAGTGCGGCGGTGCGTGCCATGATTCCGCGTATCAAGGAGGGCATGCCCCCAGGCATACAGATCGACATCGCCAATGACAACTCGATCTTCATTGACCGCTCCATCAAGGCCGTCTACGAGACCATCCTCGAGGCGGTGGTGCTGGTGGCGCTGGTGATCTTCCTGTTCCTGCGCACGCTGCGAGCGTCCATCATTCCGCTGGTCACGATCCCGGTGTCGCTGATTGGCACCTTTGCGCTAATGGCGCTCTTTGGCTTCACCATCAATTCGCTCACCATGCTGGCGCTGGTGCTGGCAATTGGTCTGGTGGTGGATGACGCCATCGTGGTGCTTGAAAATATTTATCGCCATATCGAGGACGGCATGCAACCCTTTCAGGCTGCCATCCGCGGGGCCAAGGAAATTGGTTTTGCGGTGGTGGCCATGACCCTCACCCTGGCAGCGGTGTTTGCCCCGTTGGCGTTCACCCCGGGTCGCACCGGCCGGCTGTTCGCTGAATTTGCCCTGGCGCTGGCTGGTTCGGTGATTGTCTCGGGCTTTGTGGCGCTGACGCTTTCACCCATGATGTGCTCCAAATTGCTCAAGCACGTCGACAATCCGGGCTGGTTCGATCGCACCATGGAAAAGGTGCTGGTGGGCATCACCAACGGCTACGGCAGCGTCCTGCGCTGGACCCTCACCACGGCGCAGATGGGCCGGTTGAAGTTCTCGCGTCGGTGGCTGGTGGTGGCGGTGATGCTGGCCGCTGCAGGCGGTACCTGGACTTTGTTCAAGTCGGCCAAGAGTGAACTCGCGCCGCTGGAAGACCGTGGCGTGATCCTGACCGTCATCAACGGACCGGATGGCGCCACCATGGACTACACCACGCGCTACGCCCAGGCCATCGAGCGGATGGGTTCGCGCTTTCCCGAGTTTGATCGGTTGTTCACCGTGGTGGGCAACCCCACCGTGGCACAGGGCAATGTGTTTTACCGCGCGCTGCCCTGGGAGGAGCGCAAGCGCTCCACGCTGGAAATCGCCCGTGAGATCACCCCGATGATCTCGACTCTGCCGGGCGTGACTGCCTTCCCGATCACGCCCCCTTCGTTGGGACAGGGTTTTCGTGAGCGTCCGCTCAACTTCGTGATACTCACCAACGACAGTTACCAGAACCTGGCCGGTGTGGTGCGTGCTCTGCAGGAAGAAATCGCCAAGAACCCGGGTATCGTGAGCGTGGATACCGATCTGCGGTTGAACAAACCCGAGATCAGCCTGGAAGTCGATCGCGAGCGCGCGGCGGACATGGGCGTGCCCGTGGATGCCATTGCCCGCGCAGTCGAAACCATGATGGGTGGACGCCAGGTCACCCGCTACAAGCGGGAGGGGGAACAGTTTGATGTGTTGGTGCAGACCAAGCCCAGTGATCGTGATACACCGGACGACATTGAGAAAATATTCGTGCGTGGCCGCAATGACGCCATGATTCCGCTGTCTGCGCTGGTCAAGATCCGTGAGGTGGTGGTGCCGCGCGAACTCAACCACTTCAGCCAACGGCGCAGTGCCTCCATCACGGCCAATATTGCTCCAGACTATTCTTTGGGCGAGGCGCTGGCTTTCATGAAGCAGGCCTCCAGCAAGGTGCTCAAGCCTGGTTATTACACCGACCTGAATGGCACTTCGCGTGAGTTCACCAAGTCCTCGGGGTCACTGGCCATCGTGTTTGTGCTGGCGCTGTTTTTCATCTTTTTGGTGCTGGCCGCGCAGTTCGAGAGCTTCATCGATCCGATGGTGATCATGCTGTCGGTGCCTCTCTCCATGGTGGGGGCCTTGTGGGCCTTGCGTGTGTCGGGAGGTACCTTGAATGTGTTCAGTCAGATTGGCTTGATCACCTTGGTGGGGTTGATCACCAAGCACGGTATTTTGATCGTCGAATTTGCCAACCAGTTGCGCCAGGAGGGCATGGACATGCTCGAGGCGGTGCAGGAAGCTGCCACGTTGCGTCTTCGCCCCATCCTGATGACCACCGGTGCCATGGTGCTGGGGGCGATACCGCTGGCACTGGCCACCGGTGCAGGCGCCGAGAGCCGTCGTCAAATTGGCTGGGTCATTGTGGGCGGGATGTCGCTGGGTACCTTGCTGACCATCTTCGTGGTGCCCACCATGTACACCCTGTTTGCGCGCAAGAGCACGCCGGGTGCGATCAAGACGGTGGTGGAAGACCAGCAACTCAGCCCACACACCGAGGTGCATGAACCGGTACACATGAAAACCTGAGTGTCTGGCCGTGTAGGCCTAGATCACACCGTCGAACATCATCACGTCGACGGTGTCTCCGGGGCGGACATCGCCTTGTTCGTGGTGCAACACAATCAGACCGTTGCCCTGCACCATCGAGCTCAGCACCCCTGAGCCCTGGTTGCCCGTGGTGCAGACCTGCAACACACCTTGCGCATTGCGCGTGACCAGACCACGCTGGTATTCGGTGCGGCCGGCTTTCTTGCGCAAGGCCTCGGTGCAGGCGGCTTGCAAGAGGGGGGGCGTTGGGTTCACACAGCCCATCATTTTCAGCAGCGCTGGCCGCACAAAGGCCAGGAATGTCACCATCACCGCCACCGGGTTGCCAGGCAGGCCGAACAGGACCGATGAGCCAATTCGCCCCACGGCCATGGGACGGCCGGGGCGCATGGCAATTTTCCAGAACGCCACATCGCCGAGTTCGCGCATCATGGCCTTGGTGTAGTCGGCTTCGCCCACGCTGACACCGCCGCTGGTGATGACGGCGTCGGCCTCATTCGCGGCTTGGGTGAAGGCGTTGCGCAGGAGGGCAGGGTCATCAGGCACCACGCCCAGATCGATCATCTCGCAACCCATCCGATCAAGGAGTCCCATCACCGTGTAGCGATTGCTGTCATACACGGCGCCTTCACGGGGTGGCTGGCCCAGACTCAAAATTTCGTTGCCGGTGGAGAAATACGCCACACGCAACCGGCGTTTGACACGCACGGTGGGAAGTCCCAGGCTGGCGACCAGCCCCAGCGCAGCCGGTGAGAGGCGTTGACCGGCTGTCAAGGCGGCGCAGGCCGCACGAATGTCTTCGCCGCGCAGACGACGGTTGTCGCCAGCACGCAATCGACCGGGGGGCACGGTGATGGTGTCGCCTTCGATCTGCACCAGTTCCTGCGGTGCCACCGTGTCGAGTCCCTGGGGCATGATGGCCCCGGTCATGATGCGCACGCACTCGCCTGCACCGACCGTGCCAGGCCATGCCGCGCCGGCCAGGGCAGTACCAACAACCCGCAACCGCAATTCGTGGGAAGACGCCAGCGCGGCACCCTCAAAGGCGAACCCATCCATGGCCGAGTTGTCATGAGGCGGCACATCCACCGGGGAGATGGCATCACAGGCCAAGACTCGTCCCAGCGCCTGTGGAATCGGCAACTCCTGATCGTCTTGGAAAGAGAGGGGCGTGATGAGCTGATCCAGAAACGCCAGCACATGGGGCACGCTCAGAGCTTGCGGGTCATAGCCTTGCAAGGCAGCGGCGATTTCGTCCAGAGACTTCATGGGGGTCACGAGGCAACGGGGAGGGCGTTGAGTTCAGCCAGGGTGTTGATGTTGGCAAAGGCTGCAGGGTCATCCTGCGGGTCATCAAAGGGTACCAGTACGGTGCGGTGTTGTGCCGTCCAGCGGTCGATTTTGCGCTCGCCCGCAGCCAGAAAGGTTTGCAGGGAGTGCTGCAACTGAACCGACAGTAGACAAAACACGGGCTGGGGCCGTAACACCCGCCTGCCATGTCGATCGACCTCCGGGGCACTGACCATCGCAATGTCAGCCGACGCTTGATGCAAGGCGGTCAGCAGGCGCAGGGCCAGATCGAGCGGAAAACGCGGCGAATCACAGGGCACGGTCAGCACGTGAGACGTGTGGGCGGCTTGCAGGCCGATCAGAAATCCGGCCAAGGGCCCCTGGAAGTCCTCCAGCGGATCGGGATGCACCTCCACGCCCCATTGCTGATAGCGCGTCAGATGCCGGTTGGCATTGATGATCACCGACCCCACCTGGGGTTGAAGTCGCTGCAAGGCATGCCACACCAAAGGCTGGCCAGAGAATTCCTGTAGGCCCTTGTCGACACCGCCCATGCGGGTGCCACGTCCACCCGCCAGAATCACACCGGTGATG
>Ga0255085_1000585_pt1 | contig 10006 bp, 10 predicted proteins | sample Colum_Cont_RepB__FD_188442 | JGI IMG/M metagenome (GOLD analysis project Ga0255085, IMG submission 188442) | Freshwater microbial communities from Columbia River, Oregon, United States - Colum_Cont_RepB_8d | ecosystem: Environmental > Aquatic > Freshwater > River | place: USA: Oregon | collected... | reverse complement strand
TTTCTGCGGGGCCAAACTGGTTGGCGCAGGAAGAAATCAAATGAATGCAAAACCGGTAAACAAACCCGTTATTGGAATTGTAGGCGGCATAGGCAGTGGCAAAAGTGAAGTTGCTAAAATGTTTGCCCGTTCAGGTGGAATGTTATTTGATGCAGATTCCGAAGTTCGGAACCTATTTACGGATGAAATCGTTAAAAAAAAGATTCGGGATTATTTTGGGGCAACGGTTTTTGATTTAGATGGAAATGTTTCTAGGCCGGTTTTGGCGAAAGCGATTTTTGATAATACCGAACGTAGGTTGTTTTTGGAGTCAATACTGCACCCGTTGGTGTTAGAAAAAATTGAGCATAAGATCAAAGAACTTTCAGAATTCTCGGAATCTTCATTTATCGTGCTCGATGTGCCCCTATTATTAGAGAAGGATTGGCGAAAGCTTTGCAGTTTAATTGTGTTTATTGACTGTAATGACGCTGAAAGGTTAAGGCGTTGCTTGGCCAGAGGTTGGACCGAGGCCGAATGGAAAAACCGAGAAAATGCACAAATGTCCTTGACTAGGAAGGTCTCAATTTGTGATCATATCATAGATAATTCCGTAAGCTTTAATCATACGGTTAAGCAAGTCAATGATTTGTTGAAACTTTGGAACCTGCCTTGATAGTACTCTTCCAGTACAGAATGTTGAAAGTTTGATGTGTTTGTCGTAATTAGATAAAAGTCCTCTATGCCGGAATATGGATTTTCTGGTAATGAAATAGGTGGTTGCCCGCTCCATTTGCAGATCTGATTAATTAGCGGGATATTTTCTGCCCCTGATGTTTACTGGTTTTTACACATCTCAACCAGAGAATTATTGGGCCAGATAGGAGATTAGTAATGGCGGAAGCCAAGGGTAAGAAAGATAGTTCAGTAAGCAAACCAAAAGCACGGGCCAAAGCTCCTGGTAAAACTGCTAAAACTTCAGATGAAGTTAAGTTGAATACTCCTGAGCAATCAGATGACATTTTGTTTACTAATCCTTCCGACAATTCGCCTGCAAAGGTTTCGAAGGATGATTCACCGGTGCAAACAATTGATGCTTCGGATGATGATTTGGTGTTCACACCTAAGAAAAAAACACCAGTTAAAGTGAAAAGTGTTGAGAAGGTCGAGGATAAAACTCCCGCCAAGGATTCTTATATTTCAAAAGTTGATGCGGCTGCCCCAACTGAAGTCGCCGTCGTTGAGGCCCCAAAAGTCAAGGATGTGCCAAAATATACAGCTAGTCCTGAAGATATGGCTGAAAAGGTTAAACCAGAAAGCAATGTAAAATCTTCGGCGGATTCTTTTTCGGCTGAGAGTGAAGAAGCTAAATCGAAGGGCTACGATGATGAAGTAAACAGCCGTTATGAAGAGATTAAAAGGGGTAGCAATCATCTAACGGATTTGCAGCAAAAGTCTTTGCCTGAGTTGATCGCGATTGCAAAAGAAGTTGGGATCACTGAAGTTGAAGGCTTGGCCAAGCAGAATTTGGTCTTTTTGATTATCAAGGAACGGGTGAAGCAAAACGGCTTGATGCTGGGTGAAGGAACACTTGAAATCTTGCCAGATGGTTTTGGGTTTCTTCGTAGTCCTGATTACAATTATCTTCCATGCGTTGACGATATTTATATCTCCCCATCGCAGATTCGAAGGTTTGGCCTTCGTACCGGTACGATTGTTTCCGGGCAAATTCGGCCTCCCAAAGAAAACGAAAAGTATTTCGCCCTGCTAAGGGTCGAAGCCATTAATTATGCGGACCCCGCGCTTTTAAATCAAAAGGTGATGTTTGAGGATTTAACCCCTTTGCACCCTACTGAAAGATTAAAGCTTGAATATGATCCGTCTGAAGTGTGTGGCAGAGTTATTGATCTTGTTGCCCCAATTGGTAAAGGGCAGCGTGGACTTATTGTTGCACCTCCCCGCACTGGTAAAACGATTCTGCTGCAAAAGATTGCCAATGGTATTCTGAAAAATCATCCCGAATGCTATGTCATTATTTTGCTGATTGATGAGCGCCCTGAAGAAGTTACCGAAATGGAGCGCATGGTCAAAGGCCCCAACACGGAAGTGATTAGTTCGACCTTTGATGAGCCCGCAACCCGCCATGTGCAGGTTTGCGAAATGGTTATTGAAAAAGCGAAACGCATGGTGGAATACGGCACAGATGTTGTCATCCTGCTTGATTCCATTACTCGGCTGGCGCGTGCTTATAACTCTGAAATGCCAAGTTCAGGCAAAATTTTGTCTGGTGGTATTGATGCCAATGCCATGCAAAAGCCTAAGAGATTTTTTGGTGCTGCCCGCAATATCGAAGAGGGGGGTAGCCTGACTATTATCGCTACTGCTCTTGTTGATACTGGTTCAAGGATGGATGAGGTTATTTTTGAAGAATTTAAAGGCACTGGAAACATGGAAGTTCATCTTGAACGAAAATTGGTTGATCGCAGAGTTTGGCCTGCCATTGATATCAACAGTTCTGGCACCCGCAAGGAAGATATGCTTCTTGGTGAAGAAGAACTGAGGAAAGTTTATGTGCTTCGAAGGGTTCTTAGCGACATGAATCCCGTTGAAGCCATGGAATTGCTGCTGAACCGAATGGCAAAAACCAAGACTAATCATGAATTTCTCAATAGCATGAACTTGTAGTGATGAAGTCAAACCTCGAAGAATAAGGGATAAGTTATGAGTTTGAATGTTCTCGAAGGGCATTTTAATTCTGGAAGTAATACTTTTGCAATCGTTGCAGCCAAGTTTAATCAGGCTGTAGTAGATCGACTTGTTGATGGGGCGTTAGATGGTCTTCGCAGGCACGGGGTTGCTGATAAAAACATCACTTTGGTTCGTGTTCCAGGTTCCTATGAAATTCCATTAGTTGCCAATAAGCTTGCGCTTTCTGGTAAGTTTTCTTCGATAATTTGCCTAGGGGCTGTTATTAAAGGGGAAACCGACCATTACGATCATGTTGCTGGTGCAAGCACCAATGGCATTGCAGGTATTTCACTGCAAACGGGAATACCTGTGATTTTTGGTGTTCTTACTTGTGATACTTTGGAACAGGCTATTAATCGCGCAGGCGCTAAGGCTGGAAATAAGGGGTTTGAAGCTGCCCTTGCCGCAATCGAAATGGCGGATCTGATTTTAAAGCTCCCCAAATAACGAAAAATTGAGAACTATGATATATCGAAGATCTAAAGCACGCGAAGTGGCGTTGCAACTTCTTTACAGGGTCGATTTAAACCCCTCTCTTACTAAAAAGCAAGTTGCAGAGTTTATAACCGATCGCATTAATGATCAAATCAGCAGGGATTTTGCTCTTCTTCTTTACCAACAAACCATGCAGAATCTTTCTCAAATTGATGCATTACTTGTTAAATTTGCAGAAAATTGGCGTTTGCCTCGAATGGCTGCAGTTGATCGAAACCTTCTTAGACTAGGTGCTTTTGAACTTAGCCATCAAAAAGACACTCCTTCTGAGGTTGTTTTAAACGAATCCATCGAACTTGCTAAAAGATTTGGAACTGCTGATTCGTCTTCTTTTATTAATGGTATCTTGGATAAGATTTGTTCCACTGAGCGCCCCCAGCCTGAAAATGCCTAAAGGTCAACCTTTTACTTCTTTGTGTCAGTCTCTTTATAAAAACGCCTCTACCAGGCGAGTTGATCTTCATACACATTCTACTTTTAGCGATGGTATTTGTTCCCCAGAATCGGTTTATTCTTCCGCTTGTAAACTTGGCCTTGAGGCCATTTCTATTACCGATCATGATACTACTGCTGCCCACCATTCGCCTTTTCCCCATGGCCGTGCAGAGATGATTGTTGGAGTAGAGATAACTTGCATTTTTAATGCTAAAGTTTATCATTTGCTTGGGTATATGATGGATCCCATGAATCTGGAACTGCAAGCAGGGCTTTCAAGAAATAAGGCCATTCGCAAAACCCGATTTTTGAAAATGATTGATTTTATGAAGGGCAGGGTGAATGAACCAGGCTCCGTCATGGACGAACTTAAGCCTCAGTGGAACAACCCGGATTATGCCGTGGGTAGTCGTCATTTGGCCCAAATTCTCGTAAATCAAAAAAAGGCACATTCGATTCAAAATGCCTATTGGAAGCATTTGAGGTTTTTTCAGGACGACAATCATGCGTGGCTTACGATTCAGGAAGCTTGTGATTTGGTTCGTAATGCAGGCGGTATTTCCTTGCTCGCTCACCCTCCTGAAAATATAACCCTCAGTGATCTCGTTTTGCTTAAAGGTTTTGGTTTGGATGGGATTGAGGTCGAATACCCGGGATTCAAAATGAATCGTAGAAAATTGTTGAAAGAGTGGGCGCTCAAACTTGAGTTTTGTATTGGCGGTGGCAGTGATTGTCATGGGGTTCCTCCCCGAACCATTGGCTCTTCCTCTATCACCATTCTTGAACTTGAAAAAATCAAACTCAGATCAGAAGGCAACCGGCTATGTTCCGTGCTCTCTTAGATAAGCTGAAGCTTGGTCTCACTAAAACGAGAAATCTCTTTGCAGGAGTGGCAGGGCTTTTTCGCCTCAAAGGGAGAGTTGACCACGACTTCCTTAAAGAACTTGAAAAAAAACTCTACCTAGCTGATGTTGGCTCTGCCGCAACTGCGGGCCTTGTTGATCGCATGAAACAGGCTTTTCTTGATAAGGAAATTGATAAAGAAACCGAGTTGTTTGTTCGTGAGTACCTTGCTGGTCTTTTGCAGATCGAAGGTGGGCGTGATATCAAAATTAATCCCGATGGACCAACAGTTATTATGATCGCTGGGGTTAACGGGTCTGGTAAAACAACATCGATTGCCAAGCTTGCAGGTTTTTTGAGTCGGGATGGAAAAAAAGTACTGGTCGCAGCTTGCGATACATTCAGAGCAGCAGCCATCGATCAATTGGTGATTTGGTGCGAAAGGCTTGGGGTCGAAATAGTTAAGGGGCTTCCAGGTAGTGATCCTGCAAGCATTGCTCATGATGCCTGCGATAAAGCTAGGGCCAAGGGATTTGATTTTGTCATTGTTGATACTGCAGGCAGGCTCCATACCCAAACCCATTTAATGCGAGAACTCGAGAAAATTCACCGTGTTACCAGCAAAGTTATTCCTGGTTCCCCGCATGAAGTTCTTTTAGTCTTGGATGCAACTACTGGCCAAAATGCCGTCCTTCAAGCTGAGAATTTCCAGAAGGTGGTTCATTGTACTGGCATAATTCTTACCAAGCTTGATGGTACCGCAAAAGGCGGGTCTATTTTCAGCATCAAACAGCGCCTTAATATTCCTGTCAAATTTATAGGTGTTGGCGAAAAAATTGAAGACCTTGAATCCTTTGATCCTGCTTCCTTTGTTGAGGCATTGTTTTCCTCATGAGTGCAATTGATCTTGTTACAGGTGGGGCGGGGTTTGTTGGATCACACTTGGTCGAGGCGCTTGTTGCCTTGGGCAGAAAAGTTCGTGTCATTGATGATCTCAGTACAGGCCGCATTGATAACCTATCCGCAGTAAAATCGGATGTTGATTTCATTGAAGGTTCGATTTTAAGCGAAGATGATCTTATGAAGGCTTCTTCGGGGGTTGATAATGTTTATCATCTTGCTGCTGTTGCCAGCGTGCAAAAAAGCATGGAGCAACCTCTGCTTAGCCACGAGATTTGTGCCACTGGCACTTTAAAGGTTCTTCAAGCAGCCAAATTGAATCATTGTAAGCGATTTGTTTTTGCTGCCAGTAGTAGTGCCTATGGTAATACTGGGAATGTTCCCCTTGATGAAAACACTTTACTAGATCCACTTTCACCTTATGCATCTTCCAAATTGGCTGGTGAGTTTCATGCCGTAGCCTTTGCCAGAGCAATGGGATTGGAAACTGTTAGGCTTAGATTCTTCAATATTTTTGGTCCTAAACAGCGTGGTGATAGTCCTTACTCCGGGGTTATAGCTATATTTACTGAGGCGTTTAAAAAAGGGCTTAACCCAACTATTTTTGGCGATGGTCTGCAATCCCGCGATTTTGTTTTTGTTAAAGATGCGGTTCAAGCTTTGATTCTTGCTGGAACTAAACCCAATATTTCAGGCGATGTTTTTAATATTGGCGCAGGTAAATCTACATCGTTGCTTGACTTGGCTATTCATTTGCAAACACTTACAGGCAAGAATTTGGTCCCCCGACACCTTCCCGCTAGATTAGGTGATGTTCGCTATTCTCTTGCCGATATTGCCAAGGCCCAGCGAATGCTAGGCTTTGCACCTAAATTTGATGTTCCCGCTGGTCTTAAGTTTATCCTTTAGGTCCTGGGTTGCCTATCCTGCCACATCAGTGTTGTAAGTTTCCTGCACTTGACATTTCTACTAATCATTGGCATTAAGAACTGTCTTTTGTTTAAACTTTAAATTGAAGTAGCAGGCTGATCATGAGCCGATGGAAATATCTGAATCTTGTAAAACTTTTAGTGCCAACTTCACTAGTGATTGGTGGGTTTGGCTTTACCGGGTGTGCAACCGGACCTCTTTTTGAAAATCCAGCAGTGGTTCGGCCCGAACTTGAAACAACTAGCGAAAACCCGGTTTATGTCCCTCTTGGGCCAGCGTCGTATGGCGTAGTTTTTGAAAAATGTATGGATGTTGTTGACGACTTTTTTGAAGTCTCTTATTCGAATCGTTACGATGGCAGAATTGAAACTTTCCCTTGTATAGCCCCAGGTATCGGCCAACCGTGGAAGCCAGGTAGCCCAGATTTTAGGCAGCGCCTTCTTGCTTTTTGCCAATCCATCAGGCACCGTGCTGTTGTCACAATTCAGCCTGCCGATGATGGTGGCTTTTTTGTTGATATTAAAGTGTTTAAAGAATTGGAAGATTTGGATAGGCCTGTTAGGCAGACTGCTGGGTCAGCTACATTCCGCAGCGATAACACTGTTGAGCGACAGTTTGAAGTTATTGACGATGCAGTTTTTGCATCTAACTGGATTCCAATTGGCAGAGATAATCATATCGAGCAAATAATGCTTCAAAGAATCGCCAAGTTTAAGACTGCAGCTCCACTAAACAAAAAGTTTTAATTCTATTCGGGTTGAATCTATTTTTATTAATTACGCAGCCATCTGATCGGGGTTTAGTGGAAGCTTGATGATGAAGGTTGTACCTTTTCCCAGTGAGCTTTCAACTCGTAGCCTGCCACAATGGTCATCAATGATTTGTCTGCAGACGCTTAAACCTAGTCCTGTTCCACCTTGGCCCGCTTGATCTGGGGTTTTTGTCGTGAAAAAAGGATCGAAGATTTTACGCAGGTTTTGTGGTGCAATCCCATTGCCCGAATCTGTTATTGCGATTTCTGCAAGCCCCATTTCCTGATTCATTTTTAAACCGATTTTTAGTTCCCCACCCTTTTCCATTGCTTGTCTGGAATTAATGATAAGGTTCAAAAGAACTTGTTCAATTTGTGAGGCGATTACTGGGACTCTTGGTTTGTCGATATAGTTCTTGGTTAATTTTATCTGATGCTTGTGTAAGTCTTTTTCGGTAAGTACAAGTACTTCATCAACCAATGCTGCAAGATCCGTACTTTCTTTTTTAAGGCTGCCCTTTCTTGCGTATCCGAGCATTGAACTGACGATTACTGCTGCCCTTTGTCCGCCCTTCAAAATCTTTTCTAATGCCTGCTTTCGGTTTTCTTCGTTATCAGTGCGCTGAGCCATTTTTGTGTAGTTGATTATGGTGGTTAGCACATTGTTAAATTCATGCGCAACGCTGCTGGCTATTGCACCTACACTACTTAGTTTTTGTGCTTCAAACAGTTGATGCTTAAGCGCATTTGTTTCTGAAACACTATCGATAATTTCTTCACTAAGCATCCTTGCAATCTCCTTCAATTGGTAAACAGGTAAATCAATTGCTTACCAGTCAACAATGAAATTATCGGACTGTTGAACTATCTTCTTGAACGGAAGTTGCTTGCATGAAACGGTTTACGGCAACACTAACGCAAAGCTGGCGTGATTGGAGGGGGATGGTTGGCGTGGCAAAAACAACCTTTTTCACAGGTTGGCGAACTTTAGAAAAATAGGGGGCTGCTTTTTTGCGTATGATTCCTTTTTTTGCCCTCAAAGTTTACATAGTTTCTCTGTTGTGTTTTGTTGTTTAATTCTCTTGGTGTTTAAACGGAGTTCATTCAATTGTTGGATTTATATTTGAAATGCTTATAATCTCTGAAGTGCGTCCTCGTAGCTCAATTGGATAGAGCGTTGGCCTCCGAAGCCGAAGGTTACAAGTTCGACTCTTGTCGGGGACATCTGATTACTTTGCATTTCCTCGGTAATTGTAGATAAAACGCTAGAATTACCCATGTTTTCGACCAAATTTTGAACATTAGCGAAAGTTTGCGAACCGCCCTGATCCATCGGAAAATACAGCGTTTTTGCACCAGGTAGATCGGAGGTTACATCGTTTTTTACATCGTTTTTTGTTTCAGTGGTTGTAGTTGCTTTTTCCCAATCAGAATCGATTGTTTGAAGGTAATGACCTATGGCAACTTTAGGTGTATTCCCAATCCATTTAGCTGCTACATGAAGGGGAAAGTCTTGGCAAAGTTCTGTTTCTCTACTTGCCCGTAAATTCTGGAATAACTTAGGCCAGGGGGTTAATCCAGCTTTCTTAATGATGCCGTTTAATCCCTGCCTTAGATTACTTGAACCCGTGATTTCTCTTGAGAAGATGAACGTGTCGCCTTTCTTGGCAATTTTAAAGGCTTCCAGTAATGGCTCCAAGATTTGAGGAAACAAGGGAATCCATCGATGATCCTTTCCTTCGAAATGTTCTGTCTTGGTTGATGCAACCCGTATTTTCTTTTCATCCCAAAATACATCTTCCCATTTTAACCCAACCAATTCGGATGGTATTCTCAAACCTCCAAATCGTGCCAATGAGAAAATCAACCGCCATTGCAAGTCAGGGCATGCATCCAAAACCTTTTGGCAAGTTTCTCTGTCTACAAAGAAAAGTCTTTTGGGGTTAGCTTGACTTGGAATCTTTAGTTTGCTGAACGGGTTTCTAGTAATTAAACCCATATCAACTGCATGCTCTAAAAATTGTTTGGCATTGCTAAGATCTTTGCCTGCCGTGCCGCTTGCATAATTGGTAATCAAAAACACTTTAAGATTCTTGGCATCAGCAGGGGTAATCGACCGAACATCTATGGATGGGTCAAGAAACTTGAGAATTCTGTTTTTTGAGCCGATCCTGTTTTTTCTGGTCCATTCCTTTACATCTGTTCTAGATGCATTGTAAGCATCAATAAAGGCCCCTAAGTGGGTGTCTTTAATTGCTTCCAATAAACCAACATTCACAAGTTTTTTATGCAGGTTAGTCCCAATGATTTTGGATACCCACTTGGAAATGGTTTCGGATTCCTCGATCATTGCGTTACGGTTTCGGATTCCTACAAGATCTCCAACCTTTTGGCAAAGGCGTTTCGCTTCTCTAGGTTCCATTTTTCCAGCATAGATGGTCTTACGGTTGCCATGAAGCATAAACTGAATGCTGTAGGTTTCCTTCTTTGATTTTGAGAGACTAGCCATTGTTGGGTATCCTTTCCAAAGTGTTTAAGCCAATAGGATTAGATTCTAAACTTTAATTTTATGTGCCATTTTGAGGAAGTCTTCCAAATCCTTAATTCGGATCAATACGGCTCTATTTAACTTTGTATAAGGGATTTGCCCCGATTTAATAAGATGATGCAAGGAAGTTCTCCCTATATTGAGCATTTTTGCAGCTTCGTTCATCCTTACTGCTAATGGAGTTATTGACGTTTTATCCTGTGGATTCATTATGTTGCCTCATAAGTTTTGGTGATTAAGTCAAAGGTCTTGTTGTTTTGAATAATAAGTGGTGTAAAGAGCCTGAGGGTGGGTCGATGTTTCCGCTTTCCTCCGATAATTGCGGTTATTAAGCGAAGAAACACCTTCATCTAAAATTTATGGGTCACTATTTTGGT
>Ga0255085_1000557_pt1 | contig 10291 bp, 7 predicted proteins | sample Colum_Cont_RepB__FD_188442 | JGI IMG/M metagenome (GOLD analysis project Ga0255085, IMG submission 188442) | Freshwater microbial communities from Columbia River, Oregon, United States - Colum_Cont_RepB_8d | ecosystem: Environmental > Aquatic > Freshwater > River | place: USA: Oregon | collected... | reverse complement strand
ATTCATTTCACTGGCGAGACAGGCATCTTCCAGCCGCGCCAGTTCACAGCGGAACATTTCGTCCAGCCGCCGGACTTTGACCGCTCCTTCCTCCGTCGTTGATTCGGACCAATCCAAGATACTGGCGGCTAGGTTCTGCTCTAGCACGAACCGGCTCTCCGCCAGGCGACGCTGCCGTTGCAGGAGGCTGGCCCGCCGATAGTCGCTGACCACGCGCTGCCAAAGGGCAGCCGATCCGGCCTCTGGTTGATTGGGTGCTTCGCAAAGCATCGGTTGATGCAAAGCAACACCGATGCCAGCGCGGCGCGGGCTGAAAAGCCGCCCCGGAATCCGCGTGGCAGGCGGTTTCTGCCGGGTTTGCGACCCGAGTGGCGCCCCACCCGGCAGCAACTTCCTGTTTAACCTCCCCGGGCGAACCGGGCACGATGCCGGCCCGTCAGCCAGTCCATTGCGCGTCGCTTTGAAGCCCGCTCCGTAAAGTCACGCTCGCCAAGCTCGCCGCACAATCTGATGCTCCCCGCATGAAATCACTCCGCCTCGTCCCCGCCCTGCTGCTCGCGTTCACCCTCGCCGCGCGCGCCGCTTCGCCGCTCACACCGGCGATCGAAGCCGCGCTCACCAAGGAAATCGCCGCGCATCACGCCGCCGGTGTCGTCACGCTCGTGATGCAGGACGGCAAGGTGATTCATCACGCTGCCACCGGCCTCGCCGACCGCGAGCAGAAGCTGCCGATGAAAACGGACGCGGTGTTCTGGATTGCCTCGATGACCAAATCCCTGGCCGTCACCACCGTCATGACCCTGGTGGACGAGGGCAAGCTCTCGCTCGACGAGCCGGCTTCCAAGTGGCTGCCCGAGCTGGGCAAGGTGAAGCTCGCCAACGGCCAGCCGCCCGCGCGTCCCATCACGTTGCGCGACCTCATGTCGCACACCGCTGGCATCGCGTTTCCGCCGCGCAAAGCCACCGACGGCGCGCAGTCGCTCAAAGGCTACACGGCGGAGCTGTTGCGCGCACCGCTCGCCTTCGAACCCGGCTCGGCCTACGAGTATGGTTTCGGCATCACCGTGGCCGGGCGCATCGCGGAAATTGTCTCCGGCAAACCCTTCGACGTGCTCATGCAGGAGCGCCTCCTCGGCCCGCTCGGCATGAATGACACAGCCTTTCATCCCGACGCAAAGCTCCGCGCGCGCATCGCCCGCACTTACAAAACCGCCGAGGAGGGCGGCGGACTGGATCTGGCTTACAACACCTTCGTCACCTCGGACCCCGCTGTGCGCCGCATGACCGAGCCGTCCGGCGGGCTGTTTTCCACGGCGGCGGACATGGCAAAGTTTTACCAACTGATTCTCCACAGCGGCATCCACAACGGTCGCCGCCTCGTGTCCGAGAAGTCCATCGCCGAGATGACGCGCGCGCACAAGGCTGGCGGCAAGCCGCTCAACTACGGCCTCGGCTGGCAGACCGGCAACGGCGAGAAACCGGCCATCCTCGGCTTTTCCAAGGCCGCCTTCGGCCACGGTGGCGCGTTCGCCACGCACGGCTTCATTGACCCCGAGCGCAAGCTCGTCACGGTCTTCATGGTGCAGAACGTCCTCGTCACCGGCGGCGGCGATGCGCGCAAGGCCTTCCACGACGAGGTGAACCGCGCGTTGCCAGCCCGCCCCTGAACCCGTTTCAATCGCTCCACATGAAAACCCCTCTCGCCCTCCTCGCCCTGCTGCTCGGGCCGCTGGAGCTGTTTGCCATCGACTACCCCTACACCACCGCCGAGCCGCAGAAGTCAGGGTGGCCGCTCACGGCGAAGGAGCGTGCCTACATCACCGAAAAGCCTGAGCACGACCGCCGGCCAGGCCGCGAATCCAACAAGCATCTGCCACAGCTTTGGCCGCAGGTTCCGAGTGCGGGTCATTTTGGTGGCGATGCCTGGCTCAAGCTCCACGAGGCGCACGTGAAGACGGTGCAGGCTAACCGAGGCCCCATCGATGTCCTGCTGGTCGGCGACAGCATCACCATCCAATGGGGCGACTCGTGGAAGAAGCACTTCCCCACGTTGAAGGCGGTCAACATCGGCATCGGCGGCGACAAGACGCAGAACATCCTCTGGCGGCTCGATCACGGCGGCGTCGAAGGCCTCCAGCCGAAGGCCATCGTGCTCATGATCGGCAACAACAACATGTTCTTCACGCCCGAGACCGGTATCGAGGCGGCCGCGAAAGGCATCAAGATGTGCGTGAGGAACCTCCGCGAGAAGTTTCCGGACGCTTCGCTCGTCCTCGCCAAAATCCTGCCGGCTCACGCGCCGGGGAATCGTTTCCACGACGACATCAAGAAGACCAACCTCGCGCTCGACGCGTTGAAGCTCGATGCCGACACCAAGGTGCGCGTGCTCGACCTCACCGCCGATTTCACGAACGCCGACGGCACAATCAAGAAGGAGCTGTTCACGCCCGACAACATCCACCTCTCGCCCGCCGGCTACGCCGTGTATGCGCAGCGATTGAAGGCGCTGCTACAGTGACACGCCATCAATGGATGAGCTTCGAATGATGCCGAGTCTCGCATTACTCATCGCCCTGCTGACCGCGCTGCTGACCACGTATGCCCAAGCCATGCCCGAAGTCGCCAACGCCGCGAAACGCGCGCTAACGCGAATCCAACCCATCACTAGCAATGACCATTACGTATTCAATCCCGCGTGGATCAAAGCTCTGCCGAACAGGCCGAAGAAGTGAATCACCACAAGACCAATGAACCGCACCCTCACACTTCTTACCGCGCTACTCCTCGCGCCGCTGGCTGCGCTGCACGCTGCCGATGCACCGAAGCCCAAGCCGAACCCCAATCAGTTTGCAGGCATCGACCCCGACGACGGCACCGGGCCACGACCGGACAAAGAGACTCCGCCGAAGTTGATCCCGAATCCCGGCAGCACCGCGGACTACAACCGCGCCAAGCGCACCTGCACGGGCGTGCCCAGCATCGCGGTTTCACGCGGCGGACGCCTCTGGGCGGCGTGGTTTTCCGGCACGACACCGGGCGAGATCATCGAGCGCTGTCCGAATGCTTATGTCGTCGTCAGCACCAGCGGCGATGGCGGCAAGACTTGGAAAGAAGTGCTCGCGATTGATCCCGACGGCCCCGGCCCGCTCAAAGCCTATGACCCGCATCCGTGGATCGACCCAGATGGCAAGCTGTGGGTTTTCTTCACCCTGCCTTACCCGCTGCACAAGCACGCCTGGGCGGTCACGGCGGAAGACGGCGATCAGGAAAGTCCCGCATGGTCGCAGCCGCGACCCGTCTTCGAGGGCGTGCTGCTCAACAAGCCCACCGTGCTCGCCAACGGCGACTGGTTGTTCCCCACCTACGCGAGACGTCCGGAAAACATGGGCGCGATCCTCTCGCATGTCTCGCGCGACAAAGGCCGCACGTTCACTGTGAAGGGCCAGATACTGGCGAGCTGGGACCTCTTTCCCTCCGAGCCGATGGCGGTGGAGCGCAAGGATGGCACACTCTGGATGCTCGTGCGCACCGCCAAGGGCATCGGCGAAAGCCTCTCCACCGATGGCGGCGCGACTTGGAGTCCGCTAAAGACGCCCGCCATCCCGCACACGCCCTCGCGTTTCTTCATTGGCAGACTGAAGTCGGGAAATCTCCTCCTCGTGAAGCACCTCGGCATCGACGAGGACCCATTGTCAGCCGGCAAAGCCAAACAGCGCCGCGAACTCACCGCTTTCATCTCCAAGGACGACGGTAAAACCTGGTCCGGCGGCCTCGTCCTGGATGAACGCGTCGGCTGCTCCTACCCCGACGCCCAACAAGCCGCCGACGGCACCATCTACTTCTGTTGGGACTATCAGCGCTCTCGCGAGCAAGAACTCTGGATGACCACCTTCCGCGAAGAAGACGTTCTCGCCGCCAATGCCGAAGCCAGCGCCCGCGTGAAATCAAACCGTCGTCTCATCAGTAAAGGAGGAACGCCAGAATGAAGACGCACACCCTCACATACCTCTCCGTCCTGCTGCTCGCGCCGCTGGCGGCTTCCGCGCAAAACGACGAACCTCGCGATCTGAAGAAGCCCGAAGTGGAGATTGCCACGAAAGGAGCGAAGCGCGCTTGGGAATCCGCGCCCGCCGAGAAGAAGGCGCTGTGGCTACAGCACCGCGAGGCGTTGAAACACATCGACCTCTCCGACGACACGCAGCGGCAGATCATCATCGCCCGTGGCACGACGGAAGCCAGCGCCTACCACGCGCATCCCACGACGGCGATGCTGGCGGACAACAAAACGATGTTTTGCGTCTGGAACATCGGCCACGGCGGCCATGCGGGGCCGATGGCTCGAAGCGAGGATGGCGGTCTGACTTGGAAGCGTGTCGATGAACTCATGCCGCCGAACTACGTGAACTTCAAAGGAGGCATCATCTTCCGCATCACCGACTCGCATGGGAAAGACCGCCTGTGGGTTTTCTCTGGCAAAACGGCCGTGGGTAAGGATGAAGTGATCAACGACTTCCCCGGTCGCCTCCAGGGTTATGTGCCGCGCATCGTCAGCGAGGACGATGGCAAGACCTGGCGCGAGCTGCCGCCGCTGGGCGCGGGTCGGTTCGCCAAGGACGAGCCATTCCGATGCGTGTTTGCGTTCTCGACCATCGTTCCGCTGAAGGACGGATCGCACCTCGGCATGTTTCATCGCGCCGCCGGCACGGGCAAGGACGTCACGCTGCAAGTCGTGCAGTCCATCACGCGCGACGGCGGCTTTACCTGGTCCGAGCCGGCGCTCGCCTGCGATGGCACGCAGCTCGATGGCAAAGATCCCTGCGAGCCCTATGTCTTCCGCTCGCCGGATGGTGACGAGCTGTGCTGCCTCATGCGCGAAAACAAACGCAGCGGCACCAGCCTCGTCATGTTCAGACGGGACGAGGGCAAAACATGGTCGCAGGCAGTGGACGCCCCGTGGGGCCTCACCGGCGACCGCCACCACGGCATCCGTCTGCCCGATGGGCGCTTCGTTATCGTCTTCCGTCACGCCGCACCCAACGCGAAGGACAAGGGACTCATCGCCTGGGTCGGCACCTACGACGACATCAAGCAAGGCAAGCCCGGCCAGTATCGCGTGAGCCTGATTAAGACCCTCAAAGACGGACTCTATCCCGGTCTCCACCTGCTGCCCGACGGCACCATCGTCGCCACCACCTACGCCAGTCTCACCGCAAAGGAAAACCCATCCATCGTCAGCGTGCGGTTCAAGATGAGCGAAGTGGACGCGATGGCGGCACCACAGGCAAAGTGAACCACAACAACCGGAACACGATCATGAGACTCATCACTTCACTCGCCACCCTGCCGCAAACAGTTGGATTTTGGTCCATGACGCCGCTTTCCCCCACCAAACTCGCCGTCGTCGCTATTGTCGCATTTGCCACCGCCTGGAGTCCCGCCGTGAGCGGCGCCGAAAAGCCGACGACGGTTGCCGGGAAATCGGATTGGAACCAATGGCGTGGGCCCAATCGCAACGGCGTCGCGCCGCACAGCCCCAAACTCGCCGACGCGTGGGGTCCAGAGGGCCCGGTGCTGTTGTGGAAAAGCGGGGAGAAGATCGTAGGAGGACCGAAAAAAGGCGGCTCGTTCTCGAATTACGGCAGCCCGGTGGTGGCCAATGGCAAGGTCTATCTGTATGTGTGTGATCAGGCCGCCGCCGCCGACCGGATTTTCTGCCTCGACGCGAACACCGGCAAGACGCTTTGGAAAACCAGCTACCCCGGGCTTCCGAATGGTCGCTGCAGCAGCACGCCGTATGTGGGCGGTGGCAAGGTCTTCGTAGTCGGCGCCAATGGCATGTATTGCCTGAACGCCGAAACCGGCAAGGAGGTGTGGAAGACCCCGAACATCTGTTTGGCCGGCAAAGGCGGCGAGTTGGCCAACCAAGCCAACCGTCAGGACGACGAAGCCGACGACACAGGAGGCGACGGGATCAACACCTCGCCAGTGATTGTTGATGGCGTCCTCGTGGTCATCGCCGGCAGCGGGAAACACCTCAACCCGGGCGTCAATGATCCGAGCAAGGAGAGCGGTGTGCTCAAGGGCTTCGACCCCGCCACCGGCAAGGAGCTGTGGGCCTGCCCGCAGGCCACGTCTGATCCCAACATGAACGGCGACAAATCCTCCTCGGTCGCCGTGTGGAACTCGGACAAAGGCCCGAAGCTCATCACGCAGACGGGCAAATTGACCTGCGTGAATCCGAAGGACGGCAGCGTGATCTGGCAGGACTATCGTCAACAAAAGAGCCCCGGAACACCGGCCATCGTCGGCGATGTCTGCATCACAGCAGGCAATGTGAGTGGCTACCGATTGCAGCCGGACAAGGCGGAGGAGCTGTTCGTTAAGTTCACGGGTGATCGTGTCGGCAGCTATCTCCTGCATGACGGCCACGTGTTCGGCGACTTTGGCGGAACCTACCGCTGCCTCGACCTCACCGGGAAGGTCCTCTGGCAGAAGTCAACTGGCTCAGGGATCTCGTCGCCTGTCCTCGCCGACGGCAAGGTCTTCCACATCGTCAGCAGCAAGAACGACAGCGATTCGAAGCTGGCAATGTTCAGCGCCACTCCAACCATGCCGGCGACATTCTTCGCGGTCAGCGTTCCCGCGATGCACAATACCTCACCCGCGATCTACTACGGCAGACTGTTCATCCGGCTCGTGGATGGCGTGGCCTGCTACGACCTGACCAACGCGCCCGCCCGTTTGGCGAACGCCACCGTCGCCCCGGCCCCCGCCATCGCTCCCAGATCAACCGGCCTGATCTCCTTCGTGGACATCTCCCCCTCCTATTGGGTGCAAAGAAAAGGAATCAAAGACCAGGTCTGGCCCCCCGAGAAAGAGGCGGAGGCGGCGATGTTGGACTGGGCCGTGAACAAGCCGCTCGACGCCGAGGGATGGATTGACTTCGTCGAAGTGCAGGACGCGCGCGGCCTGCCGGTTCGCGATGTGGTGGCCTATGCGCGCGTCGTGCTCGAGGCCGCGGCGCCGGGCAAACTCGCGCTCTCGCTGTCGGTCCCAAAAGTTCCCGCCTCCCCCCACGGAATCGCCGCCTGGCTCAATGGCGCGAATGTGTTGCGGCACGACGTGGCCCACGGGCACGTCAAAGAGCACGAGGAACTGATTGTTCACCTGGTCGCTGGGAAAAACACCCTGCTCGTGCGGGCGAACACTGCCGGACCCAAAGATTGGAAACTGCAAGTGCAGGCCAAGGCGCTCGACGGCCTCTCTGTCAAGCAGATCGAATCAGCCCCGGCCGGCAAGAAATGGAACTGAGGGCCAGATTCATGGTTCATTTGGAACCAAGCGATGTTTTCCTCACATCATTTCTATGAAACCAAGCATGACCCGCACCTGTAACATCGTCCTCGCATCCATCCCGTGAAGTGATCGCACCAGTTTCAAAGGGACTAACGGACGAACATTATGACGACGATGACACGGACCCTAACGTGCCTGCTGCTCACACCGTTCGCCTGGGTGCAGGCTGGCCATCCTCTCCCAACTCCCGCCGCCCTCTGGAAGGACTACGACCCCAATCGAGGCGACTTCAAGGAGGAGGTCGTGAAGGTGGAAACGAAAGACGGCATCTTCAACCGGGACGCTTACATCAGCGCGTATGTGCTCGGTGAGGAGGTCCGTGTTTATTGCCGCTACCGCGTGAAGACGGGTGCGGCGAAGGCTCCGGGCCTGCTGGTGGTGCATGGTTGGATGGGGGCGCCGGAGCCGGACAAAAAGTATGTCGAGGATGGCTGGGCGGTGATGGCGCATGACTATTGCGGGAAGACGGGAAGCCGGCCTCACTTCACGAAGTATCCGGAGAAGCTGCGGCACGGAAACATGGATCGCACGGTGGCGGGACCGGCTCGGGCGAAGGACTTGGATGGAAAGGAAATCACCGATCCGAAGCAGACTTCCGATTATGTGTGGTATGCCATCCAGCGGCGGGTGCTGAGCTATCTCGAGCAGCAGAAGGAAGTGGATCGCACGCGGCTCGGAGCGACGGGCTATTCGTATGGTGGCACGCTGATGTGGAATCTCGCCACCGATCCGCGGGTGAAGGCAGTCGCGGCCTACTTCGGCATCGGTTACAACGACTACTACCGCGACAAGCAGGTCTGGCTTTACAACGTGCCTTACGTCGAGCCGCCGAAGTTGCCGGGCGAGGAGATCATCCTGGCTTCCATCGCGCCGGAGGCCCATGTGCCCTTCATCACGGCGGCGACCTTGTTTTTGAATGGCTCGAACGATCATCATGGCGGGCATGAACGAGGGCTGGAGAGCTTCAAGAAGTTCCCGAAGAACGTGCCGTGGTCGTTTGCGATTCAAGCACGCGGACATCACGACACCGAGAAGATCGGGCACAACACGAAGTTTTGGTTGGAAAAGCATGTGCTCGGCAACAACGTCACATGGCCGGAGCATCCGAAGTCGGAAATCCGTCTGGATGCCACAGGCGTGCCGGAACTCGTCATCACGCCGGCCTCACCCGACGCCGTGCGCAAGGTGGAGATGTTTTACGCGCTCAAGAACCCATGCAGCTACGCCCGTTCCTGGCGCGACACTCCCGGCGTGCGTCAGGGCCAGCAATGGGTGGGCAAGATGCCGGTGCTGAATGTGGACGACTACGTCTTTGGCTACGCCAACATCACTTATGACACGACCATTGTTCGCTCGACCGACTTCAACGCGGCGATCCCTGCCAAGCTCGGCAACGCGGTGGCCACCGACAAACCATCGAGCGATCTTTCCGATAGTGGATACAGCGCCTGGAGCAACATCGCCGAACTCGAAGGCCCCAAAGGCATCAAGGGATTTCGTTCGACGAACAACGGGCGCGGTTCCGGCACCGAGCAACTCCACGATCCCAAATGGCAGGCCCCGGCCAACTCGCGACTGAGCTTCAAGTTCTATTGCACCGAGCCGCAGACCGTGGTGCTCACCGCCGCCGACCACAACGCGGTCGAGTTGGAAATCACCGCCTCCGACCACTGGCAGGAGATGACCATCGCCCCTGATCGCCTCATCAACCGCTTCAGCCAGAAGCCGATGTCGAACTGGTCCAGCGTGGGCAAAATACACTTCCTCCCCAAACAAGGCTCCGACCTGACCAAGGTGATCTTCGCCGATTTCAAATGGGTGCCGTAAGGCCACCTTCGCGGAGACATTTAGCAGCCAAGCCGACACACGAATAAATCAGAACCATGAAAACCCTCCTCACCGCCCTTTTCTTCGCGCAGTTCTCTCTGTCCGCGGCGGAACTCATGCTCACTTCGCCGCTGGATCATCAGGTCGTGCAGCGGAGCAGTCCGGGGAAGGGGCTGCTGCGCATTGTCGGCGAGTTATCCGAGGAGGTGAAGGCAGCGGAGCTGGCCATCGAGGCGCGGTTGATTGGGGAGAAACAGGAAGCCCCCTGGCAGCGAGTCGGCGGCTCTGTGGCCGGCAAGAAGTTGTCGGGCACCGTGGAGGCGCTGGCGGGTGGCTGGTGGCGACTGGAGGTGCGGGTGACGAGCGGCGGGAAGGAGGTCGCGCAGGGAGGTGTGGCACACGTGGGCATCGGCGAGGTGTTCGTCATCGCGGGCCAGTCGAACTCGGCAAACCACGGCGAGGAGAAGCAGATGACGAAGACGCGCCGCGTGGCGACTTTCGACGGCAAGACCTGGCGCATCGCGGATGATCCGCAGCCGGGCGCGAGCGGTGGTGGCGGCAGCTTCATTCCGCCGTTTGCCGATGCGGTGGTGGCAAGGGAAAATGTGCCCGTGGGCATCATTGCCTGTGGCATCGGCGCGACGAGCGTGCGCGAGTGGTTGCCGAAGGGCGCGACCTTTCCGAATCCGCCGACCATCATGAGCCGCGTGGAGCAGCGGCCCGACGGCCAGTGGGCGAGCAAGGGCGCGGCGTATGACGCGTTCATCGCGCGGGTGAAGCCGCTCGGCGTGCGCGGATTCCGCGCGGTGCTGTGGCATCAGGGCGAGAGCGATGCAAACCAGAAAGACGCGACGCGCACGCTGCCGGGGAAACTTTACCGCGAGTATCTTGAGCGAGTCATTCGCGATTCGCGCCGCGACACCGGCTGGGACGCGCCGTGGTTCGTGGCGCAGGCGAGTTATCATGTGCCGGGCGATGAGGGTAGCGATGACATCCGCGCCGCGCAGGCCTCGCTGTGGAAGGACGGCGTCGCGCTCGAAGGTCCCGACAGCGATGCGCTGAAAGGCAACCTCCGCGAGCGCAACGGCCAGGGCGTTCACTTCAGCGG
>Ga0255085_1000547_pt1 | contig 10402 bp, 4 predicted proteins | sample Colum_Cont_RepB__FD_188442 | JGI IMG/M metagenome (GOLD analysis project Ga0255085, IMG submission 188442) | Freshwater microbial communities from Columbia River, Oregon, United States - Colum_Cont_RepB_8d | ecosystem: Environmental > Aquatic > Freshwater > River | place: USA: Oregon | collected... | reverse complement strand
CTTCGTCACCCTCGCTGAAAAGCGGGGGTCCATTCTTTTCTTCTTTATTCTTCTTTTACTTCACATTAATTAAAATGAGCTTGTTTTAAGACAGAGGAGTTGCGATGGGGAAGCCCCACTGCAACTACTCCATTTGAACCTTTGGATTTTGCACCTAGTGAATGTGCAACCGTCGCTTACGCATCCGGCTCTGAAAGCAGTGTTTTGTTTCCGTGTCTAATCTTCTGTTTTGTCTTATTTCAGTGTCTTTTCCGTGAAATTCCGTGGCAAATTCTTCTGCTTCTGCTTATTCATAATTCCGTGGCTAATCAATCTTATGCTTTCTTGCCCACCCTTTTGTTCAATGAATTGTGCGTGTGTTTTTTCGTGTCTTTTCCGTGTAATTCCGTGTTAATCCGTGGCAAATGCTTATGCTTGTTCTTATTTCCGTGTCTTTTCCGTGAAATTCCGTGTTAATCCGTGGCAAATGCTTCTGCTTCTGTCTTTGCTTCCCCGTGGCTAATCTTCTGCTTTCTTCTCCAACCGTTTGTTCAAAATAGGAACAATAGGTAAGAAGTTCTGCTTTCCTCGTTGACGCCTTTTTTTTATCTGATATCCTAATAATGCTTGAATTTGTGTTTCATTTGGTTCTTGCTTTGTGCCGATAATGCTCTTGTTTCCTAATTTTTCACCGCGATGCAGTTAAACTGCTTTTGAAGAAGGATCCCACCGATGTTTTTAAATGCTTTAAGAAATCTTTTCGCATCAAAAACCACTAATAAATTATCAAAAAAGGGTATTAGCCGTAGGCTCGAACTCCTAGGCTTGGAAGAAAGAATAACTCCCTCAAACTCCCCAATTATTGTGGACACGGACTTAGATTTAGTTGATCCTTCGGACAATTTAACTTCTTTAAGGGAAGCAATAGATACTGCCAACTCCACCGCTGGCAATGATACCATTGATTTTAATTTTCTATCTGGTATACCCTTCCCTTACATCATCACCCTTGGTTCTGCTCTTCCCAATATTTTGGATGCTACTGCAACTATAACCGGGGGAACCGTAGGTACGCTTACCATCAATGGCCTTGGATCTTCAGACCTTACCATTAGTGGTAACAACGGAGTTAGTAGTCGTGACTTTAATATCTTCAATATCGATACCGATGGTGATTTAACCATCTCTGGCGTGACCGTTTCCGGTGCAAAGACCTCTGCCGTTGGCGGGGCATTTAATAACTCCGGCAAGCTCACCGTTTCCAATTCCAGCATCTCCGGCAATACTACAAGCGGCGGCGGCGGAATCGCGAACAGTGGCGCTCTTACCGTCTCGAGTTCCACCATTTCCGGCAATTCTGCAAGCAGCGGCAGCGGCGGCGGCATCTTTAACAACGGCACCTTTACACTTACCAGTTCTACACTCTATAATAATTCTGCTGGCAACGGCGGCGGCATTACTAACTCTGGCACCCTCACCGTCACTAATTCTACCCTCTCAAGCAATACTGCAGTAGGCGGTTTCGGCGGCGGCATCTTCAACTTAGGCGGCGGTAACCTCACCGTCTCTAATTCTACCATTTCGGATAATACTTCTTTCAACGGCGGCGGCATTCTCAACACCGGATCCGGAACTGGAACCGTCACCAATTCCACATTCTCTGGCAATTCTGCAGCCAACAACGGCGGCGGCATCTTCAATGACTCCACCTTAACGGTCACCAATTCCACCCTCTCTGGTAATTCTGCAACATCCGGCGGCGGCATTTTCAACGATAACGCCGGCGTCATTAATATCGCAAATACCATCATTACGAATAGTACCGGCACTGTTAATGTCTACGATGGTTCCGGCACTGTTAACCTTATCACAGGCTCGACTGCTGCTAATAACCTAGTAACACAATCCGGCCTTTCTTGGGCTATTAACAAAACCTATGCAGAAATCAACCTTGGCCCCTTGCAAAACAATGGTGGACCAACCTTCACCATTGCACTTGGCTCTAATAGTGCCGCCCTAGGCAATGGCAGTGCCACAATAAGTAATGCACCGCCTGTATCTGGCACGGATCAACGTGGTTTCAGTCGTATCAACTCCGATATTGGCGCCTACGCCGTCAGTAATGTAATTAAAGTTACCACAACTGCAGATACAGTTGATCCTTCGGACAATTTAACTTCTTTAAGAGAAGCAATAGATATTGCCAACAACTCCCCAGGCAATGATATTATTAATTTCAATTTTTCTTCTGGTTCAAGCCCTTACACCATTACTCTTGATTCCGAACTTCCAAGTATTTTGGATGCTGCCGTAAATCTTTCCGGATCTGCAAGTGGAACAACTAGGGGTAACCTAACCATCACCGGCCTTGGTTTATCCGCCCTTACCATTAGTGGTGATAACGGAGATAATAATCGTGACTTTAGAATTTTCACTATCGACACCGGCGGGAATTTATCCGTTTCGGGGGTGACTGTTAGTGGGGCACAGTCAGTTTCCGATGGCGGTGGGTTTTATGTTAATGCTGGCACCCTTAATATCTCCGATTCTCTCATTACCGGAAACTCTGCTGCTGCCTTCGGAGGCGGTATTGCCAGTTATCTTACTGCGACTATCAACATCTCCAATTCCACTATTTCTAATAATTCAGTTCCATTTGGTGGTGGTGGTGGTATCTTCAGTTACGGTGGCACCCTTACCATTTCCAGTTCTACCATTTCTGGCAACACTGCCGGCAGAGGCGCCGGCATTCAAAACGCTCTTGCCACCCTTAACATTTCTAATTCTACCATTTCCGGTAATATTGTTAACGGTGGAAAAGGTGGAGGTATTGCCAACTATGGCCCCATGACCATCTCCAATTCCACCATTTCTGGCAACACTGCTCGCATAGGTGGCGCTATCTATAATGATGGTACCACCACAGTCTCCAATTCAACCCTCTCCGGCAATACTGCAAGCTACGCCGGCGGCGCCATTTACAATGGTGGTACGATCACAGTCTCCAATTCAACCATTGATAGTAACTCCGCTGTTTATGGTGGAGGTATTCTTAACTTAGACAACAGCACTCTTACCATCACTAATTCCACGATCTTTGGTAATTCTGCTACCACAAGCAATGGTTCCGGTGGCGCCATAGTTAGTGGCAAAAGTACCCTCAACGTCTCCAGTAGCACCATTTCTGGCAACTCCGCGGCTTTTACTGGCGGCATTTATTTGAGTAGCAGTAAAGGGACTTTTAATCTCGCCAATACTATCATTGCGGATAACACCGGTGGGGATTTTCAAAAAAATACTTCCCCAACGACATCAACCAACAATTTAATCACCTCTGGTTCCTTTACCGGCGCTACCACGGTTACCAGTCAACAGCTTAACCTCGGCCCACTACAAAACAACGGTGGACCAACCCAAACTCTAGCGCTGCTGACTGGCAGCGTCGCCATCGGCACCGGCAGTGCCACCATCAGCAATGCACCACCCATTTACGGCTTGGATCAGCGCAGTTATGTACGGTCCTCCACTGCACCCAGCATTGGTGCCTATGAATTTAATGGGATTGCTCCATCTCCAGAGAATAACTTTTCGTTTGACCCCATAACCGGGGCTATTACCACCTACACAGGCCCTGGTGGTGCTGTGATTATTCCCTCGACTATCGGCGGCGTGCCAGTCCTCGCTATTGGGGCCAACGCCTTTGCAAACAATACCAATGTAACGAGCGTCGTAATCCCCTACAGCGTTACCAGCATCGGGCAAGCGGCATTTGATAGCTGCACCAATTTAGTTAGTGTTACATTGCCGCAGAATTTGACTAGCTTTGGCAATAGCGCTTTTGCTTTTTGCACAAGCTTAACTAGCATTACAATTCCTAGTGGTGTCACCACTCTTCCTGCTTTCTTATTTGTCGACTGCAGCCAACTTGCTTATGTGTCCATTCCTAGCAGCGTAACCAACATCAACAGCTTTGCTTTTAGAAATTGTTTTGCCTTAAATAGCCTTTATTTTTACGGTAATGCACCAACCATTGCTGATAACACTGTATTTGATGGTGTGCCAGGAACAATCTATTATCTGCAAGGTGCAACTGGTTGGACCGATCCGTTTTCGGCTAACAACATTCCGACAGTTGCGGTTTCTACCCCAACAGTAACCCAGAACACTGGTGGACTGGCAACCAATGCCACCACCCTTACGATTACAGGAACGAATTTCGTCTCTACTCCAAGTTTGAACACCGTTACCTTCAACAATGGTGCTGTGGGCAATGTTACTTCTGCAACTGCTACTCAGTTAATTGTTAACTTGACGACTCCACCAACCACCATCGGCAGTCTGACTGCAGTGGTAACATCCTTTGGTGGCACCAGCGGCAGTGCTGTTCAAGTTGCCAACATTGTTGCTGCTCCAACTGTAACCAGTATTTCACCAACCAGTGGTCCTATAGCAGGTGGTACTAGCATTACCATTACCGGTACCGGCTTTACTGGTGCAACCGCTGTCACCATCGGTGGCACTGCTGCTACCAATCTTGTTGTGAATAGTGCAACCTCTATCACTGTAACTACACCTGCTGGCACTGCAGGCACTGCAAGCGTTTTGGTTACCACACCAGGCGGCACCAATGCTGCCAATACTTTATTCACCTATGGTACTGCGCCAACTGTAACCTCAAACACCAGTAATCTGGCAGCCACCGCAACCACCCTTACCATTATTGGTACTGGGTTTGATACCACGGCAGCTAACAACACGGTTACCTTCAGCAGCGGCACAGGCACCGTCACTAACGCAACTGCTACCCAGTTGACAGTAACCTTTATTACCGCACCATCCCTTGGCAGCCTAACTGCAGTGGTAACCACGAATGCGATTAGTAGCGGCAGTGCTGTTCAAGTTGCCAACATTGTTGCTGCTCCAGTCGTTACTTTGAACACAAATAGCCTGGCGATCAATGCAACTACTTTGACCATTGCAGGTACTGGGTTTGATACCACTGCTGCCAATAACACGGTTACCTTTAGCAGCGGTACAGGAACCGTTACCAGCGCAACTGCAACCCAGTTGATAGTAACTTTTGTAACTGCTCCATCTCTTGGCAACCTAACTGCAGTGGTAACTTCTTTTGAAGGCACCAGCGGCAGTGCTGTTCAAGTTGCCAACATTGTTGCTGCCCCTACCGTAACTTTGAGCACAAGCAGTCTGGCAGTCACCGCTACCACCCTTACCATTGCTGGCACTGGGTTTGATACCACTGCTGCCAATAACACGGTTACCTTCAGCAGCGGCACAGGCACCGTCACTAACGCAACTGCAACCCAGTTAACAGTAACTTTTGTAACTGCTCCATCTCTTGGCAACCTTACCGCAGTGGTAACATCTTTTGGTGGCACCAGCGGCAGTGCTGTTCAAGTTGCCAACATTGTTGCTGCTCCAATTGTTACTTTGAACACAAACAGCCTGGCGATCAATGCCACCACTCTTACCATTGCTGGCACCGGGTTTGATACCACTGCTGCTAACAACACGGTTACCTTCAACAATGGTGCTGTGGGCAATGTTACTTCTGCTACAGCTACTCAGTTAGTTGTAAACTTGACGACTCCACCAACCACCATCGGCAGTCTGACTGCTGTCGTAACATCCTTTGGTGGCACTAGCGGTAACCCAGTGCAGGTGGCAACTATTTTAAATGCAGCGAATACGCCAGTCTTTGGCGCGCCAACCTCGACTGCAGATGGCTTCACCGTGCAGATCAGCAACTACGATCCGAACTTTACTTATGGTGGCACTGCCACTGCGAACGGCGCCGTAGCGATATCTAGTACCGGTTTGGTAACAGTCACGGGGGTAGCAGCAAATACTTCTTCCACTGCAACCATCACGACCACTCGCAATAATCATCTAACTGGTTCTGGCCAAGTGACTGCAACTTCTTTGGCTCCTACAGCGCCGTTGGTGGTAGGAACGCCCGCCTCAACTTCCTCTGGTGGTTCTAGCACTGTTACTCTTTACGATCCTGTAACCGGTGCAGAAGCAGGCACAGCAGTACCTTTCCCCGGATTTAGCGGCCCCGTAAAAGTTGTTTCAGGCGACTTCAATAATGATGGTGTGGCAGACATCGTCGCAGGCGCAGGCTTCGGCGGTGGGCCAGCTATTGCTATCCTTGACTCCCAAACCGGCGAAGTTATGGAAGCTTTCTTTGCCTTCGATGCAGCCTTTACCGGTGGCGTATTCGTCGCAGTTCAAGATGTAAACAACGATGGAATCTTAGACATCATCGCATCCGCTGGCCCTGGCGGCGGCCCAGAAGTTCGTATCTTCGATGGCAATGGCCTCACCGTTCTTCGATCCTTCTACGCCTATGCAGTAGATTTCTCAGGCGGTGTTAGCGTTGCATCCATCGACTTTAACAACGATGGCATCCTAGATTTAGTTACCGGCGCAGGCCCAGGTGGCGCTCCCCATGTGAAAGTATTCGATGGTGCTACCAACGCAATCATCAGCCAATGGTATGCCTACGCTACTGATTTCACCGGTGGTGTATTCGTCGCAGTAGGCGATATCGGTAACGATGGAACCTTCGAAGTCGTTACCGGCGCTGGCGCTGGCGGTTCACCCGTTGTTGCAGTCTGGGATCCTAATACCGGTGCATTACTTGCCCAGTTCATGGCCTACGCAGAAGACTTCACAGGCGGCGTTCGCGTTGGCATCAACGATGGCAACACTGATGGCATTGCAGATATCCTCACCGGCGCAGGCCCAGGCGGTGGCCCTCAAGTTAATGTCTTTAACTTCCCAGCTTTGGATCTGCTGTTCTCCTTCTACAGCGGCGATCCAGCCAACACCGGCGGCGTATTCGTGGGCTAATCGGAATAGATAATCAAGCCCATCCACTATGCCTTCAAGCCCACCCACTGCGCTGGGTGGGTCTGCATTATCTCTATCCTTCAAAAACAAAAGACCCATGGAACGCAGTCCATGGGCTTTTACTTTTCTTTTTTACTTTCTTTGTTACTTTACTTTTTTTCTCTTTTTCTTCCCCCAACTCCCAACCCTCTTATCAATGCCTTCAAGCCCACCCACTGTGCTGGGTGGGTCTGCTTTTTTATTTCTCATCATGCAAAAAGAAGAGACCCATGGAACGCAGTCCTCACTCTTACCCACAATTATCCGGAGGAGTTGTTAGGGCTGAAGAGGCTTGCGCCCTGAACGAGCAGATGAAAAGCAAACCATCCCCTCCAAAGGACTTTCATTCCTGGTCTAGGATCACTATTGCGTCCGATGTAGCCGCCTCGTTTAGCGACCAGCAATAAGAATTGTCTGGGAGTAAGTTCCGCCAAGGGTATTTTCAATAATTTTGAAGCAACCGTGCGCCATAATTTTGGGAGCCATTTACATAAGGCCTTCGGGTCTTGTGCAATGGGTTTGCCGGTGTCTGCAAGATCTCGAAGTTGCATTAGTCGAACTGCAACAACGGCCAACACCGCAGCACGACGCAAGTAGTTTTCCGGATCATCAAAATTAGCTTTTTCTACTCCACATCCTTCAAAACGCGATGCCATTCCTCGATCTTCCGCAGGTTGTTCACCCCCCAAACGACCGACCGGCTGCCTCGCAGAGTTTGAGCAGGCCCGGTAAGAACAGAGCCGACACAATTGCATTTCTACCAACCTTACCAGTCCGCCATAACCTCGCCGCCAGCGCGGGTGGCAAGCGCACGGAAGGTGGTGATCGGGATGTTGCTATTGATTAGCCGAACCGACCCATCCATGTTGGCAAAAACCACTCCTTCCGTGTGAGCGGACATGAAGGCACTTGGGCTAGCCCCGGACGCCAGGTTCGGCTGGCTCCCTCGGAGGTGCCCAGTCACCAGAACGTTCGCCGGGCGATAATTGTGGCTCCGGTGAGGCAGCCCCATACGATTCACCCACTCGGCCGAGTGAACGGCCTCCGCTCCCGGAATGACCCCCAACCAAGTCGACTCGCATACCCGGCTCATCCGCTCGCCGAACCCGACCGTGTTACTCGTACCATCAGTGATGTCCTCTACCCGCACTTGGCTGTTGCGGAAGAACAACCCGTTGAATTGGTTGTCGGCCGCGGTCAACTCGTGGTCGCCGGAGCCAATGCACGCCACATATGACGACACCGGCAGGTTAGCCAACACCGTTCCGGTCCCACCAAAAGCGGTGTGCGACCCGACCTCGCCGAAGTCAAAGATGTCCACGTTCCGCTGATTTGTATCGGAGGGGCAGACGAACACGCTGAACCGCCCGTTTCTAACCGCCGCCAGTGCTTGAGCGTTCGCCGGGGCAAGGATCGGCTGAGTCAGGTTGATTTGTCGAAACAAACTATCGTGCTCAAGGTAGGGCAGCAGCAGGGTGAACACGCTCCACCCGGGAGCGAAATGGGATGGATTGTGTGGAGTGAGAGCTCGCCACCCGGAAACGGTACCTGGACTGCTAGCGGTAAGGAACCCAGACGGGAAACTCCCTTGAACCGAGTGATAGTTGTGACCGGCAAGTGCTATTTGCTTCAAGTTGTTTTGACAGGTCATGCGGGCCGCGGCTTCACGGACCTTCTGTACAGCAGGAAGGAGAAGGCCAATGAGGATTGCGATGATCGCGATGACAACGAGCAGTTCGATCAGAGTGAACCCGCGGCGAGGGGGAGTGTTCAGAAAAATTGTATGCCCGCCTTTGAGTGAATCAGAAGCTTCAAATGTTGAGGCTGGCGTTATTGTGGCGGTTTTTTATTTTGCTCCAAAACTATTTCCTCTTTGGCAGATAACCCCAAAGCTATTTTAAATTCTGCCTGGGCCCTGAAAAAGTCCTGCTGGGCACCTATTTCAAAAATCTCGGGATGATCGTATTCTCTTCCAAAAAATAGTTTTGATTGGGATTCAAGGTTCCCCTAAGATCGGTCATCAGCTTTTACAGTTTTTGCCACAAACGAACTCAGCTTGATGAAGCTTTTATCCCGACACGGCGAGTATACATAAATGTTTCTTTTCAAAGGTAAACTCATGCGATTGACTACACTCATCCTCAACATAGTCGCCACGACAATCCTCGCAACGACCGCAACCGCTCAACCCTCTGCAGATGCCATTTATCACGGCGGGCACATCATCACCGTAGACGACAAAAACCCAAGAGTCGAAGCACTAGCAATAAAAGATGGCAAGATCATTGCTGTCAGCACTAAGGCAGATGTACTAAAACTTAAGGGCCAGTCCACAAAGATGATCGACCTCGATGGTAAAACGCTTGTGCCGGGGTTCCTAGATGGACATAGTCATTTCATCAACAGCCTTCAATTATCAAAGCAGGCAAACTGTTTCGCCCCACCCGCTGGCCCAGGGAAATCGATCAAGGATATTATCGCCGCACTAAAAAAATGCCAGAAGAAATTCAAGATACCAAAAGGCGATTTTATCATTGGCTATGGCTACGATGGCGACGAGATCGAAGACAAACGCGAAATGACCGCTGCTGATCTTGACATTGCTTTTCCAGATCATCCAGTTTTTGTCCAGCATGTATCGCTTCATGGAGCTGTTTGCAATTCCGCTGCCCTCAAGAAATTCAAGATAACTAAAGATACCCCAACCCCAAAAGGCGGGGTGATCAACCGCAAACCGGGTACCATGGAACCTGAAGGCCTGCTCATGGAAGCCGCTTGGGTGCCAATTTTCACGAACATGCCGATGCCTAACGAAGAAGAATTATTGTCGCAATTCAAAGAAGGGCAGATGATCTATGCTGCAGCAGGGCTCACCACCGCCCAAGAAGGCGCTACATCTGCAAGCGATATAGCACTTCTTCAGAAGGCCGCCAAGAACGGGTTATTATTTATCGATATTGCCGCCTACCCCTTCATCACTGAGGCCAAGGCGATTTTGAAAACCAATCCGCCAGAAACATTTGGGAAGTATACAAGCCGGCTAAAGCTCGCAGGCATCAAAATTACCGCCGATGGATCACCCCAAGGCAGAACGGCCTATTTCACTAAGCCATACCTTACCGGAGGCCCGGGGGGAGAAAAAAACTGGGCGGGCGAACCAATGTTCTCGAAGGCACAACTCCACGACTTCGTCAGGTTAATTTACAACAACAAGTTGCAACTGCTTATTCATTGCAACGGAGATGCAGCGATAGATATGTTTTTGGACGCCCACCAAAGCAATGCGAAAGACCGCACCGCCGACTTACGCACCACCATCATCCATTCTCAGTTTGTTCGCAAAGACCAACTTCAGAAGTACGTGGACTACAAGATTCAGGCATCCTTCTTCACCGAACACTGCTACTACTTCGGTGAAGCACACATCAAGAACCGGGGAAAAACACAGGCGTATTTCCTAAGCCCAATGAAATCTGCTCTCGCCATGGGCATCAGATGCCAAAACCATACC
>Ga0255085_1000536_pt1 | contig 10534 bp, 11 predicted proteins | sample Colum_Cont_RepB__FD_188442 | JGI IMG/M metagenome (GOLD analysis project Ga0255085, IMG submission 188442) | Freshwater microbial communities from Columbia River, Oregon, United States - Colum_Cont_RepB_8d | ecosystem: Environmental > Aquatic > Freshwater > River | place: USA: Oregon | collected... | reverse complement strand
AGATGAAGAAATTGATCAAATGACGAAGTCAATAAACATCTTCTGCTTATAATTCATTTATTATTCATATTTTTATTCTTCTATGACAACTCACGCGAATGCAATTCGCCTGCGACTGGCCGCCGGCCCCAAGTCGGGCAGCCAGGTGGCGGCCGAGTTGGGCCTGAGCCAGCCGACGGTCTCGCGGGCGCTGGCAGCCATGGGAGCAGAGGTCGTCAAGGTTGGGCAAAGAAAATCCACACGCTACCTGCTGCGGGACCTGGGCCGGGGGTTTGGAGAGGTGCCGGTTTACCGAGTCGATACAACCGGCAAGCTCCAGGAGTGGGGAACACTCTCCCCGGTTCGACCGGATGGATTTGTGTGGACGCAAGCCCATGGCGTGCAAGTGCACAGCGAGGGTCTGCCGTGGTGGTTGGTGGACATGCGCCCGCAGGGGTTCCTGGGCCGCGCGTTGGCCACACGCTTGGGCGCTGAGCTTGGTTTACCCAGCAGCCTGCCCGAGTGGACAGACAGCCACGCCCTGCGCGCCTTGCTGGCGCATGGTCACGACGTGGTGGGCAACTTGTTGATCGGGCCAACGGCCCGAGACACATTTGTGAGCCAGCCCGAGCCCGTGGCCCTGACAAGCGCATCAAAGCCTGAGGCCTACGCCCGCATGGCCCTGGCTGCAAGCACGGGCGCCCCGCCGGGCTCCTCGGCGGGCGGCGAGCAGCCCAAGTTTGCCGCCTACGCCGAGCTGCCGCGTGGGGCCCGGCACGTCATCGTCAAGTTCAGCGAGGGCCAACCCAGCCCCAACAGCGTGCGCTGGCGGGACATCTTGCTGGCAGAACACCTGGCACTTGAGGCGCTCAGGCAGGCGGGTGTGGCCGCAGCCCACACCGCCATCCTCGACCACCAGGGGCAACGGTTTCTGGAGGTTGAGCGCTTTGATCGCGTGGGCGCCCTGGGTCGCCAGGCGTTGATATCGCTGGGCGCATTGGACGCCGAGTTCGCAGGCCTGGCCACTCAACCATGGCCCGTCGTCACCCGGTCCCTGGCCAAGCAGGGCGTGATCACCCCCCAGGCGTCGGAGGTGGCGGAGGTGCTATGGGCGTTCGGGTCACTGATAGGCAACACCGACATGCACCCCGGCAATCTGTCGTTTGTGTCCGAGCACGGCCCCCCCTTCGAGGTGGCCCCCGCCTACGACATGACGCCGATGGCCTTCGCCCCAACCAGCAGCGGGCGCCTGCCCGACATCATTCCCCCCATCACCTTGCACGCGGCCGTGCGACCCGCGAACTGGCGCCGGGCGCTCCAAGTTGCCCGCACCTACCTGGACCGGGTCAAGCAGTCGAGCGAGTTCGACCCGGGGTTTCAGGGGTGCATCCAGGCGCTTGAGGGACACGTGGAGCGGGTGGGGTCACAGATTGACAGGTTGGGGTGAGGCTGAGGCGGCTGCAGGGGTTTGGGGCACATGGGTCACCTGTAAGTTACTGCGTCTCACCGGGCACGACAGCCACAGATGTCAAAGACCGCATCAAGCTGCAAACATGGCTTGGAGCGTCTGCAACACCGCCCCCAGCGTCTTGGTGGATGCAGCACCCAGCTTTTTGTTCAACCGTACTTTGTCGATGGTTCTGATTTGATCCAACACGATCAGGCCTCGGGTTCCGGCCAAGGTGATCGGCACGCGAAACGGGGCGGCAAAACCCTTGGAGGTCATGGGAGCGACGATCACGGTTCTTAGGTGGTCATTGAGCTCTACTGGCGAGATCACGACGCAGGGCCGAGATTTTTTGATTTCGCTGCCGAGCGTGGGGTCCAGATTGACCAGCCAGATGTCGCCTCGCTTCACCATGACAGCTGCGCATCGTCAGCGTTGCCAAACTCCCCCATGAGCAGCGCATCCTCACCCTGAGCCGCGACAGCCGCTGCCGCCACGGACCAGTCTGCACGAGCGCAGCGTGTGGGTTTACGCAGAACGAGTGTTCCGTTTTCTACCTCGATGTTGGCGGTGGCTTGGTCCAGCAGGCCGACTTGAGCCAACAGGGGTTTGGGTAGTACCACCCCCTTGCTGTTGCCGATGGTTCGAATGGCAATTTCCATGACTTTCTCCGGTTGCAACAATGTTATTCTATTGACCGCACCGGGTCAAATAAGTCCCTGTAAAATGTCATCAAGTTTTATACGTCCCCATACACTGCCACCCATGATCCACACCACCCCGGTGATCCTCTGCGGGGGCTCAGGCACCCGCCTGTGGCCGCTCTCGCGCACGGGGTTTCCCAAGCAGTTCCTGTGCCTCACCGGGCACGACAGCCTGTTCCAGCAAGCGGCCACGCGGCTTGCGCAGGTAGGCAGCGCTGACATCAATGTTTCGCCGCCCCTGCTTGTGACCGGCGAGGACCACCGCTTTTTGGCCGCAGAGCAACTGCGCGAAGCGGGCATTGCGCTAGGCTACGCCCTGCTCGAGCCCGCTGGCCGTAACACTGCACCCGCCCTCACCCTGGCCGCCTTGGCCGCCCAGGCCTCGGGTCAGGACCCGGTGCTGGTGGTGACGCCTGCCGACCAGACGGTGGTCAACACCGACGCCTTTACCCAGGCCATGCAGCAAGCCATTCGGGAGGCGGCTCAGGGCACCATCGTCATTCTGGGCATCACCCCAGACAGGCCTGAAACCGGTTACGGCTACATCCAGGTCGATGGGGGTGTGGGCACCGCTGACGTGGGCTCGGGCTCGGCCGCCCTGCCGGTCCAACGCTTTGTGGAGAAGCCCGACTCCACTACCGCCCAGTCTTACCTAGATGCTGGCGGCTACTTCTGGAACGCGGGCATGTTCGTGCTGAAGGCCTCGGTGTGGCTCAAGGCGCTGGCGCAGTTCCGCCCCGACATCTTGCAAGCGACATGCACCGCCTGGGACCAGCGCCGGGAAGACGGCCACTTTGTGCGCCCGGGCGACGACGCCTTCAAGGCTATCCCTGCCGAGTCGATCGACTACGCGGTGATGGAGCACGCCCCCGGTGCGGGCCTCCCCATCAAGATGGTGCCGCTGGATGCCGGCTGGAGCGACCTGGGCGCCTGGGACGCGGTATGGAACGTGTTGCCCAAGGACGCCAGAGGCAACGCCCACGTGGGCGATGTGCTCTTCACCGACAGCCGCAACACCCTGGTGCACGCCACCAGCCGCCTGGTGAGCCTGGTGGGGGTGGACGACTTGATCGTCATTGAAACGCCAGACGCGGTGCTGGTGGCCGACCGCACGCGCAGCCAGGACGTGAAGCACATCGTGAATTCCCTCAACGACCAGGGCCGCGAAGAACAAACCCTGCACCGCAAGGTGCACCGCCCCTGGGGCTGGTACGACAGCATTGACGAGGGCGGGCGCTTTAAGGTCAAGCGCATCCAGGTGAAGCCCGGTGCGTCGCTCAGTTTGCAAAAGCACCACCACCGCGCCGAGCACTGGGTGGTGGTGACGGGCACGGCCGAGATCACCAACGGTGACAAGGTGGTCCTGCTGACCGAGAACCAGTCGACCTACATCCCGCTGGGCGAGGTGCACCGGCTGGCCAACCCGGGCACGATACCGCTTGAGATCATCGAGGTGCAGTCGGGCTCGTATCTCGGCGAGGACGATATCGTGCGCTTTGAAGACCACTACGGGCGAAAGACTTAAGTGAAGCCCCCCAAGATTTATGTGGCGGGTCACCGGGGCATGGTGGGCTCGGCCATTGTGCGTACCTTGCAAGCCGCTGGACACACCAACATCGTCACGCGGACCCACGCCGAGCTCGATCTGACCGACCAGGCCGCTGTGCGCACCTTCTTCGCCACAGAGAAACCCGACCAGGTGTATTTGGCTGCAGCCAAGGTGGGCGGCATTCATGCCAACAACACCTACCCCGCCGAGTTCATCTACCAGAACCTGATGATGGAAGCCAATGTGGTGGACGCGGCGTTTCGCAATGGGGTGAAGAAGTTGCTGTTGTTGGGGTCGAGCTGCATCTACCCGAAGATGGCCGAGCAGCCCATGCGCGAGGATGCCCTGCTCACCGGCACGCTCGAGCCGACCAACGAGCCCTACGCCATTGCCAAGATTGCGGGTATCAAACTCTGCGAGAGCTACAACCGGCAGTATGGCCCAGGCTCGAGGGAAGACCACGGCGTGGACTACAGAAGCGTGATGCCCACCAACCTCTACGGCCCCGGTGACAACTACCACCCGGAGAATTCACACGTCATCCCCGCGCTCATTCGTCGCTTTCATGAGGCCAAGGTGGGCGCGGTGTCGTCAGTGGCGATTTGGGGCACGGGCACGCCGCGTCGTGAGTTTTTGTACGTGGACGACATGGCGGCTGCCAGCGTGCATGTGATGAACCTCGACAAGACCGTGTACGACCAGCACACCGAACCCATGTTGAGCCACATCAACGTGGGCTATGGCGACGACGTGACCATCCGCGAGCTGGCCCTGGCGGTGGGCGAGACGGTGGGCTATGGCGGCGCCATCACCTTCGACACCACCAAGCCTGACGGGACGCCGCGCAAGTGGATGGACAGCCAGCGCCTGCGCGACCTGGGGTGGCAGCCCACCGTGGGCTTGCGCGAGGGGTTGAAGCGGGCGTATGCAGATTTTTTGAAACACCAGGCGTGAGTTGTTTTAGCCACGGCATTTGAGTCAACACCCGACACGCGAGTCACCCCCCGACACACCACACCAGCGCAGGCACTGCACCACCACCATGAGTCACACCAACAAAGTCGCACTGATCACAGGCATCACCGGGCAGGACGGGTCGTACCTGGCCGAGTTTCTGCTCGAGAAGGGCTACACGGTGCACGGCATCAAGCGCCGGGCCTCGCTTTTCAACACACAGCGCGTGGACCACATCTACCAAGATCCGCACGTGGACAACGCGCGCTTCAAGCTGCACTACGGCGACCTGAGCGACACCAGCAACTTGATTCGAATCGTGCAGGAAACGCAGCCTGATGAGATTTACAACCTCGGCGCCATGAGCCACGTTGCGGTGTCGTTTGAGTCGCCCGAGTACACGGCAGATGTGGATGCCATCGGCACCTTGCGCATTCTGGAGGCCATCCGGATTTTGGGGCTGGAGAAGAAGACCAAGTTTTACCAAGCGTCCACCTCCGAGCTCTATGGCCTGGTGCAGGAAATTCCGCAAAAGGAAACCACGCCCTTCTACCCTCGCAGCCCCTACGCGGTGGCCAAAATGTACGCCTACTGGATCACGGTGAACTACCGCGAGGCGTATGGCATCTACGCGTGCAACGGCATCTTGTTCAACCACGAATCACCCCGCCGCGGCGAGACCTTTGTGACCCGCAAGATCACCCGTGGCTTGGCCAACATGGCACAGGGCTTGGACACGTGTTTGTACATGGGCAACCTGGACGCCCTGCGCGACTGGGGCCACGCCAAGGACTACGTGCGCATGCAGTGGCTGATGCTGCAACAAGACCAACCCGAGGACTTTGTGATTGCCACCGGCGTGCAGTACAGCGTGCGCCAGTTCATCGTCTGGAGTGCTGCAGAGCTGGGCATCACCCTGCGATTTGAAGGCAAGGGTGTGGACGAGGTGGCGATAGTGTCCTCCATTGAAGGTTCAAAAGTACCCGCCCTGAAGGTAGGCGACATCGTGGTGCGCGTGGACCCACGCTACTTCCGCCCCACCGAGGTGGAGACCCTGCTGGGCGACCCCTCAAAAGCCAAAGCCAAACTCGGCTGGGTGCCCGAGATCACGGTGCAAGAGATGTGCGCCGAGATGGTGGCGGCCGACCTGGCCGAGGCCCAGCGCAATGCGCTCTTGAAGTCGCACGGGTATGAGGTGAATGTGAGTGTGGAGTGAGGGGTTAGCGGCTTTTCACTTCCCACTGCCATGCATGCCCAATGATGGTGTCCAAGGCCGCTAATTGAGGCTGCCAGCCCAGTTGCTCACGCGCCAGGCGTGAGTCGGCCACCAGGCGAGCAGGGTCGCCGGCGCGGCGGGCCCCTTCGACGACGGGAATGACTTTACCGGTGACACGCTCAGCCGCCTCAATCACCGCTTGCACCGAAAACCCGGTGCCGTTGCCCAGGTTGTAGGCCTGACTGCCCGCCCCGTTGAAGAGTGACTGCAGGGCCAGCCAGTGCGCGGAGCACAGATCCTCGATATGGATGTAGTCGCGGATGCAGGTGCCGTCGGGCGTGTCGTAGTCGCGACCAAACACGGTGATGTGCTCGCGTCGCCCCGACGCCGCTTGCAGGATGAGCGGGATGAGGTGGGTTTCCGGTTCATGGCGCTCACCGAGCTCGCCCTCGGGGTCAGCGCCTGCGGCGTTGAAGTAGCGCAGGCACACCGATTTCAAGCCATAGGCCTTGTCGTAGTCGGCCAGTATTTGCTCCACCATCAGCTTGCTGCGACCATAGGGGTTGATCGGCTCCTGGGGGTGGCGCTCATCGATGGGAATGGTTTGCGGCTCGCCCATGGTGGCGGCGGTGGAGGAGAAGATGAAGCGCCGAACACCGTGCGCGCGCATGGCGTCCAACAAGGTGAGCGTGTTGACCACGTTGTTGCGGTAGTACTTGTCCGGGTGCTGCACCGACTCGCCCACTTGAATGAAGGAGGCAAAGTGCATCACAGCATCCACCCCTTGCGAGAGCACCTGGTCTAAGAGAGCGCGGTCGCCACAACTGCCCTGCACGAAGTGGCCGGCCAGCACAGCGTCCCGGTGGCCCGAGGACAAGTCGTCCAGCGTGGTGACCTGGCAGCCCAGGCGGGCCAGCATTTTGACCATGTGCGAGCCGATGTAACCGGCGCCGCCGACGATGAGGATATGGGGGGTGGGCATGGGGGTGTTTGCTATGGGAAGTGACTGATATTGCTCTATTTTTCGCTGTGGCATGAGTTTCTATTTACGCCAAAACCTGCACTGAAGTGATTGAGGGGTTTGGATCATCATCTTCACTTGCTGCGTTCAAATACTCCGCAGCAAATTCGGCATCCTTCAGCTATTCAAGGAGCCAATCGTCATGTTTAAAGGTTTCGCTCATTTTTTCCCCTTAGCTGCCATTCACTCCATCGTTCGATGACTCGTTCGATGTCTTCAGCCCAAGCGTCACCGCGAGGGACAAGGACTCACACTTATCCAATTCAGGTTATTGAACGTAGCCGGCCTGAAGTACTTCCACGCTTGTTGAGGGTTACGTCCCCTCCAATATGGTCGATCACCACGGGCGGACGGTCAGGGAACTTGGCCACCAATTCCAACTTCCCGCCCATGCTTTCCACGTAGTGGCGCATCGTAGAAAGCAGCATGTCACTGCGCTTTTCCAGCCGGGAGATGGTGTCCTGGCGAACCCCCAAGGCAGCGGCCATTTGCTGTTGGGTTTGCTGAGCGGCCTGGCGCAAGTCCTTCAGTGTTGCCAGCTCCATAGCTCGAGCCTCCACCCGCTTTTGGCGGTCTTTGGGCAACGCGGCCATCACATCATCGAGTTTTCTTGCCATGTTTGGACTCCTTACCTGATTGGGTCAGGTTGCCCAGATGTTCGTCATAACGCTCATCTGCCACCGTGAGCAGGCGCTTATAGAACCTGCGCTGATCTGCCCCACCCTTGTCTCCTCCGACCAGCAGGATCGCTTGTCGCTGAGGATCGAAGGCAAAGGCCACTCTCCAGACCTGAGCGTTCCAGGAAAACCGAAGTTCTTTCATGTTGGCGTGCTGAGAGCCCTTCAGCGTGTCGACCGTCGGTCGTCCCAGATTGGGTCCAAACTCAGCCAGCAACTTGGCGTGTGCCAACAGTTCGTCCTGAAGCTCGTCCACCAAGGCTTCGAACTCAGCATCGAAGGCATTGTGAAAGAGAACCGTCCAAGTCATGGACAAATTATGGATTTAAAAACATATGGAGTCAAGTCCATTTTTGTCAAAATCCACTTTAACGAACCTCAGACTTCAACTGATGAACTTGAAATGACAGACTTCTCTGCGCAAGCACACTGAGACACGTTTTAGAACTTCCGTTCAACGACGCATACTTCTCGGTTCCACCCCATGCGCCGCACGGACAAAATCCAAAGCTCGGAACATTACACCCGCGCATGGTCCGGATTGCCGCGAGCGCTTTTTCGGCAGCACGCAAATAGAGGTATCCCAAGAACTCGAAATCTAAGGATTTCTTAGGCAAAGAGGTTGAGGCAAAACGCGAAAACCGCGCCAATACTGGCCCTGCGGGGCAAAGAAAAGGGACAGAGAAATTCTGTCCCTTAGGTATGTGGTGGAGATAGGTGGATTTGAACCACCGACCTCGGGGTTATGAATCCCGCGCTCTCACCAACTGAGCTATATCTCCTGAGGCCATTTCCTTCGTCAGAAGGAAGTCGTAGATTATAGCCAGCTTTTCACAGCGCTAAGCCCTCCCAACCCGCGTGCATAGACAGCGGCATCAGTATGATTTCCCCCTGTCAATGTCTGGAGACCTGCGCATGACCACCCCTGCTATCGCCTTCCTCGGTATCGGCCTGATGGGGTTTCCCATGGCGCGTCGTCTGTGTGAGGCAGGTTACACGGTGCATGCCTGGAACCGCAGCCCGGACAAGGCCGAGCGCTTGCGTCCGATGGGCGCGCAGATTCACACACAGGCGTCTGATGCCGCCGCGCAAGCCGACATGGTCATCAGCATGTTGGAGAACGGCCCCGTCACCGAGCATGTGCTCTTTGAAGGCGGGGTCGTCAAGTCGATGCGCCCGGGAGCCTTGCTGGTCGACATGGCGTCGATCAAACCCGCAGAAGCCCGCGACCATGCCAAGCGTCTGGAGGCGCGGGGCCTGCGCCATCTGGATGTGCCCGTCTCAGGGGGCACAGTAGGCGCCGAAGCCGGGTCGTTGGTGATGATGGCGGGCGGCAACGAAGCCGACTTTGAACACGTGTTGCCCATCCTGACGGTCATGGGCCGGGCCACGCACGTAGGCCCTCACGGCTCAGGTCAGCTCGCCAAGCTGGCTAACCAGATGATTGTGGGCATCACCATAGGTGCGGTGTCCGAGGCGTTGTTGTTGTGTGAGCGCGGCGGGGCCAGCATGGCCAAGGTGCGCGAGGCCATCACCGGCGGCTTTGCCGACAGCCGGGTGCTGCAGGTGCATGGGCAGCGCATGGTGGAGCACGACTTTGCGCCGCGTGCGCGCATGACGGTGCAGGTGAAGGACATGCGCAACGCACTGGCCACCGCCGCCGAGACCGGGTTTCAAGCCCCCATCACGGCGCTGCTTGAACAGTTGTATGCCTGCGGCATTGAGCACGGCATGGCCGACCTCGACCACGCAGGCTTGTTTGTGGAGTTAGCGCGCCGCAATGGGGTCCCGTTCAATCCAGCTTGATACCCAGGTCGACCGCCAGCTTGACCCAGATGGGCACCACGCGCGCCCACTCGGACCGGGTCTCGTCCAGGTTGACCGGCTTGTTGGGAATGGCAAACGTTTCGCGCAGTTGCGCCGCACGCGGGGTGTTGGCCCCCTCCACCGCGACTTTGGACAAGGCTTGCAGGATGGGCTCGGGGGTCCCGGCCGGTGCCATGAGGGGCAGCCCCCCTTCCAAGCCCACGAGCCGTGGGTCAACGCCTTGCTCAATCAGGGTCGGCAGATCGGGCAAACGGGGTGAGCGGTAGCTACCGGTCACGCCCAGGGGCCTCACACCGCGCGCTTGCACCGCGGCAAACGCCTGGTAGCTGCCGATCGCAATTTGCGTTTGCCCGCCGGCCAGGTCGAGCCACATGGGGGCTTCGCCCTTGTAGTGCACCGATTGAATTTGCGTGCCGCTTTGTCGGTTCAACTGATCGGCCACCATGTGCGGGTAGGAGCCTGGCGCATACGTGCCCATCGACACCGGTTGTTTGCGCGCGTAGGCGATGAACTCTTGCATGGTGCGCACCGGCAGTTTTTCAGGCACACCCACCACCAAAGGACCCGATGGGAAATTGGCCACCGGGGTGAGGTCACGCTCCAGGTTGTAAGGCAGCTTGGCGTAGAGCACGCGGTTTTGCCAGACGGTGCCCGAGGTGGTCATGAGCAACGTATAACCATCAGGCGCCGACTTGGCCACGTGGTCAATGGCCAGTATGGCACCAGCGCCGGGTTTGTTGTCCACAACGGCTGTGATGCCGAGTTGTGCGCTGAGTTGTTCAGCATACAGGCGTGCGTAAGCATCTGTGAGGCCCCCGGGGGGGAAGGCCACCACGATGCGAATGGGCCGTGCGTTGGGCCAGGTACTGGCGGCAGAGCTGCTTTGCGCCCAGGCCAGGGGTGAGGAAGCCGCGCCCACGGCCAGCGCTGCGAGCACGCGACGGCGTTGCAGGGGTTGTGCTGCGACTACGTGTGCAGAAACATCTTGTGAGGAGAAACAATCAGAGGTGTCAGCGGTCATGGGCATCGTCCTGCCACCACCACGATGGCTCCAGGCCCAAGCCTAGCGAGGTTCAGCGCAGCCCGGCGCTATGGCTTACCCTCATGCCTCACCAACAGGGCCACCACAACCCCCAGCAGAAGTCCGCGCAACAAAGGCC
>Ga0255085_1000534_pt1 | contig 10544 bp, 9 predicted proteins | sample Colum_Cont_RepB__FD_188442 | JGI IMG/M metagenome (GOLD analysis project Ga0255085, IMG submission 188442) | Freshwater microbial communities from Columbia River, Oregon, United States - Colum_Cont_RepB_8d | ecosystem: Environmental > Aquatic > Freshwater > River | place: USA: Oregon | collected... | reverse complement strand
TCATCGAAACGTTGCAACGGGATGGCACGCAAACCATCATGGTGCAGCGCTATCTGCCCGCCATCACCCAGGGCGACAAGCGCGTACTGGTGATTGGGGGCAAGCCTGTGCCCTACGCCTTGGCTCGCATTCCGCAAGGGGGTGAGGTGCGCGGCAACCTGGCAGCGGGGGGCAAAGGCGTGGCCCAGCCGTTGAGTGAGCGCGACCTGGAGATTGCCACCACCCTGGGGCCCACGCTGGCTGCACGGGGCTTGCTGCTGGTGGGGCTGGATGTGATTGGCGAGTGCCTCACCGAGATCAACGTCACCAGCCCGACCTGCTTTCGCGAGATCATGGACCAGACGGGGTTCGATGTGGCGGCAACGTTTGTCGATGCGCTGGAGCAAGCGTTGGCCTAGTGGCGTGTGCGGGGTGACGAGGGCCGGCATGTTCGGCCCGGCATTGAAACATCAACACGCGGATTTTCAATCCGCAGGGGCTGTCCTGACGTTGATCACGAAATGCTCTGAGTCGCCAAAGCACCTGGGCAAGCCTCGGTGCTGTTCGTACTCCAGCACCACCTTCTGACCGATGTGCTGGTTGATCTTGTCCACCACGGCTGCATCGCGCACGGTGAACTCGAATTTCTCGGGCACGGCGGGCACCACGGACAGGGCGCGCACTTGCTCACCCTCCCACGTTTTACAGAGCCAGCCTTTGTAAGAGATTTTTTGCACGAATCCCACGCTCTCACCTTGTGAGTAGGTGAAGTGATAGGCAAACAGCACATAGCCCACGCCTAGCAGCGCCAGCACCAGCAGGCCGCCGAACAGGGACTTGAGAAGCGTCCCCAGCAGTTTCAGCAGCACGATCTCAGGCTGCCTTGACCTTCAGGCGCCAGGCGTGCAGCAGCGGCTCGGTGTAGCCGCTGGGCTGGGCCTCGCCCTTGAAGACCAAATCCAGGGCGGCTTGATAGGCTGCCGAGGTGCTGAAGTTGCCCGCCATCTTGCGGTACAGCGGGTCGCCGGCGTTTTGCTTGTCCACCACGGCAGCCATGCGACGGAAGGTGGCCTTGACTTGGGCGGAGGTCACGATGCCGTGGCGCAGCCAGTTGGCAATGTGCTGGCTGGAGATGCGCAAGGTGGCGCGGTCTTCCATCAGGCCCACGTTGTGAATGTCAGGCACCTTGGAGCAACCCACGCCCTGATCCACCCAGCGCACCACGTAGCCCAGAATGCCTTGCACGTTGTTGTCCAACTCTTGCTGCTTCTCGGTATCGCTCCAGCGCGGCTTGGCCACCACGGGCACTTGCAGCAGGTTGTCAAGCAACTCGTGGTGAGCGGCATCGGCATCGACACGCTCGAGTTGCTTTTGCACATCGGTCACCTTGACCTGGTGGTAGTGCATGGCATGCAGCGTGGCTGCGGTGGGGCTGGGTACCCAGGCGGTGTTGGCGCCGGCCAGGGGATGACCGATCTTTTGTTGCAGCATGGCGGCCATCAGATCAGGCATGGCCCACATGCCCTTGCCAATCTGCGCCTTGCCGCGCAGGCCGCACGACAGACCGACCAGCACGTTGTTCTTTTCATAGGCCTGGATCCAGGCGCTGCTCTTCATATCGCCCTTGCGCAGCATCGGGCCGGCGCGCATGGCCGTGTGCATCTCGTCGCCGGTGCGATCCAGAAAGCCGGTGTTGATGAAGGCCACGCGGCTGGAGGCAGCCGCGATACAGGCCTTGAGGTTCACGCTGGTGCGGCGCTCTTCGTCCATGATGCCCAGCTTGACCGTGCTGTCAGCCAGGCCGAGTACTTGCTCAACACGGCTGAAGAGTTCGGCAGCAAAGGCCACTTCAGCCGGGCCGTGCATCTTGGGTTTGACAATGTACACCGAGCCTGTGCGCGAGTTGCGCAGGCCGTTGGCACCATGGCCTTGCAAGTCGTGCAAGGCGATGGTGGTGGTGACCATCGCGTCCAGAATGCCCTCAGGAATTTCATGCTGAGCACCGTCTGCACCGGTGTAGAGGATGGCGGGGTTGGTCATGAGGTGACCCACGTTACGCACGAACAGCAGCGAGCGGCCATGCAGGCGAACCTCGCCCTGGCCCTGGGGGCTGTGGTAGAGGCGATCCGGGTTGAGGCCACGGACGAAGGTCTTGCCCCCTTTGGTGACGGACTCGGTGAGCGTGCCTTTGAGGATGCCCAGCCAGTTGCGATAGCCCAGCACTTTGTCCTCGGCGTCAACCGCAGCAACCGAGTCTTCGAGGTCCAGGATGGTGGAGAGCGCGGCTTCCACCACCAGATCACACACACCAGCCGGATCGGTGGCACCGATGGGCGTGTGGCGGTTGATCTGCAGATCCAGGTGCAGGCCGTTGTGCTCGAACAGCACCGATGACGGATTCGCGGGAGCACCCTGGAAACCGACCAACTGGCTGTTGCGCGCCAACTTGGCGACGCGTCCGTTCTTGAGCGTGACGCGCAATTGGCCGTCGACGATCGCATAGCCGGTGGAGTCGATGTGCGAGCCGCTGGCCAACGGTGCAGTACGGTCCAGCACATAGCGTGCGTACTCGATCACCTTGGCGCCGCGAACGGGGTTGTAGCCGGTGCCTTTCTCAGCGCCATTTGCCTGCGAAATGACGTCCGTGCCGTAGAGCGCGTCATAAAGAGAACCCCAGCGTGCGTTGGCGGCGTTGAGGGCGTAACGGGCGTTGAGGATCGGCACCACCAGTTGCGGGCCGGCCTGGAGGGCGAGTTCGGCGTCGACGTTTTGGGTGGTGGTTTTCACGCGACCAGGATGCGGCACCAGGTAACCAATCTTCTCCAGGAAGCTGCGATAGGCCTTCATGTTGCGGATGGGGCCGGGATGGGCTTCATGCCAGCGATCCATCTCGGTTTGGATGCGATCACGCTCGGCCAGCAAGGCCATGTTGCGGGGGGCCAGGTCGGCCACCAACGCGTCAAAGCCGCGCCAGAAATGAGCGCTGCTCACGCCGGTGCCGGGCAGGACCTGTTGTTCGATGAACTGATGCAGGGTGGTGGCAACCTGAAGGCGATGGACGTGTGTGCGAGCGGTCATGGCAATACGAAAGGAAGTGTTGAGCAATCAGAGCTGCAAGACGCGGTGTAAGTTCAGCCGAATCCCGACGCAGCTCCTCGAAAAAAACGCAAGGACGCAATCTTAGGGGATTTCAACCCTCGGGTTGGAGTAGTCGACCATCCAGCAGGCCTTGCAGGCTTTTGAAGCTCAGCCACAGAATCACCGCCGAGGTGATCCACACGGCGGCTTGGCCGGGCAACAGCAGCCAGCGGCCCTCGGGCAGCTGACCCAGCCGCAGGCACAGGGCGGAAAAAGCCGCCAGGGGAAAACTCATGCCCCAGTGCGGCATGCCAAAGGTCAGGCGCTGGATCGCCCGCCACTGGCTGAGCGCCCACAGCAACGACAGGCAGGCCACACCCCAGCAGCCCCAGACCAGCACTGGCGGTGCGGACCATTGCATCAGGGCAAGACCCACCGCCGAGGGCGGTGCCACCGGGATGAACAGGGTGGGCGTCATGTGCGCGGGCAAAGGCCCGACTTGAAGCAGGCGCGCCAACAACACCCCCACGATCAACAGCCACAGAAACAGGCCCAGTCCAAACTGGGCGCTCATCCAGCCGGTCACCGGCCAGTGCAGTCCAGCCAACGGGACCAGCACATTGCCCACAATGGGGATCATCAGCAAGGGGGTGATGGCGTGCCATCCGAGCCCTCCCGCATCGGCGGGCCGCACAAAGCGCGACATCACCCAGACGGTGATCGAAAATTCCAGCAGTGAGCCTGCCCACCAGGTGGCTTGCAGCCAGCCTTGATCGGCCAGGCCCCAGTTGGTGCCCAGCGCGCTCAGCAGAATCAAGGCGATGGCAAACGAAGCAGCAAAGGCCATGTTCACCGGATGACGCAGATCTGCCAGCAAGGCCTGCGGATGGCGCCCCGCGCGAATCAGGTTCGTGAGCAGTACCAAGGCAAACAGGACCACCGTGATCAAGGTGCCCAGTTCCGCGGCTGTCGAGGGGGCGGACGCTGAACGGGGGTACTGAAACCAGGCCATCGTCAGCCCGCTCCACCCCATCACGGGGACAAACCAGGCAAATCCAAACTGGGCCAACGGGGCGTGAGGGGTGGAATTCTCTGGGCGATTCGGGGTCAGTGGTGAAGCCATCATGCGAGTGTAGAGCGCGCAGGCACAATCACGCCATGTCCGCCAGTCAACCCTTGTCTGCCCCCCAGAAAGCCTTGCGCAAGCTCGGATTGGTGCGCGATATCGATCTGGCGTTGCACCTGCCGCTTCGCTATGAGGACGAAACCCGCCTGGTCCGCCTGTGTGACGTGCAGGACGGGCAGTCGGCTCAGTTCGAAGCTGAAGTTGTCTCGAGTGACCTGTCGTACCGTCCGCGGCGTCAGTTGGTGGTGGTGGTGCGTGATGGTGATGAGACCTGTACCTTGCGGTTTTTCAATGCCTATCCGTCCATGCAGAAATCGATGGCCGTGGGGCAGCGCGTGCGTTTGCGCGGCGAGGTGCGGGGTGGCTTCATGGGTCGCACCATGATGCACCCTGTGGTGCAGGCCGCCGGGGGCGAATTGCCCGCGGCTTTGACACCTGTCTACCCGACCTCGGCGGGTTTGCCACAAGCGTATTTGCGACGCGCGGTGCAAGGAGGGCTGAGCCGGTGTTTGCGCACGGGAGCCTTGGATGAAACCCTGCCGGCGGATGCCTTGCCCAAGAGCACCTGGCCGCTGTCGCGTGCGTTGCAGTTTTTGCACAACCCGGCCCCGGATGTGGCCTTGGCCACGCTGGAGGATCGCAGCCATCCCGCCTGGCAACGACTCAAGGCGGAGGAACTGCTCACGCAGCAGTTATCCCAGTGGCAATCGCGCCAGGAACGTTTGCGCCTGCGTGCCCCGGCCCTGCTACCCACCGGGGTAGCAGCGCAGTTGCCGCAGCAGTTGTTACGCGCGCTGCCCTTTGGCTTGACGGCAGCACAAGTGCGTGTGCAAGCCGAGATTGCGGCGGACCTGTCGCGTCACGAACCCATGCACCGTTTGTTGCAAGGGGACGTGGGGTCAGGCAAAACCGTGGTGGCTGCACTGGCAGCAGCGCATTGCATTGCTGCCGGTTGGCAATGTGCCTTGATGGCGCCCACCGAAATTCTGGCCGAGCAACACTTTCGCAAGTTGATTGGCTGGCTTGAGCCGCTTTTGGGCCCGCTGGGGCTGGAGGTCGCCTGGCTCACCGGCAGCCACAAGAAAAAGACGCGGGAAGCCATGCTGGCCTTGATCGCCGATGGGCGAGCGGCGCTGGTGGTGGGCACCCATGCCGTCATTCAGGAGCAAGTGCAATTCCGTGCCCTGGCGCTGGCCATCATCGACGAGCAGCACCGCTTCGGTGTGGCGCAGCGCCTGGCCCTGCGCCACAAACTGCAGCCTTCAGCCGATTTGCATCAACTCGGCGCGGCCGAGCCGCACCTGCTGATGATGTCAGCCACGCCCATACCGCGCACCCTGGCGATGAGCTACTACGCGGACTTGGATGTCTCTACCTTGGATGAATTGCCCCCCGGACGGACCCCGGTGGTCACCAAGGTAGTGAGTGAGGCGCGTCGTGACGAGGTGATTGAGCGCATTCGCACCCAGGTGGCGCAGGGACGCCAGGTGTATTGGGTGTGTCCGCTGATTGAAGAAAGCGAGGCGCTGGATTTGCGCAACGCCACCGAAACCCATGCCCGCTTGACCGAGGCCTTGCAGGCCTCGTCGCGCGCGGCCCTGGCTGGTGCCAGGCCGCGGGTTAGCGACCCAGCTACCCGGGATGAATCTGCAGCAACGCCAACGCCAGGCATCGAGGTGGGGCTCTTGCATTCACGCCTGCCCGAAGCCGAGAAAAAAGCCATCATGGCCCGCTTTGTCGCGGGCGAGATGTCCGTGCTGGTCAGCACCACGGTGATCGAGGTGGGGGTGGATGTGCCCAACGCCTCGTTGATGGTGATCGAGCATGCGGAGCGGTTTGGCTTGAGCCAGTTGCACCAGCTGCGCGGACGGGTGGGACGCGGCGCCGCAGCCTCCGCGTGTGTGTTGCTGTATTCGTTGGGGGAACACGGCCGCTTGAGTGACACGGCCCGTGAGCGCTTGCGCGCCATGGTGGACACGCAGGACGGATTTGAAATTGCCCGCCGGGACCTGGAGATTCGCGGTCCCGGTGAGTTGCTGGGGGCTCGCCAATCGGGCGTTCCCATGCTGCGGTTTGCCGATCTCGAGCACGACAGCCTGCTGCTGGAGTGGGCGCGCCATCTGGCCCCACGCATGGGCGCCGAGTACCCAAACCTGGTTCGGCAACACCTGCAACGCTGGTTGGGTGGAAAATCGGATTATCTGAAGGCATGATGGCCGCCTTCCCCCCTACTGTTCCCCATGCCCTGCCCTGACCCAACACTGACCGCATGACCCTCACCGAGCTTAAATACATCGTCGCAGTGGCCCGTGAGCGCCATTTTGGTCGCGCCGCGGAGGCCTGTCATGTGTCGCAGCCCACACTGTCGGTGGCCATCAAGAAACTCGAGGAAGAGCTCGAGGTCAAATTGTTCGAGCGCAGCGCCAATGAAATCTCGCTCACCGCTCTGGGCGGTGAAATTGTGCGCCAGGCGCAAAGCGTGCTGGAGCAAGCCGCCGGCATCAAGGAGATTGCCAAGCGTGGCAAGGACCCGTTGGCAGGCCCGTTGCGATTGGGCGTGATCTACACCATTGGCCCGTATCTGTTGCCGGATCTGGTGCGTCAGGTCATCGACCAGGCACCACAAATGCCCCTGATGCTGCAGGAAAATTTCACCGTGAAGTTGCTCGAGATGCTGCGCACCGGTGAGATCGATTGCGCCATCATGGCCGAGCCCTTTCCAGATGCGGGGTTGGCCACCGCCCCGCTGTATGACGAACCCTTCATGGCTGCCGTGCCCAACCACCACCCCCTGGCCCAACGCAACGCTGTCACCGCGCAAGAGCTCAAGGCGGAGACCATGCTGCTGCTGGGCACAGGACATTGCTTTCGCGACCATGTTCTCGAGGTGTGTCCAGAGTTCGCCCGCTTTGCCAGCAATGCCGAAGGCATCCGCCGTAGCTTTGAAGGCTCGTCGCTGGAGACCATCAAGCACATGGTGGCGGCTGGCATGGGCGTGACCCTGGTGCCCCGCTTGAGTGTGCCCAGCGAGGCCTTGGTCACGCGCGCCAAAGGCCGGCGACGTGCCGTGGTCGAGACCCATGTGCGCTATTTGCGGGTAGCCGATGAAGACGGTAGACCGCCCATGCGCCGCGTGCTGCTGGCCTGGCGCCGCAGCTTCACCCGTTATGAGGCCATCGCTGCGTTGCGTAATGCCGTTTACGCCTGCGAACTGCCGGGCGTGGAGCGTCTGTCCTGACGTGGGAGGCCACCGGGTGTGATGTGATGCGACAACGACTGGCGCTGTATCTGGATCTGATTCGATGGAACCGCCCGGCAGGGTGGTTGCTGCTGCTGTGGCCCACCCTGTCGGCATTGTGGGTGGCGGCACAAGGCTGGCCCGGGTGGCATTTGCTGGGTGTGTTCGTGCTGGGAACGGTGATCATGCGCAGTGCGGGGTGTTGCATCAACGATGTGGCCGATCGCGATTTCGATCGTCACGTCAAGCGTACCGCCCATCGGCCGGTGACCCGTGGCGCCCTGTCGGTGCGAGAGGCGTTGTGGCTGGGTGCGGTGCTGGCCCTGATGGCCTTTGGATTGGTGCTCACCACCAACCCCACGACGATCGCGTGGTCGTTTGTCGGACTGTTCGTGACGCTGTTGTATCCCTATGCGAAACGCCATGTGTCGATGCCACAGGCGGTGCTGGGCATCGCCTTCAGTTTTGGCATTCCCATGGCGTTTTCCGCCGTGCGGGGGGGAGAGCTGAGTTGGGCTGGCATGGTGTCCTCTGCCCCGTGGCTGGCTTGGGCGATGTTGCTGGGCAACTTGTGCTGGGTGCTTGCGTATGACACCGAGTACGCCATGGTAGATCGCGATGACGATCTGCGTATTGGCATGAAGACCTCTGCCATCACACTGGGGCAACACGATGTGCGGGCCGTGGCCGCCTTTTACATGGTGTACTTGCTCTCGTGGTGGGTCTTGCTACGTGACCAGCAGTTGGGGTGGCCGTTCATGCTGGGTCTGTGGGGCGCTGCACTGCAGGCGCTGTGGCATGTGCAGTTGATCCGTGATCGGCAACGCGAGGCCTGCTTTCGGGCCTTTCGCCTCAACCATTGGCTCGGTGCCACCGTCTTTGCCGGCATCGTGGCCGGCTATGCACTCGCGCGTTGAGGCCGAGCTGCCCTGGCGCTCGGGGCCTGGCGTGCGAATTGAGGCGAGCCGTTCGAGCCCAAGCGCCCAGCGGCGATCAGGCCTTGGACTTCTTGCTTTTTTTCTTTTTGTTTTTGAGCTTTTTGGCTTTTTTCTCAGCCTGGGGCGCCGCAGCCGACTCTGCTTTGGGCCCAGCCGCAGCAGCCACCGCAGGCGCAGCGGGAGCCGCAGGAGCCATGGCAGGTGTCACCGCAGGCGCTACAGCAGGCGCTACAGCAGGCGAGACGGCCGGTACAACCGGGGTGGTCACGGTGTTTTGGGCGGCCACGGACAGAGACAGCATGAGGCCGGCAACTGTAAGCAAGGAAGCAATCAGTCGGATCATTGAAGATGTGTCAAGAGAAAAACGACGCGCTTATTCTCGCACTGATGTCCCTGTCCCAGTGTCAACCTATGTCAAGGTCAGCACCACCGGTTCGCGGCATCCTGCGCCTCAACGGCCAAAGGTCTCGCCCAACTCGGCCGCACGAAGCCGTGCGGCTTCCATCGCCTGTTCAAAGTGGTCGGCGACATGGGACGCCTGCATCGCTGTCAGGGCTGCGTAGGTGGTGCCGCCCTTGGAGGTGACGCGTTCGCGCAAAGTGGCTGGTGAATCGGTGCTGCGACGGGCCAGTTCAGCGGCACCGCAGAAGGTGCCGATGGAGAGTTGACGGGCTTGCTCGGGTGTCAAGCCCATGCGCTCGGCGGCACGGCTCATCGCCTCGATAAAGTAAAACACATACGCAGGTCCTGAGCCAGAGATGGCCGTCACAGCATCCAGCAGCGACTCCTGGTCCACCCACAAATGCTGGCCTGTACCGGACATCACTTGCTCAACGACAAGCCGGTCGTCTTGGCTCACGCCAGTGCGCGCATACAAGCCGGTTTGGCCCTGCCCAATCAATGCGGGCGTGTTGGGCATGGCGCGCACCACACGCTCGGTGCGCAGCCAGGCAGCGATGCTGTCGGTCAAAATGCCAGCCGCCACCGACAAGTGCAAGGCCTTATCGGTGTAAGGCGCCACAGGCTCGGCAGCTTCTTTGAATACCTGTGGCTTGACCGCCCACACAACCAAGTGAGCCTGACTCAGTGAGGCGTCGGGCGCTTCGCGGGCTTGAACGCCGTGGGCTGCGAGCAAGGCTTCGCGGGTGGGGGCAAAGGGCTCCACCACATGGATCTGGTCTGCGTGCACGCCTTGGCGGCGCAGACCGCCAATGAGTGCGCTGGCCATGTTGCCGCCGCCGATGAATGCAAGGTGCTGCATAGGGGGAATGAATCCTTGTGCTGTGACGCTGTTGAGCAGATTGTCCTTCATGACGCTGGGGTGCAGTCGGCCCAGAGTCCGGATGACATTGCGGGTTCGCGAGCTACCTGCCACCGCGCGCACCCCAATGGTCCAAGGCTGGGCCCGGCGCGCCAGTGTGGGTCTCTCACCACGGAATTGAGGCGAAATTAAATCTTAATAGTACATTTTGTGAATTGGGGTTGTGTGTGCCGGATGCGGGCGACCTGGTGCGGAGGTCATTGTCAGGGGCCGCTTGCGGGTGGCTTTTAAAACGTGGCATAATCCAAGGTTCCCGCTTAAACAGGCGGGAGCTATTCATCCCCAAACGGCTGTGCTTGCGAGTGGTTCGCAGGTGTTGCTGACGGGACCAAGACTGATCGGCAGGGCTTGCATGTGCGCCACGCCGGTACAAGTTGGGAACTATTGAAATGATCCAGACTGAATCTCGGTTAGAGGTCGCCGACAACACCGGCGCGAAGTCCGTTTTGTGCATCAAGGTGCTCGGCGGATCCAAGCGTCGCTACGCAAGCGTAGGCGACATCATCAAGGTGAGCATCAAGGAAGCAGCACCGCGCGGACGCGTCAAAAAAGGCGAGGTCTACAGCGCAGTGGTGGTTCGTACCGCCAAGGGCATTCGCCGTGGCGATGGCTCCCTCGTCAAGTTCGACAGCAATGCTGCCGTGCTGCTCAACAACAAGCTGGAGCCCATCGGCACCCGAATCTTCGGCCCCGTCACGCGTGAACTGCGTAACGAGCGCTTCATGAAGATCGTGTCCTTGGCCCCCGAAGTGCTGTAAGGACTCACGACCATGAACAAGATTCGCAAAGGCGACCAGATCATCGTGCTGGCCGGCCGAGACAAAGGCAAGCGTGGCGTTGTGACGCTGCGCAAGGATGACGACC
>Ga0255085_1000533_pt1 | contig 10591 bp, 9 predicted proteins | sample Colum_Cont_RepB__FD_188442 | JGI IMG/M metagenome (GOLD analysis project Ga0255085, IMG submission 188442) | Freshwater microbial communities from Columbia River, Oregon, United States - Colum_Cont_RepB_8d | ecosystem: Environmental > Aquatic > Freshwater > River | place: USA: Oregon | collected... | reverse complement strand
GCCTTTATCGCCCCATTGCTTGCCACTCCAGCTATAAATTTCCTTCACCTTACCAACAACGCCGGTCTGGATTGCATTGACCACGGTCTTATGAACTTCATGCGAATGAATTTGAATACCCATCTGGGTGACGAGTTTTTTCTCTGCTGCAACTTTGGTTAGCTGCCTGGATTCATAAATGGATTGAGTAAGAGGTTTCTGCGTGTAGACATTCAACCCCTGCTGCATGGCTCGCATGGTAATTGGCGCATGCATATGGTCGGGTGTAGAGATGTTTGCAGAGTTCAAACCTTTTTCCTTATCGAGCAATTCTCGCCAATCGGTATACACCTTCACATCAGGAAATGATTTCTTTAATTCTTCGAGTCTACTTTTATCCACATCTGCAACAGCAACCAGCTTGAGGTTTTTGCTAGCAGTAAGCGAATTGATGTCTGAGCGAGCCATGCCGCCTGCACCGAAACTGGCATGCATCAGGGTTTCGCTAGGTGCTGCCTGGGTGAATCGTTTGAAAACCATTGGTGCGGTAAGCGCAATACCCATGGTTTTGATGGCACTACGACGAGTCAATTTAAGTCTACTATTCATCTTGGGTTTCCTGACTTGGTGGGAATTATCCTAAGTGGCCTAGGCCACAACAATACAACTACTCTGGTTTAACCTTAAGCAAAACCAAATGCAACAAAAACAATCAATCATGGTTTTTTTGTTGTAGGCGCTATCACTTCTAAACAGACAGCAACCTTAGTGCCATCGGGCGGAATATTCTCAGTAAAAGCTTCAAATTGCACATCAGCGTTCTGCTTGCTGCTTTCGATTGGAAGATCCAGCAAGGCAGATTCAAAATTGCTGACGCAAATAACATCGCCTTCGTTTGCAAGGTAGATGGGGGGTTTGTTTTTATCGAGTGGATCGGGAACAAATCTACTGCCTGCGAAAACCCAATCATGTGCCAAAGCTTTCATTGATTTAGTATCGCGCACCCAATCCTGTGCGGGCACGGTTAATTTCTTGCCATCTTTTTCATACATCAAGGTGATGCGAATTACAGAACCCGTTGCAGCTTTGTATTCTGGGCGGAAGGTAACGGGCGAGCCGGGTTCGCCACGCGCAAGCATCAGGGCTTTATGCAAATCGCGGGCATCAATATCTGCAATAAGAACAGATTCGTGCTCCTTGGTTCCTTTCCTGCAAAGCAATTGCTCCAAAGGCCCCATGGTTCTACAAACCTCTGCGCTGACCCAGACTTTTCGGGTTTCGCCATCAACTTCAAAAAGAATGTTCGGACCTACAGGCACCTTCTTGGCTTCCACCTTTTTAGCATCATTGGGGAGCGGTTTGGCAGCAGGGCTTTCTTTTTCCTGAGCGCAACCCAAATGCAGGGCCAAACTTAACATCAAGAATAGGCCGGCTAATCTACTAGTCATCGCAAATTCCCTCAGAGACTTGGCCAATTAGCTAATTGCTTTAGGCACATCGTTGCGACATTGTAACAATAATATTCAGTGGCGGTTGGCTTTTCTGAGCCGGAAGCGTGAGCGACGGACTGCTTTTCTGAGCCGGAAGCGTGAGCGACGGACTGCTTTTCAGAGCCGCAAGCGTGAGCGACGGACTGCTTTTCTGAGCCGGAAGCGTGAGCGACGGACTGCTTTTCTGAGCCGGAAGCGTGAGCGACGGACTGCTTTTCTGAGCCGGAAGCGTGAGCGACGGACTGCTTTTCTGAGCCGGAAGCGTGAGCGACGGACTGCTTTTCTGAGCCGGAAGCGTGAGCGACGGACTGCTTTTCAGAGCCGCAAGCGTGAGCGACGGACTGCTTTTCTGAGCCGCAAGCGTGAGCGACGGACTGCTTTTCTGAGCCGGAAGCGTGAGCGACGGACTGCTTTTCTGAGCCGGAAGCGTGAGCGACGGACTGCTTTTTCTTCCCTTACCGTCGCTCACGCTTCCGGCTCTGATTGCACAAACTAATCATCTGCGATAATCAAATACAGACATGGGGCTTCCTTGACCGTTAACAACATATTCCACCTTCTCTGCAACCGATGCCTCGCTCCAGAGATAGATTGTACTTCCGTGCTGAGTCCAGCGATCGCGAGCAGCATCCTCATTGAATTCTTCACGCAACCGCCTGCTTGCCCAAGCTTTACAATCCGCCAGGACCTTTTCTGGCTTCACCCCTGCAGAAACTACAATATGCACGTGATTGGTCCGCACATGAACCGCCAACGCCCGCCATTTGCGGTTAGCCACCACTTCAAGGATGGTTCTTAAGACGATCGCACGACGGGGTTCGTCAAGACGATATTCAGCTTGTCTCAACTTAGTACGATGGGCAGATTCTCGTTCAATGTCAGCTTTGAGAATTGGGGCACCGTATTCATTATGTTCTCGATCAACCCACCCCGGATCGCGGCCCTGCAACCAAGTTCCATAGGTGGTAAAGGTAATAAAGTAAGCTAGGGGTTCTTGAGGCATAAGGGCTTCTTCCAACCATTTGCGGGGAATCTATTTTCCGTCGCTTACGCTTCCGGCTCTGATTAACTTATTACGAATGTAATTTCACAAGAGAAATCTTTACATAAATAAACATATTTAACTACTGCAATTATCTTTCGATTCTTTTCTGAGTCGGATACGTTAGCGACGGATTGCTTTTTCTTCCCTTACCGTCGCTTACGCTTCCGGCTCTGACTTAATGCTTTCGGGGCAGATATGGAAATAAAAAAACCGGCCCCAGGAATGATTCCTGGGGCCGGTCTTATTTTAACTCGCTCAGCTAATTACTTGGCAGGTGTTGCCTCGATTTTTGCAGGAGCGCAGCTATCTTCGCAAGGATTCTTGCAGCAAAGGCGGTTGCGGAAAATCTTATCAAGGAGCTTTTCCTTGCAAGGATCGCATTCGTTCTTGCCACATTTGCCGTTGTCACAAGGATCAACTTTGACCCTCTTGCATACGGTTACTGGTACACATTCAGTTACCTTGTAAGGAACCTTTACATTAACCGTGTAAGGTACCATCTTGCAGATCGTTTCAGGAACTCTCTTGCATACGGTTACGGTTTCAGTTCGGCATACCTTGTAAGGAACTTTCTTTACGCACTTCGTGGTTTCCATTTCGGTCACGGTTACAGGCACCATCTTCTTGACGGTTTCAGGAACCATCTTGACTACGGTGTAAGGAACCTTCTTTACAGCTTCCTCAGTCACAGTCTTGTAGACAGTGTAAGGAACTTTCTTGATCTGGGTTTCACGAACCATCTTGGTGGAAGTGGTAGTGTAGGTTTTGTCAAAAGTTGCGCCTTCGGTGAAGACCCAAGGTTTGCCAGCATCGTTGCCTGCATTGCCATTGGAGCCCTTGCCGTCGTTGCCATTCTTGGCATCGCCACCCTTGCCATTACCGTTCTTGCCATCAGCCTTATCAGAACCAGCTTCGCCGTGGCCAACACCCTTGCCATCAACATAAGCACCACGAATGGTCTTGCTGACGGTATAAGGAATTTTCTTTACAATGGTTTCAGGAACCATCCTGGTTACAGTGTAAGGAACTTTCTTGATGATGGTTTCAGGAACAACTTTGCATACAGTGTAAGGAACTTTCTTTACAGTGCAGACAGCAACTTTTTTGCATACGGTTACTGGAACTTTTTCCTTAACACATTCCCTTACATAAGATTTGCAAGTAACTTGTTCGCAAACAGTGTTAACTTTGAACACCTTACGGCAGCATTCCTTCGCAGGAACTTCGCAGCAAACGCGGGTCAACTTGCCTGGTTTGCAAACAGTACGGCAGGTAGCAGGATCAAACACCGATTCGCTAGGTGTACGAACCCACTGGGTTTTGGTGGTTGCGGGGATGGTGTAGTTTTCTACAACCCATTCGCCAACTCTGCGTGAAACATTCTTGGTGGTTTCAACAGGCTTCCATACAGTTTTGACGATTTCTTTTTCAATCGTTTCTTGTACGTTCTTGTATTCAACACACTTGACTTCTTTTACGCAATTTTCAATAACCTTCTTGTTCTGTACACATTTAACTTCCTTGATGCAAGTTTCTTGTACAGGTTTGCAAACGGTATACTTGCATTCCTTTTCATGCTGTTCGCAGATTTTCTTCTGCAACTGGCAGGTAACCTTGTGGCAATGCACTTCAGTTACGGGTTTGCAAACAGTGTAGCAGCATTCCTTTTCGCATTGAACTGGAACGCGCTTGCAAATGGTATACTTGCAATCTTTGTAGTGAGTTTCGCAAACAGGCTTGCAAACCGTGGAAGTAACTTCCTTCATGCAAGTCTTCTTGACTGGCTTGCATACGGTGTATTCGCAATCTTTGTAAGCGGTTTCAATCACTTTTTTCTGAACTTGTTCTTCAACATTTTTGAAGACCGTTTCATAGCACTTCTTATAGCAGGTGCGGGCTTCGTCTTTGTAGCAAGTCTTCGTGACTTGCTTCATGGTTGTTTCCTGTACTGTGGTGTAGGAAGTCAACCAGCGCTTGCCCAGGACATTGTCCACAACAAGGCGGAAATTTTCTCTCATCTGCCCGGTAGCAGAAGAAAAACAACTCTGGGCATCGCAGCAAGGCGAGCCAGAAGCATTGTACTTACCTGCACCGCAGTTTGAGGCTGACACATTTTGGGTGGCAAACAAGCCAACCAGAACTGCCAACAGCGGCGCTACCATGCGCATCCTCTTCATCGTAACTCCTCGTTAAAACTTGGGTCGGGGGTGGCTTGTCTTTTACAAGCTGGCCCTGAAACTTCCCCGGGTGAACTACATCACTCCGCCTTAGCCATCCACACAGATGACATATTTCAATCGGCGAGTGATTCAGCCGGGAACCTAACGCTCCAGGTGCCTGGCGTTTCCTACGCCGGCTGCAATCTACAATGTTCTTATCGGATTATCTTTTAGACCGAGAATATCCACTACGACCTTTGTACCGAAGGTTCTTGCTATTATGCTTCCACCTATACAGATCGTTTGGCTTTTGCCGTTCGCAAAAACTAGCGAAGATGTGACGATTATTTTAGCTATGCCAATCACACGAATACGAAAAAAAACCAGCATGCCTTTTGGCACACTGGTTTTTGCTTTTGATTAAAGTTTTCTAGTCAGCTTTGTAATTGCTAGACTGCTACCGCATGACTTGCTTTCCGTTTGATGCTTTCACATAACTTGTTGCATCTTTCCAAATCTCTTAGCATCACTTCGGTCAAAACATGCACAGCTTGGCTGTCGGTCGTCCATTGCAATTGCTGCTGGCAAGAAACCAAATGTTCCAGCATATCCTTCAAAAACAACATATTTGAATCTCTCTGGCTCATACCCCACCTCTTCATCTTCTTTAAAAACTTTTAACAGCGTAATAAAGATGGCAACCCTTGTGCCATGATGCCTAAATTTTCCAAAATATTCATTAACTGACCGATCTGGAATCTAAAGGCACCCTTTTATTACCTTACTTGCCAAATATGACACCTTATTTCCACACCTGCTTTCCACCTTGAGCCTTTTTTCAAAAAATCTGATTTACCTCGCTAGCCTTCCACCGCATAAGCTGAACATCTTGCCAACTCAACCTTTTTGATACACCCATGACCTAAGAGTGGTTCTTTCAAAAAATTGTAATAGTTGCACTTGGGAATGTAAAATCTACCTTTAAACTGATTGGTTAATTTCATTTTGAAAGGGAAAATTTTTGCGCTGCTACCATTGCAAGATATGCCAATGCAGATTTATTAGCACGGATCTGGCTATACCGGGTGTAAGGCCATGCAAGCCAGGTTAACCATGTTCCTGCCCTTGACCACGATCGCAGTGCCACTACCACTGTTCCAGTATTCATATTTTTCTCGACACTGAAAGTTTCTTCACCAAGTTCTGGATGACCCGACAAAGTGCGATACTTAAACCCGGTTCGCCAAATTTCATCCCTTGCCTCATCAAAACATTCAAGAACAATTGCCCCACAAAACAAATCAACACTAGGCAAAAAATGAAACAATATGCCAACCGTATCACCCACCTGAATTGGTGATCGATGCAAAACAGGAGACACCACTTCAGGTGGAAATATCTCATAAGCCATGATGGATTTTGCAACCCGTTGATGCGGCCCGCCATGCTCTGGTACACCCAAGGCTTCCTTTGCTACCTCTCGTTCAAAACAATCGCGGTTATCTCTGGGGCGTGGCCCTTGCTCTACGGTAGGAGAAGCAGCACGATTTTCCCAATCCTGCAATCTTGGTTTTTGCCCAAACACTTTCAATATCCATTGCATAAATCAAGCTTCCGAAAACAACTTCAATTTACAACCTTCTTCAAGCATAGGCGTAGAAATCTAATTAGGCAATTCTTGTTATAACAAACACTCACCATCATTATTTGTAAAGCACTTGGCTATGTGGTTGAATCTAATGGATCAAAGCTTATTAAAAAAAGCAACCGTCGCTAACGCATCCGGCTCTGAAAGATATGTCTTCCTTCCGTGGCTAATTCTTCTGCTTCTGCTTCCCTCCAACGCTTATTCATCGATTTTTTTACTTTATTTTCTAAAATATCATAAGATCACTGCGATTATACTACCTTAGGTGCAATGTCTCTCTTACCCTGATTTTTAGAGCGTTTCTAAAACTGACAGAACAATCTCAAACGAACCCTACATATAATGAAAATTAAACTAAGATTATTCACTGCTTCAATCCTGGCGCTTGCCTTGATCTCTTTAATAGGGGATTCAGGCACTGCTGCAGATGCTCCAGCCAAGCCCGTTCTTAAAATCACCCCGGGAAAAGTAATCATCCCCTTTGATAAAATGCAAAGGCCATGGGGCGAACTGATCAGCATTGATCTACAAACCCGAACCGGAAAATTCCGCAGAGAAAACACCGATGAAGTCATCACCTTTACCGTTATGCCTTATGCGGAACTACTTCATCATGCGACGCATGGTGACTTGCAAGACTTCCGCATTGGCGAACGAGCCATCTTTCGCCTTCATGAAAACGAAAAGGGCGAATGGGTTTTTCTTACCTACATCCAAGACGAAATGAACATGATGAACGGGCATGGCGAATACTTCTTCGTGGAAGAAATCGATGCCAAGGCTGGAAAAATCTCTACCACATGGGCCAAGGGCGATCTAACTTTCATCCGTGAAAAAGGTGTGGTTATCGAAACTGATAAAGAAACCCGATTCTGGAAGGCAGGCCAACCCGCTCAATTCTCTGATATCAAAAAGGGCGACAAACTTCGCACCAAAACCCATGGCATAGGCAAAGGCAAAGTTCGCATGGCTTGGGAAATCTTTCTTGATGATGAAAGCCTGAATAAATTCAGAACCGAACAAAAAGAAGTTCACGCACAACGCATTCTTAAAGAAGGCGCACCTGGCTATGTGGATGAAGCTAATGGATCAAAACTTATCCTTACTCTTTTCAACGAGGGCGAAGATCAGGTAAACCTTCTTAAAAAAGGCAGTCTAATCAAAGTTGCTTCTGCAGGGATCGATCGTAAAGCATCCGCAGAATCAATCGCAGGAAAAGTTGTCTCACTCATTAAAACGGGAAAACAAACTCAAGTTACTTTGGAACTGGAAAAGCAAAGTGATGGCTTTAAACCAACATCACTCGCAAGATTGTGGATTGCTTCTAAAGGAAATTAACCTTAGGAACAACCTTTAAACCATTGCTTTCTTTTTTCCCCCGACTCCCAACCCTCTTCTCAACGGCTTCAAGCCCGCCCACTGCGCTGGGTAGGGTCTGCATTGCCTACCTTTCATCATTTAAAACAATAGACCCATGGAACGCAGTCCATGGGCTTTGGAGCCATTCATCAACCCAAATCAAGATGTAGCTTACTTCCGTGGCTAACCTTCTGCTTCTGGTTCCTTCCGTGTAATTCCGTGTTCGTCCGTGGCAAATGCTTCTGCTTTTGCTTACACTTCAAGAATTAAAATTTTATGATGGCTTCCCACCTTCACCAAAGATACTGTAATTGAACGAACTATTTAACCCCATGAACTTCCAACAGGAGAACCAGACCGATGAACGCAACTCTTATCACTTTAACCCTCAGCTTTGCTATATCCCAAGCAGACGCTGGATTTGTTCTCGAACCAGGTTTCAAGCTATTGCTAAATGGCAAAGATCTAACCGGATGGCATTACAGCAATGGCCCTGCATTCGATGGCAAAGCCAATGCAAGCGATGGCCGTTACTCTGCAAAAGATGGCAAAATTATCGTCAATCCTGGCAAAGGCACTGCGCAAATGTGGACCGTGCAGGAATTCCCAACAGACTTCCATTTGAAGTTGGAATTTCGTGCTGAAGTAAACGCAGACAGTGGCGTCTTCATCCGCAAGCCACAACTACAATGCAGGGATTACCTTGTTGCTGGCCCCTACAAAGATTTGAAGAAGTACAAGGCACAAGATTGGAACGAAATCGAAGTGATTGTAAAAGGAAAAGTCGCAACCTGCACTTGCAATGGCGAAGAATTAAAGTTCCCTAACGAACTGCCAATGACAGGCCCTATCGGCCTTGAAGCTGATCGTGGCCAAATGGAATACCGCAGGATCAGAATCAAAGAGTTAAAATAATAATCGTAATTGCTAGATATTGCGGTTTGATAATAAAACCCGTTTGCCATCATCCATGGAGAACGGGTTAAAACATTATCGCCTTTGCCACATTCTTCTTGTAAGATAGGAACTTAGGAGCGAAGTGGTTATAGTTTGGAGAGGTGGCAGAGCGGCTGAATGCGTCAGTCTCGAAAACTGAAATACTCGCAAGGGTATCGGGGGTTCAAATCCCCCCCTCTCCGTTATTAATAAAAGGCTAGATTCTACACACCCATCTTAAACAGGTGGGTGCACTTCTTCTGCAGAAATGAACTTGGGCGGACCATTCCAGAGCTCAATCAATTTCTGAACCGCAACATAAAACACAGGCACAAAGAAAACCGCAAGCACGGTCGAAGTGATCATGCCACCGAAAACCGCAGTACCTAATGCCCTTCGACTTGCAGCAGCAGCACCAGTCGCCCAGACCAAAGGCAACACTCCCATGATGAAAGCAAAACTCGTCATGAGGATAGGTCGAAAACGCATTCGTGCAGCCTCAATCGCAGCTTCATGAATTGATCTTCCCTGAAGTCGTAACTCACGCGCAAACTCCACGATCAAAATTGCATTCTTCGAAGCCAGTGCGATAATCAACACCACACCAATCTGGGTGTACATGTTATTATCCGTACCCGTGAAATTAACCGCAGCTACTACGCCAAAAATTCCAAGAGGAACAACCAAAATCACCGCAAGGGGAAGCAACCAGCTTTCGTATTGCGCAGCCAGCACTAGATAAACCAACAACACAGCAAGGGCGAAAACAAAGACTGCCTCGCCACTGATGCGCTTTTCCTGATAGGCAATGCCAGTCCAATCAAAACCCATGGAGCGCGGAAGAACTTTAGCAGCAACAGATTCCATAACCTTTAGCGCCTCGCCCGAACTAACCCCGGGAGCTGCGCCACCATTGATAGAAGCGGTTGGGTACAAATTATATCGGATGATGGATTGCGGCCCGATTCTAGTCTCGGGTGTGAGCAGGGTGGCCAAAGGAACACGATGGCCAGTTCGGTTGCGAACTTCCAAACGCCTAAGCCTTGAAGGATCGGAACGGAATCGGGCATCAGCCTGAACCCTTACCTGATAAGTACGATCAAACTTATTAAAGTCGTTTACATAAACCGATCCAAGGTTTGCTTGCAGCGTTGCAAAAACATCGCTAAGCATCACGCCCATTCGCTCGGCTTTAACACGATCGATGTTCAAATAAAGTTGGGGAACACCAGCCCGGAAGGAACTGGAAGCGCCTCCGATTTCAGGTGATTTTCTTGCTTCATCAATAACAGCTTGGGTGCGTTCTTGAAGAATTTCAGGCCCAACGCCCTCACGATCTTCAATCTGCATTTGAAACCCGCCTGCAACACCCAACCCTTGAATAGAGGGAGGCACTAACACCAAGATAAAAGATTCCTGCATCTGGGCGAACTCTTTTTGCAATCGACCAACCAGCGATTCTTGCGATAGGTCTGGTGTTGTTCGCTTAGACCAATCGGACCAGGCAGCAAATGCGGTTGCACCATTCGAGGCATTGGTTCCATCTAGCAAAGAAAACCCACCTAGTACGAACCAATGTTCCACACCTGGGGTGTTGGCAAATATTTTGCTCATCCGCTCTGTAACTTCACGGGTTCGATCCAGCGATGCAGCATCGGGTAATTGAACTGCGATAATGACATAGCCTTGATCTTCCGTAGGTAGAAATCCTGTAGGCGTTTTCTGATACCACCAGCCTGTGAAGATCGCAATGCCTACAAAAACAATCAGCACCAACCACCACACACGCAACAATTGGCTGATACAGCAGGAATAGAACCATTCCAAGGGCTTATAGAAGAAATCAAACACACGGGTGAAAAAGTTCTTCCCGGTATAGGGCCTAAGATAAGTGGCGCATTGTGCCGGCTTTAGAGTAAGGGCATTTACAGCACTGATGAAAGCAGTGGCAGCGATGGTAAGAGCAAACTGGCGG
>Ga0255085_1000523_pt1 | contig 10720 bp, 11 predicted proteins | sample Colum_Cont_RepB__FD_188442 | JGI IMG/M metagenome (GOLD analysis project Ga0255085, IMG submission 188442) | Freshwater microbial communities from Columbia River, Oregon, United States - Colum_Cont_RepB_8d | ecosystem: Environmental > Aquatic > Freshwater > River | place: USA: Oregon | collected... | reverse complement strand
GGGATTCCATTTTCAAACACGGTCCGCAGCAGGCCCGGGGCGGGTCGCAGCACATGGGGCTGGCGGGCAAGGCCTTGATCACCCGGGTGAGGTTCAAACTGGCCAAAGCCTGGCGGCCTGCGCTGGGCTACCAGGATTTGTTGCGAAAGCAGCAAGAAACAGGGGTGACCCACCCCACAGCCAGGCAAATTTTTGACTGGGTTTGCGCCATCCGGCGCGCCAAATTGCCTGATCCTGCGGTGATTGGCAATGCCGGGAGCTTCTTCAAAAACCCGACGGTCACGCCCGAGCAATGCGCAGACATCATTGGCCGCGAACCCAAGGTGGTGCATTACCCCCTGGCTGATGGCAGCATCAAGCTGGCTGCGGGCTGGCTGATCGATGCCTGCGGCTGGAAGGGCAAGTCGGTGGGCAATGCCGGTGTCTACGAAAAACAGGCTCTGGTTCTGGTGAACCGCGGTGGCGCGGCACACCCTTGTACCGGCGGTGAGGTGGTGACTTTGGCCAAGGCCATCCAGACCAGTGTTTACGAGCGCTTTGGCATCCTGCTGGAGCCCGAACCCGTGGTGGTCTGAGTCAGGGCATCAAGCCCAAAGCAAAGGGCAGGCTGGCCATGCCCAGCAGGGTGGACAGGGTGACCAGGCCCGCAACATAGGGGCCGTCGTAACCCATGCGCGCAGCCAGTACATAGGCACTCGAGGCAGTGGGCAAGGCTGCAAAAGCCAACAACACCGAGGCTTGAATTTTTTCCAGGCCAAACAGCTGAATCAGGCCAAGCGCAATCAGGGGGCTGATCAAATGCCGCACCGCCAGCAAGCCCATGGTGAGCGATCGGTCAGTGGCCAAGCGGTTCAGTTGCAGGCCAGCGCCCGCAGCCATCAGTCCCAGGGCAATCGAGGCGCTGCCAATGCGGCTGATGGTGGGCTCCAGCCAGCCTGGCATGTGCAAGCCGGCCAGGTTGAAGCTCAGGGCTGCGGCTGTGGTGATGACCAGGGGGTTGCGAATCAATTCCCGCCCAAAGCTGTGTTGCCCATGGCGGGTCATGGGCCAAACTGCCGCAATGTTGAACATGGGCACACACACGCCAATGAGCACGGCCAGTTGCGACAAGCCTTCAGGCCCGGCCAGTCTGTCGACCAAGGCGAGCCCGATAAAGGAGTTGAAGCGAAAGCCCACCTGGGCCGCAGCGGCATGCTGGCGCACGTCGATGTGCCGACCCACCCAGGGCAGGTATGGCAAGGCGTAGCACAACACAATACCGCTCAAGCCCAGTGACAATCCAGCGGCCATCAGGCTGGAGGCGGTGCGCAGGTCCAGCGGTGTGCGCGTGATGGAGTGAAACAGCAGGGCTGGGAACAAAAAAAAGTAGACCAGTGTTTCCACTTGTTGCCAGACCGTGCGGTTCAAGGCGGTGTAGCGGCACACCAGATAGCCACACAAAATCAGGGAGAAATCGGGAAATAAAAGTTGGGCATAGTTCACGCGGCGAGCATAAGCGATTCATTGACCCTGATCGGTTGCAGGTGTGACTGCCGAGGGTATATTTCAAGCTGAGTTATTTGGGAGTCAAAACATGAAAAAACGTTTCTTTTTGTGGGGCATGGCCGGGGCTGTGTTGGCCACTGGGGGCTCGCTGGCCATGGCGCAGGCCTACCCCACCAAGACCATCAAGCTGCAGGTGCCCTTTGCGCCGGGCGGCACCACCGATATCATTGCGCGCGTCATTGCCGACCCCCTGGGCAAGGCTTTGGGACAAGTCGTGGTGGTCGAGAACAAGGCTGGCGGCGGCGGCGTGGTCGGGGCCAATGAAACGGCCAAGTCGGCACCCGACGGCTACGCTCTGGGCATGGCCACGGTGTCGACCACAGCGGCGAACCCGGCCATCAACACCAAGATCCCCTACAACCCATTGACTGACTTCACGCCCATCATCAACATTGCGGCCACGCCCAATGTGATTGCTGTGAACCCGAGCTTTCCTGCCAAAGATTACAAAGGCTTCATCCAAGAAGTCAAAACCAACCCTGGCAAGTACTCTTATTCATCCTCTGGCACGGGAGGGATCGGCCATTTGCAGACGGAGTTGTTCAAGAGCCTTTCGGGCACCTTTATCACCCACATCCCTTACCGCGGCGCTGGCCCGGCCCTGAATGACACCGTGGCTGGCCAGGTTCCCATGATTTTTGACAATCTGCCGTCTGCGCTGCCCTTCATCAAGGACAACCGTTTGGTGCCCATCGTGGTAGCCGCACCGCAGCGACTGACCGTGTTGCCCAACGTACCCACCTTCAAGGAAGTGGGTTTGGAGGCCGTGAACCGCATGGCCTATTACGGGATTTATGGCCCCAAAGGCTTGCCCAAAGAGGTGGTGGACAAAATCAATGCGGGTGTGCGCAAAGCCCTGGAGGATCCAGCGGTGCGCAAGCGCATTGAAGACACGGGCTCACTGATCGTCGCCAACTCGCCCGAACAATTTGCGGCCCAGATCAAGGCCGAGTTCGAGGTCTACAAAAAAGTGGTGGACACCCAAAAACTTCGCCTGGATTGAGGCCTTGGCTCGCGACAGACCAGCGGCAGAGTCGGTCGATCCCTTGATTGACCGATTCCTGGATGCCCTTTGGCTCGAGGATGGGCTGTCAGCCAACACCTTGTCGGCTTACCGACGCGACCTCACGCTGTTCGCCCTTAGTTTGCCTGCGCGCGGCTTGGCCAGCGTGACCGAGTCCGACCTTCAAGGCTACTTTGCGGCTCGCCATGCCGAGACACGTGCCACCACCGCCAACCGTCGCTTGACGGTGTTCAGGCGTTTTTTTCGCTGGGCCGTGCGTGAAGGCTTGCTGCATGCCGATCCGACGCTTCGCATGCTGTCGGCCAAGCAGCCTTTGCGTGTGCCCAAAACCTTGAGCGAGGCCGAGGTCGAGGCCATGCTCGCCGCGCCCCTTGTCGACACGCCTTTGGGTTTGCGCGACCGTGCCATGCTGGAGTTGATTTATGCGTGTGGCTTGCGTGTGACGGAACTGGTCAGCCTCAAGGTGTATCAAGTCAGTTTGTCCGAGGGCGTCTTGCGGGTGATGGGCAAAGGCAGCAAAGAGCGCCTGGTGCCCTTTGGCGCGGTGGCTGCGGAATGGCTCGATCGATACCTTGCGCAGGCACGTCCTGTGTTGTTGGGGACGCAACTCAATGAGGCTTTGTTTGTGACCGCGCGCGGCAGCACACCGGGCGAGGCCATGACCCGTGTCATGTTCTGGACCCTGGTGAAAAAGTATGCGCGAATGGCAGGCATTCAGCGGCCACTGTCACCCCACACCCTGCGGCATGCTTTTGCGACCCATCTGCTCAACCATGGCGCCGATCTGCGGGCCGTTCAAATGCTATTGGGCCATGCAGACATTTCGACCACGACCATCTACACCCATGTAGCACGAGAACGTTTGCAGACCCTGCATGCGCTGCACCATCCGCGCGGTGGTGAACACGGGGTCAGGTCTTGAGTTTTGCCTTTTTTCTGTGGATAACTACACAAGCTTGCGAACCAACTGAGTTATCCACAGAAAAAAGGCAAAACTCAAGACCTGACCCCAAGGCGTTGCATTTCTTCGGCAGTGAAGCCAGCGCGGCGACGGGCTTCGAGGTTGAAGGGGGGGCGCAGGCGGGGGGCTTCTAGCTTGGCAACCAGGTATTGGTCGTGCGCTACAGCGTCCAGGCCTTGTTGCTCGCAGAGCCAGTGGTACCAATGGTTGCCAATGGCGACATGGCCTACCTCTTCGCGCAGGATGATGTCCAGAATGGCACTGGCTTTGCGCGCATCTTCGGTGCCAACCCGTTGCAGTTTTTCTTGGATCAGCGGCGTCGCGTCCAGCCCACGGGCTTCCAAGGTGCGTGGGACCACAGCCATGCGGGCCACCACGTCATCGCGGGTTTTTTCACACATGGACCACAGGCCGTCGTGGGCGTCAAAGTCGCCATAGGCAAAACCCAGCGTGTTTAAAAAGTCGCGCACCAGCACGAAATGCGCGGACTCCTCGCAAGCCACGCTGAGCCAATCGGCATAGTAGTTGTCAGGCATCCCGGCGAATCGCCAGACGGCGTCCAAGGCCAGATTGATGGCATTGAACTCGATGTGACAGACCGCGTGCATCAAGGCTGCCAGCCCTTGCGTGGTGAACGGGGAGCGCGAAGGCACGTCTCGGGCTGGCTTCAAGAGCGGACGGATGGGACGTCCTGGCAGGAGCAGATCGCCTGAGCGCAAGACCTCGTTCGTCGCCAGAGCCAATTCGGCGCGTTGGGCCCACAGCGCCTGCACAGCCTGCACTTTCTCTTGCGGATCGGCGATGGCCAAAACCTTGAGCGCCTGTTGTCTGAGTTCCATTCGTACAATTGTAGTTTTAGCAACGCACGAAGGTCGGCCATGGCACTTTATCAACTCGACGACATTGTTCCTCAAGTCGCAGAATCGGCCTGGGTTGCCGACAGCGCCGAAGTCATTGGCCGCGTTGCCTTGGAGGACGATGTCAGCGTCTGGTTCAACGCCGTCATTCGCGGCGATAACGAGCCTATCCACATTGGGCGTGGCAGCAACATTCAGGATGGCAGCGTGCTCCACAGCGACCATGGCCTGCCCTTGACAATCGGCCAACATGTCACCGTTGGGCACCAAGTCATCCTGCACGGTTGCACCATAGGCGACGAAACCCTGATTGGCATGGGCGCCATCGTGCTCAATGGCGCCAAGATCGGCAAGAACTGCCTGGTCGGCGCCGGCGCGCTGGTCACCGAAGGCAAGGAATTCCCCGACGGTTCGATGATTGTAGGCAGCCCCGCCAAAGCCGTGCGCGAGCTCACGCCCGAACAAATTGCCGGTTTGCGCCGCAGTGCCCCAAACTACGCCCAGAATGCCCGTCGCTTCCGCAACGGCCTGCGAAAGATTGGCTGATGTCCGAGCTGCACAAATTTTTATTTGACGGGCTGCCGGTGCGCGGCATGCTGGTACGCCTAACGGACACCTGGCGTGACATCCTGCAGCGCCGGGCCAACAATGCCGAGACGGGACCTTACCCGGAACCGGTTCGCCATCTGCTGGGCGAGATGACGGCAGCGGCTGCGCTGATGCAGTCCAACATCAAGTTCAATGGCGCCTTGGTGCTGCAAGTGTTCGGTGACGGCCCACTCAAAGTGGCCGTGGTGGAGGTGCAGCCCGACTTGAGCTTGCGCGCCACGGCCAAAAGCGTGGGCGATGTACCGCAGCAGGCGCGCCTGAGCCAAATGGTGAACCAAAACAACCAAGGGCGTTGCGCCATCACTCTGGACCCCAAAGACAAGCTGCCTGGCCAACAACCTTACCAAGGCATCATTTCCTTGTGGGACGACGCTGGCAAGCCCCTGGAAAAATTCAGCGACATCCTGCAGCACTACATGTTGCAAAGCGAGCAGCTCGACACCACCCTGGTGCTGGCTGCCAACGACAGCGTGGCGGCAGGTCTGCTGATCCAGCGCCTGCCTGTGCAAGGCGAAGCCAACCTTTCGGCCCGCGCGACGGCTGCAGACGAAGACCAAATTGGCCGCAACGAGGACTACCAGCGCATCGCGATCTTGGCGGCCAGCCTACAGGCGCAGGAGTTGTTGGAGCTGGATGCCGAAACCATCTTGCGCCGTCTTTTCTGGGAAGAAAAACTGCTGCGCTTCGAGCCCTTGCAAGGCGCCACCGGCCCGCGCTTTGCGTGCACCTGCAGCCAAGAGCGCGTCAGTCGCATGATTCGAAGCCTGGGGGCCGAGGAGGCCGAATCGATCCTGGCGGAGCGCCAGGAAATTGAAGTGGGTTGTGACTTCTGTGGTCAGCAGTACCGATTTGATGCGGTGGATGCCGCCCAAATTTTCTTAGACACACCCGCGCAACCGGGTGACAGCACCGCGGTTCACTGAGACGGCGGGTGTGCCAACAGGCGGCTGAACATCCTGTGCTCGCACTCGGGGTCGCTGCAGCTCTCGCACACACCCTCCCAGCGGGGCAAAATTTCAGGGCGCAAGGCAGATTGGCTTCGGACATGGCTGGACCAGGCGAAGCTCAAATTTTGCAGCGCCTGCGCTGAATCACCGTAAATAACCTGAAAGGGCAGGCGGGCCAGCGACAGCTGGGCACGCCAGCAATCCTGCTCCGTTTGGGGGGCCTTGCCCAGGAGCGCCACAAAATCATCCGCCCGGATGGCCTGTAAAGATGCGTTGCCAGGCGGCGTTAAAAACGCGATGGCCGAAGGGGTGGTGGGCCAAGCGCTTGAGGCCTGTTGCAAGTCGGCGGCGAAAGATGCATCACACGCCCCCAAGACCCAAAGCTTCACGCCTTACCTGCTGACCTGAATGAAGATCTCGTGGTTTTTGACCATGCCGATCTCCTTGCGGGCGCGCTCCTCGACCATTTCCAGGCCTTCCTTGAGGTCGCGCAATTCGGCTTCAAGTCGCTGGTTGGTGTACTGCGCTTGCTGGTTTTGCTCGCGCTGCTCAGCCAATTGCTGGCGCAAGCGCATCACCTCGGGCACGCTGCCCCGGCCCAACCATAACTGGCCTTGCAGAATGACCAGCAAGGTCAGCAATATCCAGGTCAGAGGACGGCCCATGGCGTTCGTTCAGCTGGGTTTAACGCAGGTTGTAGAAAGCTTCGCGGCCGGGGTAGCTGGCGACATCGCCCAGGTCTTCCTCGATGCGCAGCAACTGGTTGTACTTGGCCATGCGATCGCTGCGGCTCATCGAGCCGGTTTTGATCTGTCCCGCGTTGAGGCCCACGGCGATGTCGGCGATGGTGGAGTCCTCGGTTTCGCCAGAGCGGTGGCTGATGACGGCGGTGTAGCCTGCACGCTTGGCCATTTCGATGGCAGCGAACGTCTCGGTGAGGGTGCCGATCTGGTTGATCTTGATGAGGATCGAGTTGGCAATGTTCTTCTCGATGCCTTCTTTCAGGATCTTGGTGTTGGTCACGAACAAATCGTCACCCACCAGCTGAACCTTGTCGCCCAGACGCTCGGTCAGAATTTTCCAGCCGTCCCAATCACCTTCGGCCATGCCGTCTTCAATGCTGATGATGGGGTACTTGTCCACCCAGGTGGCCAGCATGTCGGTCCAGGCAGCGGCATCAAGCACCAGGCCTTCGCCTTCCAGGTGGTACTTGCCATCCTTGTAGAACTCGCTGGAGGCGCAGTCCAGGCCAATGGCGATTTGCTCGCCAGCAGTGTAGCCGGCCTGGTCAATGGCCTCCAGAATCATCTGGATGGCAGCTTCGTGGCCGGGCACATTGGGGGCAAAGCCGCCTTCGTCGCCCACGGCGATGCTCATGCCTTTGTCATGGATGATTTTCTTCAAGGCGTGGAACACTTCCGCACCATAACGCACCGCTTCGCGGAAGCTGGGCGCGCCCACGGGAATGATCATCAGCTCTTGCAGATCGAGGTTGTTGTTGGCGTGCGCGCCACCGTTGATAACGTTCATCATTGGCACCGGCAACTGCATGCCGCCCATGCCCCCAAAATAACGGTACAAAGGCAGGCCCGACTCTTCGGCAGCGGCCCGTGCGACGGCCATGGACACGGCCAGCATGGCGTTGGCGCCAAGTCGGCTCTTGTTCTCGGTGCCGTCGAGGTCGATCAGGGTCTTGTCCAGGAATGCTTGCTCAGAAGCGTCCAGGCCCAACACAGCCTCTGAAATTTCGGTGTTGATGTGCTCGACAGCTTTGAGCACGCCCTTGCCAAGGTAGCGGCTCTTGTCGCCGTCGCGCAGTTCTATGGCCTCACGGCTGCCGGTGGAGGCGCCCGAGGGCACCGCAGCCCGGCCCATGACGCCGCTTTCCAACAGCACATCGCATTCAACAGTGGGGTTGCCGCGGCTGTCCAGAATTTCGCGGCCAACGATGTCAACAATTGCACTCATGATGTATCAGCTTTCTCAAAAATAAAAATCAAGTCCCTTCGACCATCACCATGCGCATGATGGCGGCTCCTTCGCGGGCCGCGCGCGCCTGGGTGTATTCGGACGAGTTGTAAAAAGCCCATGCGGCTTCTTTGGAGGGAAATTTCAACAGCACCAAACGGTCGGGCGTCCAATCGCCTTCGATCACTTCAAAAGCGCCACCGCGCACGCACACTTCGGCGCCGCAGGCTTGCATGGCGGCGGTCGACCATTTGCGGTATTCCTCGTATTGCGTCGGGTTGGTAACCTTGACGTTGGCGAGAATGTAGGTGCTGGGCATGCGGGTCTCCGGGGCTGCACTTTAGGCAGAGAAATTGTTTTCCAGGAAAGGCGTCTTCTTGGTCACCTGGTCCAAAGCCACCAGGGTTTCCAGCAGCGCGCGCATGTGCTTGAGCGGCACGGCATTGGGGCCATCGCTCAGTGCTTGCCCGGGGTTGGGGTGGGTTTCCATGAACAGGCCGGCAACGCCCACCGCCACAGCCGCACGTGCCAACACCGGCACCATTTCGCGCTGGCCGCCCGAGCTGGTGCCCTGGCCGCCGGGCAGTTGTACCGAATGCGTGGCATCAAACACCACGGGCGCGCTCGTCTCACGCAGGATGGCCAGCGAGCGCATGTCGCTGACCAGGTTGTTGTAACCAAAGCTGGCACCCCGCTCGCAAGCCATGAAGCGGTCTTGCGACAAGCCAGCTTCAAGCGCGGCTGCACGGGCTTTGTCGATCACGTTCTTCATGTCATGCGGCGCCAGGAACTGCCCCTTCTTGATGTTCACAGGCTTGCCCGACTGCGCCACGGCGCGAATGAAGTCGGTTTGGCGGCATAAGAAGGCCGGGGTTTGCAGCACATCCACAACCTGGGCCACCTCGGGTATTTCTGCCTCGGTGTGAACGTCGGTCAGGATGGGGACATTCAACTCTTTTTTGACCTTGGCCAAAATTTCCAGACCCTTTTGCATGCCAGGCCCGCGAAAGCTGGTGCCGCTGGAGCGATTGGCCTTGTCGTAACTCGACTTGAAAATGAACGGAATACCAAGCTGCCCGGCAATCTCTTTCAACGTACCGGCCGTGTCCATTTGCAATTGTTCGGACTCGACCACGCAAGGCCCTGCGATCAGGAAAAACGGCTGTTGCAAGCCAACGTCGAAGCCGCAGAGTTTCATGCCACGACCTTCAGGGAGGGAGTGGATTTTTTCAGGTCCAGCGCTGCGCGAACGTAGGCGTTGAACAATGGGTGGCCATCCCAGGGTGTTGACTTGAACTCTGGGTGGAACTGGACCCCCATGTACCAGGGGTGAATGGTTTGCGGCAACTCAACTATCTCGGTCAGTTGCTCGCGCTGGGTCAAGGCGGAAATGACCAGGCCGGCCTGTCGCAAGGTGTCCAGGAAATTCACGTTGGCCTCGTAGCGGTGGCGATGTCGCTCGGTGACCACGTCGCCGTAAATCTGGTGGGCCAGCGTGCCCTTTGCCACATCCGAGCTTTGCGCGCCCAGGCGCATGGTGCCGCCCAGGTCGGAATGGGCGTCGCGCTTCTTGATGCTGCCGTCGGCGTCTTTCCATTCGGTGATCAAGGCAATGACGGGGTTCGGGCCATCGGGCTCGAACTCGGTGCTGTTGGCGTCCTTCAGGCCGGCCACATGGCGGGCGTATTCGATGGTGGCCACTTGCATGCCCAGGCAGATGCCAAGGTAGGGAATCTTGTGCTCGCGGGCGTAGCGGGCCGCGCAGATCTTGCCCTCGATGCCCCGTTTGCCAAAACCGCCTGGAACCAGCACCGCATCGAATTTCTCGAGTTGAGACACGTTCTCGGCGGTCAGGGTTTCCGAGTCAATGTAGGTGATCTTCGAGCGCACGTGGTTTTTCATGCCTGCATGGCGCAAGGCTTCGTTCAGCGACTTGTAGCTGTCGGAGAGGTCGACGTACTTGCCCACCATGGCAATGTTCACTTCGGCTTGCGGGTGCTCGACCTCGTAAACCAAGTCGTCCCAGCGCTTGAGGCTGGCGGGCGGGGTGTTCAGGCGCAGCTTGTCGCAGATCAGGCCATCCAGGCCTTGCTCGTGGAGCATGCGGGGCACTTTGTAGATGGTGTCCACGTCCCACATGGAGATCACGCCCCACTCGGGCACATTGGAGAACAGTGAAATTTTGGCGCGCTCGTCTTCGGGAATCGGACGGTCCGCGCGACACAAGAGCACGTCGGCCTGGATACCGATTTCCCGCAGTTTTTGCGCGGTGTGCTGCGTCGGTTTGGTTTTCAACTCGCCGGCGGCGGCAATCCAGGGCACATAGCTCAGGTGCACGAAGGCGGTGTTGTTGGGCCCCAGCTTCAGGCTCATCTGGCGTGCGGCCTCGAGGAAGGGCAGGGACTCGATGTCACCCACCGTGCCGCCAATTTCCACGATGGCGACATCGACTGCATGGTCGCTGTCCACGCCGGCGCCACGGCGCACGAAATCTTGGATCTCATTGGTGATGTGCGGAATGACCTGCACCGTCTTGCCCAGGTAATCGCCGCGACGCTCTTTTTCCAGAACGCTTTTGTAGATTTGGCCGGTGGTGAAGTTGTTGGCCTTGCGCATGCGCGTCGTGATGAAGCGCTCGTAATGGCCAAGGTCGAGGTCGGTCTCTGCGCCGTCGTCGGTGACGAAAACTTCGCCGTGCTGGAACGGCGACATGGTGCCAGGGTCAACGTTGATGTAGGGGTCGAGCTTGATCAGGGTGACTTTGAGGCCCCGCGATTCAAGAATCGCTGCGAGGGAGGCTGAGGCGATT
>Ga0255085_1000520_pt1 | contig 10770 bp, 8 predicted proteins | sample Colum_Cont_RepB__FD_188442 | JGI IMG/M metagenome (GOLD analysis project Ga0255085, IMG submission 188442) | Freshwater microbial communities from Columbia River, Oregon, United States - Colum_Cont_RepB_8d | ecosystem: Environmental > Aquatic > Freshwater > River | place: USA: Oregon | collected... | reverse complement strand
CGCAATGTCTTCGTCAACGCCCGATCGCGCTCGCAGTCACGAGCTTTATCTTCGGTTACTGAGCTACCTGGTTCCGTATTGGAAGGTGTTTGCGTTGGCCGTGGTGGGGATGATTTGCCTGGCGGCCACCGAGCCGGTGTTTCCGGCCATCATGAAGTTTCTGCTGGACACGGGGTTCAAAACCGACGACCCTCGGCTGGTTTGGCTGATACCGTTGGGTATTGTGCTGCTGTTCATCTTGCGCGCGATTTTTTCATTTGTCACCAACTACCTGATGACTTGGTTGTCGGTGCGCTTGGTGACCGATTTGCGACGCCAGATGTTCGACAAAATTCTGGTGTTGCCAATTCAGATTTTTCATGACCAGTCGGCCGGAAAACTGATCTCTCGCTTGATGTACGACACGGAAAACCTCAAGCAAGCTGCCACCAATGTGCTGGTGATTGCCATTCGCGAGTCGCTGACCGCGCTGGCCTTGCTGGGTTATCTGCTTTATTTGGATTGGCAACTGACGCTGATGACGCTGGCCATCGGTCCGGTGATTGCCTTGCTGATCAAGGTGATGAGCCGCCGTATTCGCGCTGCCAGCCGCGCCAACATGGAGGCGCGTCGGGCAATGTCGCACACCATCGAGGAAACCACGGATGCGCACAAGGTGGTTCGGATTTTTGGCGGGCAAGCGCAGCAGCAGCGGCGTTTTTGGCAAGACTCCGAGGAATTGCGGCGTGCCCTGATGCGCGAGGCCGTGCCCGCCTCGGCGCTCACCCCGGTGACACACATGGTGGCCTCGGTGGCCATTGCCATCATCACCTTCCTGGCCTTGGGGCAGGTCACCGGTCAGGCGGGGGCTTCGGCGGGAGGCTTTGTGTCGTTCATCACGGCCATGCTGTTGCTCATTTCGCCCATCAAGCAGTTGACCACCATCAACCCCATCATGCAACATGGCTTGTCGGCATGCGAAAGTGTGTTTTATTTTCTGGACCTGCATCCCGAGCCAGATCAGGGCAAGCACGAGCTGACGCAGGTGCGCGGTGAGCTCGAATTTGACGAAGTTTGCTTTACCTATCCCGCAGCAACGCGCCAAGCGCTGGACCGGGTGTCGTTCAAAGTGCCTGCGGGCCAGACGGTGGCGCTGGTGGGAGCATCAGGCGGTGGCAAAACCACCATCGGCGCATTGATCCCCCGGTTTTACAGCCCGGATGCAGGATGCATTCGCGTCGATGGCCACGACATTCAGGACGTGAGCTTGGCCAGCTTGCGAGAGCACATTGCCTTGGTCAGCCAGGACATTGTGCTGTTCAATGACACTTTGGCCAACAACATTGCTTTTGGGGCAGGCGTGGTTTGCACGCGAGAGGAAATCATGCGGGCAGCCAAAGCCGCCCATGCCTGGGATTTCATCGAGCAGTTGCCGCAAGGCTTGGACACGCCAATTGGTGAAGATGGCGCCAAGTTGTCTGGCGGTCAGCGTCAACGCATTGCGATTGCACGCGCCATTCTTAAAAATGCACCCATCCTGATTTTGGACGAGGCCACATCGGCACTGGACACCGAGTCAGAGCGTCAGGTTCAAGCGGCGTTGTCGATGCTGATGAAGAACCGAACCACGCTGGTGATTGCACACCGCTTGAGCACCATTGAGCATGCCGATCAAATTCTGGTCCTGCAGCAAGGTCAGATTGTGGAGCGAGGAACCCACCAGGCCTTGCTGGCCAAGGTGGGCGGGCACTACGCGGCCCTGAACCACATGCAAACCTGAGGGAATGCAACGATGGCAATTCCGATTTTGATGTACCACCAGATTGACCAACCGCCGCCGCGGGGCACCCCGCTGCGCGGCCTGGTGGTTGCGCCTGCCTCTTTCGCCTGGCAGATGCGCCTGCTGCGCAGCCTGGGTTACCAGGGACTCTCGATGCGCGATTTGGAGCCCTACCTTGCGGGGCAAAAGCAAGGCAAAGTGGTGGGCCTGACCTTTGACGATGGCTACCAAAACAACCTGAGACATGCCTTGCCGGTGTTGCAACGCCACCAGTTCACTGCCACCTGTTATGGCGTGAGTGGCATGGTGGGCGGCAGCAACGTGTGGGACAGCGACAAGGTCCAGCCCAAACCGTTGATGACGCAAGCCGAGTGGCAAGCCTGGTTGCAAGCCGGAATGGACGTCGGATCGCACACCTGCACCCACGCGCGATTGACTGACCTGGACGCTGCCAGCGCCCGCGAGGAAATCGCGGCGTCGCGCCAGGCCTTGCAGCAGCTGTTGGGCTACGAGGTGCGGCACTTTTGTTATCCCTACGGGCGCTATGAAGACACGCACGCGCAAATGGCGCGCGAGGCCGGTTACGCCAGTGCCACCACCACCCAACGCGGCCGCGTTCAGGTGGGCGACGATGCCTTCAAGCTCAAGCGCATCATGGTGGCCCGGGCCACCCATCCCCTTCAATTCCTGTTGAAGGTGTTGACCCGCTATGAGGACAAGCGCTCATGATGCCATTGGTGCTTTATTGCAAAAGTTACCGCACGGATGTGAAGCGCGTGGTGCGGCTGGCGCAATCCATCGCGCGCTTCAATCAGGATCAGATCCCGTTTTATGTGTCTGCGCCGCAGTCTGACCTCGAACTGTTTACACAATACTTGCAGGGACACGCTGTGACCTTGATCAGTGATGAGTCCATCATTGCAGAAAACCCGTCACTGGACCCCGTGCGCCTGGCGCAGTTGCCGGGCAGCCTGTCCCAACAAATTGTGAAGTCTGAGTTTTGGCGGACCCAGGTGGCCAGAACCTACCTGTGCCTGGATTCAGATTGCATCTTCATTCGCCCGTTCCGGCAGTCTGAATTCATCGATTCGCAAGGCACGCCCTACACCGTGATCGACGAGGGGCGGGACTTGTTTTATCCGGCCTTGGCCAAAGGCAAGCACAAAGTCATCGACAACATGCGGCGCGAGTCAGCCCAGGTGCAACAGGCCATGGGGCGTGAGGGCAAGCACTACAACTTTGGCCCCAACTGCCCCGTATGGGATCGCCGTGTGTGGGAAAGTTTGGACCAGCAATTCTGCCAGCCTCGCCAGTTGTCGTTCATGGATTTGATCGCCATCTCCCCGAACGAGCAGCGTTGGTATGGCGAGGCATTGTTGAAATACCGCGCCATTGATCTGTTGCCGTCACAGCCTTTTTTCAAAATGTACCATTACGCCTGGCAGTTGCGGTTTGATCAAAAGGCGGGGATTCAAGAGCAGCAGTTGACCCAGCTTTATGGCGGGGTGGTTTACCAATCGGCCTGGGAGCGAGAAATGGATTGGCCCTCTGAAGGGGGCTCCTTGGGTTCCCGCTTGGGCCGTCGCCTGCGCCGCCTGTTGGGCCGGATATGACATGACCCCCCACCCCGACGCAGCATGATGTCAGAACCCAGTAAGCCCTCGCAGCCCCTGGTCAGTTGCCTGATACCGACCTATAACCAAGAGGCCACGGTGGAGGAAGCGGTGCGCAGCGCTTTGGCGCAAACTTATCCGGCGCTGGAAATCTTTGTGTCAGACGATGGCTCGAGTGACCAAACATGGCCCATTTTGCAAAGCATTGAACGCGACTATGCTGGCCCCCATCGGTTGGTGGTTCGTCGCAACGAGCGCAATCTGGGGATTGCGCGTCATGCCGCCTTGCTCTTTGCTTTAAGCCAGGGTGAGTTTGTGTGCGGGATCGGGGGCGACGATGTGGCGCTGCCGCAGTGGGTCAGCACGCTGGTCTCTGCTTGGCAAGCTCACGACTGCCAGCCCGATCTGGTGGCAGCGCCGGTGATTGACATGGATGCGACGGGCCAGTGTCATGGCGTTCTGGCAGTGTCTGATTTGTCGACCTACCGCACGGCGGACGATTGGGCTGATAACCCACCCTTCATCATTGGCGCAGGATTGGCCTACTCGGGACGGATCATCAAGCAGCACGTCAATGATTTTCCTGAAGGCCTGAACCACGAAGACCAGCTTGGGGTGTTGCGCGGCATCATGGGACGGGGCGGCATCACTCTGCCCGAGCCCCTGGTGAAGTACCGCCGCGGCGGCATCAGCCGCAAGCTGAGCTTGCACACGGGTGAGGCCTTGCGTCGCAAGGTGTTGTTCGATGCCCGCAACGATTGGCTTTATTTGTCACAGGTATTAAAAGAGGCGGGCGACGTTTTGTCGGACCGGCATGTGCAGCGCATGCAAAAGTTGATTCGGCGTGCACGCTACATCCTTGACCTGGAGGCGGCTGACCTCGGCACCCTGCTGGCCATGACCTGGTGCCACCCCCAAGTGGATGCCGGTTTCCGGATTCGAAGCTTGGTTCAGTTGAAGTGCCCTGGCTTGCCAGCCGCTGTCAATCGGCTTAAAAACAAATAAGCAGCGCGCCATGGTTTTCAGCAGCATCGGATTTTTGTGCCTTTTTTTTCCGATGGCTTTTCTGGGCTATCACCTCATTGCCAGCCGATGGCAGAACACGTATCTGGCGCTGGCGAGCATCGTTTTTTATGCATGGGGAGAGCCTCGCTTCGTTATCCTGATGCTGCTTTCCGTGGCGCTGAATTTCAAATGTGCCCGCATCATTCACCGCCTGAAAGAGCCCGCGCCTCGCAAATTCTGGCTGCTCTTGAGTGTGAGCATCAATTTGCTTTTGCTGGTGGTATTCAAGTACACCGAGTTCATTCTTGAAAACGTCAACGCCCTGCTGCAATGGCAAGGCGCTGCAGCTTCTTTGCCGGTGCCCACCATTGCCTTGCCAATTGGCATCTCGTTTTACACATTTCACGCGATTTCTTACCTGATGGATGTGTATCGCAAAAATGCCACACCGAATGACAGCTTGATCGAGTACAGCCTGTACATCATGCTTTTCCCGCAATTGGTGGCAGGCCCCATCATTCGCTACAAGGACATCCACGCACAGCTGCGGTCAAGGCGGGTCACCCTGACCGATGTGGAAGAGGGGCTTTACCGGTTTGTCCTGGGGTTATCGAAAAAAGTGTTGATTGCCAACCCGCTGGGCTTGATTGCCGACGCAGGCTTTGATTCGCCGGCCAGCGACTTGACCACAGGCGCCGCTTGGCTGAGCCTGGGGGCTTACGCCTTGCAGATCTATTTTGATTTTTCGGGCTACTCGGACATGGCCATTGGATTGGCGAGGCTGTTTGGCTTTGTCTTCCCTGAAAACTTCAACTATCCCTACCGTGCACAATCTGTGCAGGATTTTTGGCGGCGTTGGCACATCTCTTTGTCAACCTGGTTCAGAGACTATGTGTACATCCCCTTAGGCGGAAACCGCCAGGGCGCTGTGCGAACCTGGCTTAACTTATGGCTGGTATTTTTGCTCACAGGCCTGTGGCACGGGGCCAGTTGGAACTTCGTGATCTGGGGCGCGTTGCACGGGTTTTTTCTGATGTGTGAAAAGATCTGTGCTCCATTGGCGGGGTCGTGGCTCAAGTTGCCCAAGCTCTTGATGCAGGCTTACACCCTGGGCGTGGTGTTGCTGGCCTGGGTCTTCTTTCGCGCCGGCACAACGCCCGAGGCTTGGCACTTTGTGAAAGTGCTGGCAGGCCAGGTTTCTGAGCAGGCCGTGCCTTTGACCTACAGCGTGTCGCAGGCATGGAGCATTGGCGTTCTGTTTTCTCTGGCATTGTGTTTGGCGATGGGGTGCTATCCCCGTCTGCACCGGCGCCTTCAGAGTCTGCGCGGTGCCGGCATGGTTCGCGCCGCTATAGCGCTTCCCTTGCTGGCGCTGAGCATGACGATGCTGGCCTTGGGTCAGTACAATCCGTTCATCTATTTCAGGTTCTGATTGTGCGTTCTCGCCAACCACCGACACCCCCCGGCCATTCTCTGAGAACCAGGCTGAGCGGCTTGCGCCACGGCGCAGATCGCTGGGCGTTGATTCTGGGATTTTTCACACTCATTGCGCTTCCTACGGTGTTCTTCAATCGGTCATTCGATGACGATCGGACGCTCAAAGAAAACAGGCAACTGGCTGAATTTCCCAAGCCTTCGCTGTTTTTTTTGCAAAAAATGGAACGCTGGTACCAAGACCATTTTGGGGGGCGGTCTGACCTGACGTATCTGGGTGCCAAGCTGCAGATGACCACCCTGGGCTTTCCAGCCAATCGGCAGGTGTTGCTGGGGCAAGACCGATGGCTTTTTTATGACCAGCATTACAAGCCCGGCAAAGCTTATTTCGCAGACTACCGTGGCCTGGAGCGTTTCTCCGAGGCGCAGTTGGACCAGATCAGGAACAACTTGACTCAAACCCAGCAGGCATTGGCCCGCTGTGGGGTGGCGTTTTATGCCGTGGTGGCTCCCGACAAGCAGACTGTCTACCCCGACAAGATGCCTTTTGCCCCGAACACGGCGGGGCCGACAAAGCTGGATCAGCTCATGGCGGCATTGCGGCAAGTGCCCGACTTGCGCGTGCTGGACTTGCGACCGGTGTTGAAGCAGGCGCGGGCCATTGAAGCACACGATGTGTATTTCCAGACCGATACGCACTGGAATGCTTTGGGGGCTTTTCACGCGGTGACTGCGTTGCTGCAAACCTTGCGTGACCAGGGCTGGGCGGTGACCGGCTTGAAGCGGCAAGAGTGGGCGGCCACGGCGCACCCTTTTGCGGGCGGAGACATTGCGGTGTCCATGCTGTCGTTGCCCCATTACTTTGCGGACACCGAGTGGGTCATGACCCCGCGGCCCGAGGCCTCGGCACAAAAGCCCGCCGGAGCGCCACGACTGCTGTTGTATGGTGATTCCTTTTCTGAGGCCATGCAGCCCTTTTTGGAGTCCCACATGGGCCACGTGACCGTGATTCGACGCGCCCATGTGGATGGGCAAGAGCTTCAATTGCACCAGCCCCAAGTAGTGGTGGTGGAGGTGTTGGAGCGCTTGCTGAATGGATGGTTATCGCCCCCTGTGAATTTAAGCCTTTGCCCCACGGTCGCGGCCGACCAGAAAAGAGCACCATGAAAAAAGTATTGTTGGTTGGCAGCTGACTTTCCAAACTTTTATGCGGCACTCATTTCATAACTCACAAGCACTTGGGACAAGTAAAATCGTTTTCACGCGTCAGCATAAGTGAGGGCAATTATGGACAACGTCACAACCGAAACCCAAAGTGCTACGAGCCACTTAGACTTGAGGGCAGCGGAAGATTCAAATACAGACGTTGAAACACTCAAAAACCTATCGCAATCATCAGACGAAGTCATTCGTGCTGCTGTTGCCCTTAACGAATCAACATCGCAGGAAATATTGGCGATATTGTTAAAAGATAAAAGCGACTACGTCAGAAGTTGTGTCGAAAAAAGAAGGCAAGGGAAACACATTTTTCAAAATATTCACCCTACTGCAATAGTATACGAAGGGGCGAGACTATCGAATAACGTAATCATTGGCCCTTTTTCCATTATTCACAACAATGTAATCATTGAAGAAGGGTCCGTTATTGGTTCTCATTGCGAAATAGGACATCCTGCCAATAACTTTTCTGATGGAGCTCCGCTAAAAATAGGAAGAAACAGTTTCATACGTTCCCATAGCATTTTTTACGAAGGTTCTACTTTTGGCGAAAATCTTGTAACAGGGCATCGAGTTACAGTTCGAGAAAAAACTTTCGCAGGTCGTAACCTACAAATCGGAACTCTTAGCGACATACAGGGGCATTGCGAAATAGGTGATTTTGTAAAGTTTCATAGCAACGTTCACATCGGACAACATTCAAAAATAAAAGACTATGTTTGGATTTTTCCGTATGTGGTTTTGACAAATGATCCTCATCCGCCAAGCAATGTAATGATGGGCGTCACACTAGAAAAATACGTTGCCATAGCCACAATGTCGATCATATTGCCAGGCGTCACAGTAAAAGAAGGTGCGCTCGTTGGAGCGCATAGTTCTGTTTCGCGCGATGTTGAATCAAACACAGTCGTAGCGGGCTCTCCAGCAAAATATATATGCGACACAGATAAAATAAAATTAAAGGATGGCTCTAATAACAGCGCATATCCGTGGAGACGTCATTTTCACCGCGGCTATTTGCCTGAAATTGTTGCCGAATGGATTTCTGAATTTCCCAACAAATAATCAAACCAACTTGATCTGCCCGGTATGAGCGCAAGTTGAACGCTGAGAATGACGAGATTGCCGATGGGCTGCTGCGCTTGACGGACAAGCATCGCAATGGGGGGAGTCTGTGCTACCTCTATCTTCGCAACGCCAAGGCTTTGGCTGGGAAAGCCACAGGTGATATGTTGTGACGATCGTCCCTAATACATTTGTGCCTTGGTTTCGCAGTACTATTGGGGACATTTAGAAGAGGCTCAGGACTTCGCAACCAACAAGATGTGGAGTTACAACTGTGAGCGCCCAAACATGGCCCTGAGCGGGAACATACCAAAGCATCGGTTGGCCATGGCCGCTTAAAGTCTCTACCCCCAGCTCCCTAGCAAAATGAGGGAATCACTGCCATGCCATTAGAAGATGTTCGACTGATTGAGTTGCCCAAGATTGCAGACCCGCGCGGCAACTTGACTTTCATTGAGGGCCATCGCCATATCCCGTTTGACATTCAGCGGGTTTACTATTTGTACGATGTGCCGGGCGGTGCCGAGCGTGGCGGGCACGCCCACAAAGCCCTGCATCAATTGATCATTGCCATGTCTGGCAGCTTTGATGTGGTGTTGAACGACGGCAAAGACCAAAAGAGAATTCACCTTAACCGCTCTTATGTTGGTTTGTATGTCTGCCCCATGATTTGGCGCGAGTTGGATAATTTTTCGTCTGGGTCGGTATGCATGGTGTTGGCCTCCAATGTCTATGACGAGTCCGATTACTATCGGGACTACACAGAATTTTTAAAAGATATTTCCACGACATGAGCATTCCGTTTTTAGACCTCAAGGCGGCCTATCTGTCGTTGAAGGAACAAATTGACGCTGCCGTGGCCCGTGTGCTGGACAGTGGCTGGTACATATTAGGGCCTGAAGTGGAGGCCTTTGAAAGCGAATTTGCCGAGTACTGTCAGGCCAAAGAGGCGGTCGGGGTGGCCGATGGCCTCTCGGCGCTTCATCTGGCGCTGCAAGCCATGGACATCGGCCCGGGTGACGAGGTGATTGTTCCCTCCAATACCTTCATTGCCACTTGGCTGGCGGTCAGCCAGTGTGGCGCGACGCCAGTGCCCGTAGAGCCCAACCCTTTGACCTTCAACATCGAGGCGCCGCAGATCCAGGCTGCCCTGACGCCCCGAACCAAAGCCATCATCCCGGTGCATTTGTATGGACAGCCTGCTGACCTGGACCCCATTCTTGCACTGGCGCGCCAGCATGACCTGTGGGTGCTGGAAGATGCCGCGCAAGCGCATGGCGCCAAGTACAAGAGTGCAAGAATTGGCGGCCACGGCGATGCAGTGGCTTGGAGTTTTTATCCCGGCAAGAACTTGGGGGCGATGGGCGACGGCGGTGCCGTCACGACCAACGACACCGAATTGGCCATGCGCATCCGCGAGTTGCGCAATTACGGCTCCACTGAAAAATATGTGCACCGCGTTCAAGGCTACAACTGCCGCTTGGACCCTCTGCAAGCGGCTGTCCTGCGGGTCAAGCTGGCGCATTTGGACCCCTGGAATGCCAGGCGACAAAGCATCGCCCAGTTGTACTTGGCGCACATCAAGGCGCCTTCATTCACTTTGCCAAGCATACTGCCAGAGGTGGAGCCCGTGTGGCATTTGTTTGTGGTGCAAACAGCCCAACGATCAGCGGTTCAGCAACATTTGCAACAGCAAGGCATTGCAACCCTGATTCACTACCCAACGCCCCCGCACTTACAGGAAGCCTATCGCTTGAACATGCACTTGCCGGTGGCAGAGCGCATGGCCGCCGAAGTTTTGAGCTTGCCCATGGGGCCTCATTTGCCCGCCGAGGATGCACTGCGCGTGATTGACGCCTTGAATTCAACGCATTTGTGACGCCACGGCAGCTTCGCGAAAATGTGCCTGAAGCGCTTGGATGCGTCGTTGCCACCACCATTTCTTCAGAAAACTTCGGGGCGCATCTTGCTGCAAGGCGGGCCACCGCAGGGCCGCGCGTGCTTCGAGTGACGGGGTCCATGGCCCTTGGGCTTTGAGTTGGAGGTAGGTTTCCAGGACAGCCAAGTTGCCAAGGCGGGTGTGCTCAAAACGCGCCTCGGGGTGCTTGCCCTGAATAATTTTTTTATTGCGTTTCAGCAGTTGTTTGGCCTCAGCGCTGGCTTGAAACGTGGCGCTGCCAGCATGCAGCACAAAAACATCTTCCGTGATCTTTTGCTCCCATCCTGCCTTGCGCAAACGCAGGCTGAAATCGAAGTCTTCGTAGTAGCCCAAGCCAAAGGCGGTGTCCAGCCCGCCCAGCTGATGCCAGACGTCGCGGCGAATGGCGATGCAAAAAAAATCACACCGGTAAACCGGCATCAGGAGGTGTGTGGGATGCGCGTGGAGCTTTGCCCCAATGGCCAGCCACTCGGCCGGGCTGGCATCGGGCTTCCACAAGCGCTGCCCATTGCCGGCCGCATTGGTGACGGGGCCAATCATGGCCACATCGGCAGGCGCTTCGCGCACCACGCGCTTTAGCGCATCCAAGGCCTGTGGGGGAAAAACAGTGTCGTTGTTGACGAGGAACAGCCATTCACTTTGGGCATGGGAGGCGCCCCAGTTCATGCCACCGGCATAGCCCCGGTTGGTGTCGCTCAACAGGCACGTCACACCGGGATGTTGCGCACACCATTGCG
>Ga0255085_1000512_pt1 | contig 10834 bp, 10 predicted proteins | sample Colum_Cont_RepB__FD_188442 | JGI IMG/M metagenome (GOLD analysis project Ga0255085, IMG submission 188442) | Freshwater microbial communities from Columbia River, Oregon, United States - Colum_Cont_RepB_8d | ecosystem: Environmental > Aquatic > Freshwater > River | place: USA: Oregon | collected... | reverse complement strand
GGTTGTGGCTGGGAATTTCAGTGGCCAGGCCCACGGCAATGCCACTCGCGCCATTCAACAAGGTGAAGGGCAAGCGCGCGGGCAATTGGCGCGGCTCGTCGGTGGAGCCGTCGTAGTTGGGCTGAAAGTCCACCGTGCCTTCGTCGATTTCATCGAGCAACAAGGAGCTGATGCGGGCCAAGCGGGCCTCGGTGTAACGCATGGCCGCAGCGCCATCGCCATCGCGGCTGCCGAAGTTTCCTTGCCCATCGATCAGGGGATAGCGCTGCGAAAAGTCTTGTGCCATGCGCACCAGGGCATCGTAGGCTGCCTGGTCACCGTGCGGGTGAAATCGGCCCAAGACATCGCCCACCACGCGCGCGCTTTTCACGGGCTTGGCCCCTACCGTGCCATTGGCGCCGCCAAACCCCAGGCCCATGCGGGACATGGCATAAAGAATGCGCCGCTGCACCGGCTTTTGGCCATCGCACACATCAGGCAGGGCACGGCCCTTGACCACGCTCAGGGCGTACTCCAGGTAGGCCTGGCGGGCATAGGCCCCCAGGCTGGGATCGGCATCGGGCGCCGAGGACACCAGGTCCAACACAGTTTGATCAGTCATGGTTACACATCAATTTCTATGGCGTCGCCGTGCAGCTCCATCAGCTCACGGCGGGCGGCGGCTTCCCCTTTGCCCATCAGCTGGGTCATCAGGGACTCGGTTTGGCCAAAATCCAGGTCGCCCAATTGCACCGGCATCAAGCGTCGCGTGTCGGGGTTGAGCGTGGTTTCCCACAATTGCTCGGCGTTCATTTCGCCCAAGCCCTTGAAGCGGCTGATGGACCAGGCGTTCTCTCGCACGCCATCCTTGCGCAATTTGTCCAGGATGGCAGTGAGCTCGCCTTCATCCAGGGCATACATTTTGGTGGCAGGTTTTTTGCCGCGCGCCGGCGCATCCACGCGGAACAAGGGCGGGCGCGCCACATAGACATGGCCGGCTTCAATGAGCTTGGGGAAGTGGCGGAAAAACAGGGTGAGCAACAGCACTTGAATGTGCGAGCCGTCCACATCGGCATCGCTCAGAATGCAAACCTTGCCGTAGCGCAGGCCCGACAGGTCAGGGCTGTCCTGTGGACCATGCGGGTCAACGCCGATCGCCACCGAAATGTCGTGTATTTCGGTATTGGCAAACAGGCGATCCCGCTCCACTTCCCAGGTGTTCAGCACCTTGCCACGCAAGGGCAAAATGGCCTGCGACTCTTTGTCGCGCCCCATCTTGGCGCTGCCACCGGCACTGTCGCCCTCCACCAAGAACACCTCGTTGTGCGCCAGGTCACGGCTTTCACAATCTGTCAGCTTGCCCGGCAACACGGCCACGCCTGAGCCTTTGCGCTTTTCCACCTTCTGGCCCGCACGCTGTCGGGTTTGCGCGGCGCGAATGGCCAGCTCGGCCAGCTTGCGTCCGTATTCAACGTGCTGGTTGAGCCACAGCTCAAGCGCCGGACGCACAAAGCTGGACACCAGGCGCACCGCATCACGGGAGTTGAGGCGCTCTTTGATTTGCCCTTGGAACTGGGGGTCCAGCACCTTGGCGCTGAGCACATAGCTGGCGCGCGCAAACACATCTTCGGGCAGCAACTTGACGCCCTTGGGTAGCAGGGCATGCAGGTCAATGAAGCTCTTGACTGCGTTGAACAAGCCATCGCGCAGGCCACTCTCATGGGTGCCACCGGCCGACGTAGGAATCAGGTTGACATAACTTTCGCGCACAGGTTGGCCGTCTTCGGTGAACGCCACGCACCAGGCAGCGCCTTCGCCGTCCGCAAAACTTTCATGGCTGCCATCGGCATAGCCCTCGCCTTCGAACAAAGGAATCACGGCATCGGCCGTCAAGGTTTGTTGCAGATAGTCGCGCAGGCCGCCTTTGTAGAGCCAGGTTTGGGACTCGCGGGTTTTCTCGTTGACCAGGGTGACGCTGACGCCTGGCATCAGCACCGCTTTGCTGCGCAAGAGGTGCGTCAACTCGGCCATGGGCAAGGCAGCGCTTTCGAAATACTTGGCGTCGGGCCAAGCGCGCACTGTCGTGCCCTGTCGTCGATCGTCGGCCCCTGCGGGGCGGACCTTCAAGGGTTGGGTCACATCGCCGCCTTCAAACACCAGGTGTGCCACCTGGCCTTCGCGGTAAGACGTGGCTTCCATGCGCTTGGACAAGGCATTGGTCACGCTCACGCCCACGCCATGCAAGCCGCCGGAAAAACTGTAGGCGCCGCCTTGCCCCTTGTCGAATTTGCCCCCCGCGTGCAAGCGGGTGAAGACCAACTCGATGACGGGGGCTTTTTCTTCGGGATGCATGCCAAAGGGGATGCCCCGGCCATCGTCTTCCACGCTGACCGAGCCATCGGCATGCAAGGTGACCTTGATTTTTTTGCCATGACCGGCCAAAGCCTCATCGGCGGCGTTGTCCAGCACTTCCTGAATGATGTGCAGGGGGTTGTCTGTCCGGGTGTACATGCCGGGCCGCTGTTTGACGGGCTCGAGTCCCTTTAAAACCCGGATCGAGCCTTCGGAATAATCAGTAGGTTGCTTGGTTGCCATGGACGGCAATTGTAGCGATGCCTGGACAAAAGACTGGATGAATTTACAGGCCGTTACGGGCAAACCCTGAAAGTTTTGGCGCAATTCGTTACAGTTGATGCCATGAAAGCTTCCTCGTCCCCTTTGCCCATGTGGCAAGTTCTGCTGTGCGGTGCCGCCATCCTGACCTTGTCGATGGGAGTCCGTCACGGCTTTGGCCTGTGGCTGCAACCCATGACACAGGCACAAAACTGGTCACGCGAAAACTTCGCTTTCGCCATTGCGATCCAAAACCTGACCTGGGGCTTTGCAGGCATTTTTTCAGGCATGCTCGCTGACCGTTACGGCGCTTTTAGGGTGCTACTGGTCTGCGGGCTGCTCTATACCCTAGGCCTTTTCGGCATGTCCGCCTCAGCCACACCCGAATTGTTCACCCTGACCGGTGGCATTGTGATCGGCATCGCGCAAGCGGGTACCACTTACGCTGTGATCTACGGTGTCATTGGCCGCAACATTCCTGTGGAAAAACGCTCTTGGGCCATGGGCGTCGCAGCCGCCGCAGGCTCTTTCGGGCAGTTTTTGATGGTCCCCACCGAAGGCTGGCTGATCCACTATTTCGGCTGGCAAATGGCCTTGGTGGTGTTGGGCATGCTGTCATTGCTGACCTTGCCGTTGGCGCTTGGACTGCGTGAGCCTTCCCTGAAGGAGCTTGGCGGCCAGCGCCGACAGCCCATCGGCGAAGCCTTGCGCGAAGCCTTTGGCTACCGCAGCTTTCAGTTGTTGATGGCGGGTTATTTTGTGTGCGGCTTTCAGGTGGTCTTCATTGCAGTGCACATGCCCAGTTACCTGAAAGACCATGGTTTGGCGCCAGAGGTTGCCAGTTATGCGCTGGCCTTGATCGGGTTGTTCAACGTGTTTGGCACCTATGCCGCAGGGGTGTTGGGCCAAAAATTTCTCAAAACCCACATCCTGGCGGCCATCTATTTCTTGCGGGCGCTGGCCATTGTGGTGTTCATGCTGGCCCCGTTAACGCCGCTCAGCGTTTACATTTTCTCCAGTTTCATGGGTTTGTTGTGGCTGTCCACTGTGCCCCCGACCAATGCTGTCATTGCCCAAATATTTGGCATTGTCCACATGTCCATGCTGGGCGGCTTTGTCTTCATGAGCCACCAGGTTGGCAGCTTCATGGGTGTCTGGCTGGGTGGCGTGCTGTACGACCTGACCGGCAAATACGACAGCGTCTGGTACCTGGCCATTGCGCTGGGCATCTTCGCTGGCTTGATCAATTTGCCCGTGCGCGAAACTGCCATTCCACGTCAAACGCAAACCGCATGAGAACCCACTACCGCTTACTGATTGTCAGCAGTGCCGTGCTGGTGCTGTTGGCGGTGTTTTCTCTTTACCTTCGCCCCAGTTTTTTGGTGACCCTGGCCGATCAACTTTGGGCCTGCTTCTAGACATCTTATGAGCCTTGTTCACGGAACCGAAGCACCCTCTTCTTGGGTTCGCCAATGGGCGCATCTCATTGCGCCCGGCGGGCGCGTGCTGGATGTGGCCTGCGGTCACGGCCGCCACATGCAGTGGCTGCATGCTCAAGGTTTTCAAGTGGTCGGCGTAGACCGCCAACCCGAGGCGATCGCCCGTGCATCACATTGGGGCGAAGCCCTCTTGGCCGACATTGAGAACGGGCCCTGGCCCTTGGCTGGCCAGCAGTTTGACGCGCTGGTGGTCACCCATTATTTGTGGCGGCCCCTGTGGCCAAGGCTGCTTGAGAGCCTCGCCCCTGGCGGCATCTTGATTTATGAAACCTTTGCCATGGGGCAAGAAACCATTGGCAAGCCTTCGCGGCACGAGTTTTTGCTTCGCCCGGGCGAATTGCTGAGCCTGTGCCAGTCGCTGCGAGTGGTTGCCTACGAGGATGGCTTCCAGCCAACACCGCCCCGCTTTGTCCAGCACATCGTGGCGCGGCGCGAAAGTTCGAGCGACAGCCTTCCCGTTCGGCTTGCGCTCTCGTTAGAATGCTAATTTACCCACCAAACTGGCTGACATGACCCCCATCACCGGCAGCATCGTGGCGCTGGCCACCCCCATGAACGAAGACGGCAGCGTGGATTACCCCGCACTGCGCAAGCTCATCGACTGGCACATCGCCGAAGGCACCGACTGCATCTGCGTGGTCGGTACCACCGGTGAGTCGCCAACCGTCAACGTGGAAGAGCATTGCGAAATCATCCGCGTGAGCGTGGCGCAGGCCGCCAAACGGGTCCCCATCATGGCGGGCTGTGGCGCCAACTCCACCGCCGAGGCGATTGAGCTGACACGCTTCGCCAAAAGCGTAGGCGCAGACTGTCAACTGCAGGTGGTGCCCTACTACAACCGCCCGACCCAAGAAGGCCAGTACCAGCATTTCAAGGCCATTGCCGAAGCGGTCGAACTGCCGATGGTGCTCTACAACGTGCCTGGCCGGACAGTCGCCGACATGCAGCACGACACGGTGCTTCGCCTGGCAAAAGTCCCTGGCATCGTGGGCATCAAGGAAGCCACTGGCAACATCGAACGCGCACAATGGCTGATCCGGGATGTGCCGGCCAGCTTCTCTGTGTACTCAGGCGATGATCCCACGGCGGTTGCCCTCATGTTGTGCGGTGGCAAAGGCAATGTGAGCGTCACAGCCAATATCGCACCCCGACAAATGCACGAGCTTTGCAAAGCCGCATTGTCTGGCGATGTCGCGCGCGCCATGGCGATTCAATTCAAACTGATGCCCGTTCACAAGAATCTCTTTGTCGAAGCCAACCCGATCCCCTTGAAATGGGCCATGGCCCGCATGGGACTTTGCGGGCCTGCCCTGCGCCTGCCCCTGACCGCGATGTCACAGTCGTTTGAACCCACTGTCGAAGCCGCCCTGCGCGACAGCGGTCTGATTTGAAACCCAAGGACTTGTCGTGATACGTCAACGTGAAATTTCCCTGCGCGTGGCCGGTTTGTGTGCCGTGCTCGGCCTCTTGAGTGCCTGCTCGACCACGTTTGACAGTGAGAAGGTCAATTACAAATCCACGGCCAACGCCAAGCCTGTTGCGTTGGAAGTGCCGCCCGACCTCAGCCAGCTCGCACGTGACACGCGCTATGCGGTGCCAGCCGGCGCTGTGTCTGCCACATCCTTGGAAGCCAGCAAGAAAACCCTGGGCTCCATGGTGAGCCCCAATGTGCTGGGGGACGTCAAGATGGAGCGCTCTGGCGCACAACGCTGGATCAGTGTTCAACGACCGGCCGACAAAGTGTGGCCTGTGGTGAAAGATTTTTGGCAAGAGAACGGCTTCACCTATGTTCAGGAGCAGCAAAACCTGGGCCTGTTGGAAACCGAATGGGCAGAAAACCGCGCCAAATTGCCACAAGACTTCATCCGTCGGGCTTTGGGCAAGGTCCTTGATTCTCTTTACTCCACTGGCGAGCGCGACAAATTCAGAACCCGCATTGACTCCGCCAATGACAACCTGACCGAAATTTTCATCAGTCACCGAGGCATGGTGGAGGTTTACAGCAACGCCGACAAAACGTCCACCATGTGGCAACCACGCCCCTCGGACAGTGCCCTGGAAAACGAATTCCTTCGCCGCCTGATGGTTCGTTTGGGCAGCTCGGCTGAACAAGCCAACCAAGCCGTTGCCAACGAAGCAATCCAACCCCTTGCCGTGTTGTCCACCACGGCAGGCAAGCCCCAGATCGACTTTTCCGCAAGCTTTGACATTGCCTGGCGACGCGTAGGTGTTGCGCTAGACCGCACGGGCTTCACTGTAGAAGACCGTGACCGCAAGCAAGGCCTTTACTTCGTTCGCTATGTCGACAAGCCCGACGAGAAAAAAGAGACCGGCTTTTTTGGCCGCCTTTTCAGCAGCAGCGCAGGTCCAGCGACCCCCGTGCGCTACCGTGTGCGACTCAGCGATGCAGGCAACAGCACCCGCATCAGCGTGTTGAATGCCGCTGGCGAAGAAGATACCAGCCCTGTGGCACAGCGCATCGCCCAGTTGCTGGTGGACGATCTGAAGTAAGCCTTGCTGCGCTTCAAGAACCTGGGCAGTGGCAGCGCAGGCAATGCCACTTTGGTGGAAGCGCGTGATGGCCTGCAAGTCAGCCGCTTGTTGATTGACTGTGGCTTGCGTGTTCCAGAACTTCGGCGGCGACTGGAAGCGATCGACCTTCAGTTGAATGACTTGCAAGGTCTCTTCGTGACCCACGAACACAGCGACCATGTCGGCCATGCTCGCCGCTTCGCGCAAGAAACAGGTTTGCCCCTTTGGATGAGTGAAGGCACACGCCTGGCCTGCCAGGCAGACGAATGGAAACTTGCACCCGATCAGCTCAGGGTCGCGCGCGACAGCGTGACGATTGCCTTGGGCGCGCTGGAGCTTTTCCCATTCACAGTGCCGCACGATGCGCGCGAGCCCCTGCAATTGCGATGCAGCGACGGTGACCGCAGCCTGGGCGTTCTGACCGATCTGGGGCATGCCAGCTCGCACGTGATCAAGTCCCTGCGAGGCTGCCACGCGCTGTTGCTGGAAGCCAACCATGACACGGACATGCTCAGCCGCTCAAGCTACCCAGCCTTTTTGCGCAAAAGGATTGCAGGTCCCCTGGGCCATTTGTCCAACGAAGATGCGGCGGCCTTGCTCCACGCGGTCTGTCATCCAGCGCTGAGCTGTGTGGTCGCAGCCCATCTCAGCGAGCGCAACAACTCTCCTGCGCTCGCGCAAGCCGCCTTCAGCGATGTCTTGGGCTGCACCGCTGAGGCCATCCCCGTTGCTGATCCTGAAACGGGATCAGATTGGTATCGGGCATGAAAAAAGCCACCCGAAGGTGGCTTTGGCGTGATCGATGAATCGATTACTTCTTGTCGCCAGCGGGAGCAGGCGTGGGCGCAGCAGGTGCGGCAGAGGCGTCAGCGGCAGGTGCTGCGGGGGCAGCAGAAGCGTCGGCAGCAGGAGCGGGCGCTGCGGCAGGAGCCGGTGCGGCGGCAGGCGCGGCTTCTTCTTTTTTGCCACAAGCGACCAGGGCAGCGGCCAACAGGGTGGCCAACAGGAGGGATTTTTTCATGATGATTCCTTTTGAGAAAAGACAAACAATTTCCGGAAATTGTCACAGTGAAGCGACAAAGCCAGTGGACTCTCGAGTTTTAACTGACCAGCTCTTGATTATAGGGTAATTACTAAATTGGTGCGCCCAGTTTGTCAGTGTGGTGTCATGGAGAGTGGGTGTTTTTTCCGTGAACCCACCCTGCGGCACACCAATCCCGGAGCAAATCACGGGCCCCCTGGCTGCTTTTGGCCAATTGCTGTGCGGACAAGGCCCGCTGGTCTGCCAGTGCGCGCATCAAACGCGCATCGGCACCGCGAGCCCGCCAGCTTTCACCATTCAGATAAATGTGCGTTTCGTCGTACATCATGCGGCTTTTTTTGTCCAAAACCACGCCACCTGAGGGCAAGTCTTCCGTACCCGGATGAAACCAAACTTGTGGCTTGGGCTCTGACAAGCTTTCCCCCAAAGCGCGTTGCCAACGGTGCGGGTCCTTGAGCAAGGCTTGCAAAGCAGTTTGTGCAAAGTTTTGCAAAGACGCTGGTATCTCCCCTGGTGAAGCCGTTGCGGGTTGGCCCGCATCTTTGTAAATTCGGTCATCCAGGGCTTCATCCGCTTGGTCGGCCAAGCGTTGCAACAGTTCGCGCGCCACCTCATCTTGCTTGGGCGCGCGAAAGCCCACGGAATAGGTCATGCACTCGCCTTCAGCGATGCCGTCATGCGCATACCGCGGCGGCAGGTAAAGCATGTCCCCCGGCGCCAGCACGTACTCGGCCTCGGGCTCAAAGTTGGCAAGGATTTTCAGGGGCGTGTCGTCACGCAAATGAAGCGCCTTTTGACGGCCGATCCGCCAACGCCTGCGCCCCTGGGCTTGCAGCAAAAACACGTCGTAGCTGTCAAAGTGGGGGCCAACCCCGCCTTGATCCGTGGCATAGCTGATCATGAGGTCATCCAGCCGGGCCGCTGGCACAAAGCGAAAGCCTTTCAACAAGTCGGCCACCGATGGCACATGCAAATCAACCCCTTGCACCAGCAATGTCCAGCCCGGCTTGGATAACGCTGGCAAAGCGCGACGCTCAAACGGCCCAGCGCGCAAACGCCAGGGGTTGCGCCCGGGCTCTTCGCACATGACCAGGCGTGACTCAACGTCCTCCTGCCCGGCCAAGGACAGCAATTCATTGCGCGACAACGGCGCCTTGAAGTCAGCAAAGGCCTGTCGCACCAGCAAGGGCTTGCGCTGCCAGTGACGCTTCATGAATTGCGCCGGCGTCAGGCCGCCCAGCAAGCGAAGGGGTTGGTCAATGTCCACGGTGATGTCACTTTCTTGAAACTGCGACAATTCTGCCCCATGAACATTTCACAACATTGCGTGGTCGCCCTGACCTGGACGCTCAAAGACACTTTGGGTGAAGTATTGGATGAACTTGATGAGCCCGTCGAGTTTTTGGTGGGTGGCCACGACTTGCTGGAAAAAATTGAAGAGGCCCTGCAAGGCCACGAGGTGGGTGCCAAAGTAGACCTGCACCTCGAACCCGAAGACGCTTTTGGCGATTACGACGAGCAAAAAGTTTTTCTGGAAGACCGCGCGCGCTTCCCCAAAGACTTGGAAGAAGGCATGACCTTCGAAGGCCACGCCTTGCCCGCCGGCTGCAACCCCGACGCTCCCCTGAACCTGATCTACACCGTCACGGAAATTTACCCTGAACATGTGGTGCTCGACGGCAACCACCCCCTCGCCGGCATCGCTCTGCGCATCCACCTGCGCGTCGCCGGCATCCGCCAAGCCACCGAAGAAGAACAAACCCAAGCCACCCTCGGCGTCGGATTCTTTGGGGTCAGGTCTTGAGTTTTGCCTAGGATCTGTGGATAACTTAATGCGGTATCAGCGCTTGCCAGTCGAGCCGTAACCCCCTTCGCCACGTTCAGTGGCAGAAGAAAAATCGTTCACCACATTGAACTGTGCCTGCACCACAGGCACAATGACCAACTGCGCCAAGCGCTCCATTGGCTCCAGCGTGAAAGCCACATCGCTGCGATTCCAGGCGCTGACCATCAATTGACCTTGGTAGTCGCTGTCGATCAGCCCGACCAGGTTGCCCAGCACGATGCCGTGCTTGTGCCCCAGGCCAGAGCGCGGCAAGATCAGTGCCGCATACCCCGGATCGGCCAAATGAATGGCGATCCCTGTAGGCACCAGCTGCCAAGCATTGGGCTGCAGCGTCAGAGGCGCGTCCAGGCAAGCACGCAAGTCCAAACCAGCGCTGCCCGGCGTCGCATACTGAGGCAATTGATCCACCATGCGAGGATCGAGAATTTTCACATCCAACTTCATCTGAAATCCTTGGGTTAAGCCGCGAGCCGACGGGCAATGTCTTGCACCAGCAAGCGCGCCAGCTCAAGCTTGCTGGCATGCGGCAATTCTTTGGCGCCTTGGGCGTCCACCAGCAACAAGGCGTTGTCGTCTTGCCCAAAGGTGGCGGGACCGATGTTGCCCACCAACAAGGGAACGCCCTTGCGTTCGCGCTTGGCTTTGGCATGGTTCAACAGGTCATGGCTTTCCGCCGCAAAGCCCACGCAAAAAAGCGCCCCGCTTTGCGCCCGTTCAGACTGCGCCACACCGGCCAAAATATCGGGGTTCTCGGTAAAGCGCAAGGCCGGCGGCCGACCCGAGCCGTCTTTTTTGATTTTTTGATCGGCGGCCTGGTCAGGTCGCCAGTCAGCAACGGCGGCCGTGGCCACAAACACCTGGGCTGAAGGCACCCCAGCCATCACGGCCTCTTGCATCTCTCTTGCCGATCGCACATCGACACGTTGCACGCCGCGTGGCGTGGCCAAGCTGACGGGGCCAGCCACCAAAGTGACCTGGGCGCCCGCTTCCCTGGCCGCACGCGCAATGGCAAAACCCATTTTTCCGCTGGACAAGTTGGTGATGCCGCGCACCGGGTCAATCGGCTCATAGGTTGGCCCAGCCGACACCAGGACCGAACGTCCTTGCAACACTTTGGGCTGAAAATAAGCGATCAGGTCTTCCAAAATTTCCTCGGGCTCGAGCATGCGCCCATCGCCCACTTCGCCGCAGGCCTGGTCCCCTTGCCCCACCTCCAGCACGTGCGTGCCATCCGCGCGCAACTGCGCGACATTGCGCTGGGTGGCCGGATGGGCCCACATCTCGCGGTTCATGGCCGGCGCCAGCAGCAGGGGCACCTTGTCA
>Ga0255085_1000510_pt1 | contig 10879 bp, 4 predicted proteins | sample Colum_Cont_RepB__FD_188442 | JGI IMG/M metagenome (GOLD analysis project Ga0255085, IMG submission 188442) | Freshwater microbial communities from Columbia River, Oregon, United States - Colum_Cont_RepB_8d | ecosystem: Environmental > Aquatic > Freshwater > River | place: USA: Oregon | collected... | reverse complement strand
CTTGCGCGCGCTGACGCTGTGCGTGTCAATGCGGTGCTTCTCCAGGTCGTAGGGAAACGGCTGTTCCACATAGAGCAACATCCCGTAAATGCGCGGCTGCTCGTCGCGCAGGCGGTCCAAAATCTCGTTCACGTAAGCCGGCTCGTGCACGGTGCAGTTGAAATCCGCCGTGAGCCACTCGACGCCTTCCTCAAGGGCTATTTGCCCAATCTTCACTGTGCGCGCGTAATCCCAAGCCCCGTCGTTGCCGCGCAATTTGATTTTCAAACACTTCAGGCCATCGCGGCGAATCCAGTCGCGCAGCAGCACGGGATAACCGTCGTTCGGCTCGGTGCCCTTCAATTCACTCGCGTCAATCGGGTCCACGCCGCCGACGAGGTGCCACGCGCGCAGGCGGTCGGGACGCTTCGCCACGAGGAAGTCCGCCGGATACTTGCCGGCGAAGGACACGTCCGCGCCCGCCGCCGGCGTGAGGAATTCCGCGAGCGTGCGGCTCATCCACGGCGCGGTGTAAGTCGAGTAGATGGGCACACCGTGCAGGTTGCCGTAGGCGTCGTGGACCGCGATGTCGAAGAGCGAACAGCAGACCAGCGCACCGAGCCAGGGCATCGGCTCGGTGCCCGCGCGACCCGCGTTGAACTCTTCCAGCAGTTTGGGCAGTTCGTGTTCCTGAAAGTCATAGCTCACTTCCATCGGATGCCCGCTGGCCGGGAACTTCGCCCACGCCACCGCGAGTCGCCGGCAGAACTCCTTCATCGCCTCGTGCCGAGCCTCGTAGGACAGCGCGCTGGGCCACACCCACGTCACGGAGAGCGGCGTCTCGCCCCAGCCCTCGGCCTCGCGGCCCTGCACGTCACACACTGTGACGCGCACGCGGGCGCAGGTGACGAAGCTCACGGTCTCGCCGCCGAACTTGAGCGGCATGCGCGTGTGGACAGGGAGGAAATACAGCGTGGCGGAAGTGCAACGGATGTCGGTCGGTTGGCTCATTGGCGCAAATGGTAAGCTGGCCCACAAACCGCTGCCCAATCCTTTCTGAGCAGGCGGGCATGAGTGGCAAGTCCGGCTTGTTCAGTCGCAGCGCCTGTGGCCATCATCCAGCCATGCACCTCAGGTTCATTTTGCTCGGCTGCTTGCTGGCCGCCACCCTCAACGCCGCGCCCAAGCTCAACGTGCTGTTCATCGCGGTGGACGACATGAGCACCAGCCTCGGTTGTTACGGCCATCCGCTGGTGAAGTCGCCACACATTGATCGCTTGGCTCGCACGGGCGTGCGCTTCGATCGCGCGTATTGCCAGTTCCCGCTGTGCTCGCCCAGCCGCACCTCGTTGATGACCGGACTTCGGCCCGACACCACGCAGGTCTATGACTTGCAGAAGCATTTCCGCTCAGTGCTGCCCGACGTGGTGACGCTGCCGCAGATGTTCATGAACCAAGGCTACTTCGCCGCGCGCGTCGGCAAGATTTACCACTACGGCAATCCCGGCCAGATCGGCACGCCCGGGCTCGACGACGCGCCGTCCTGGAACCTCGCCCTCAACCCACGCGGTCGGGACAAGGACGAGGAGGACAAGCTCACCAACCACACTCCGAAGCGCGGCCTCGGCAGCTCGCTGTCGTTCATGAAGGCCGACGGCACCGACGAGGAACAGACCGACGGCAAGGTGGCCACGGAGGTGATCAAGCTGTTGGAGGCCAACCAAGCCAAACCCTTCTTCATCGCCGCCGGCTTTTACCGCCCGCACTGCCCCTACATCGCGCCGAAGAAATACTTCGACCTCTACCCGCTGGACAAAATCACGATGCCCGCCGGGCCGTTTCCGGAGGCCAAAGCCGCGCCGGCCAGCGCGCTCGCGTCGGTCAACCCGTGGCCGTGGTTCGGCACCACGGAGCAGCAGTCACGCGAGGCCAAGCAGGCCTACTACGCCACCATCTCCTTTGTGGACGCGCAGGTTGGCCGCCTGCTTGATGCCCTTGACCGCCTCAAACTGGCGGACCACACCGTGGTCGTCTTCTGGAGTGATCATGGCTACCACGAGGGCGAGCACGGCCTTTGGATGAAGCAAAGTTTGTGGGAAGGTTCCGCCCGCGCACCGCTGCTCATCCGTGCGCCGGGTGCTAGGGGCAATGGCGGTGTCAGTCCTCGCACGGTGGAGTTCGTGGACCTTTACCCCACGCTGGCGGATCTGGCCGGGCTCACCGCGCCCAAGAATCTGGCCGGTGCGAGCCTCAAGCCGTTGTTGGAAAATCCCAGTGCTCCGTGGACGAAACCCGCGTTCACCCAGGTCTGGCGCGGTGGCTTCGCGGGCCACAGCATCCGCACCGAACGCTGGCGCTACACGGAATGGGACGGCGGGAAGCAGGGCGTGCAGCTCTTCGACCTGCAAAGCGATCCGCAGGAACTCAAGGAACTGTCCGCCGATCCGCAATACGCGGGAACCGTGAAGGAGCTGAAATCCCTCGTCGCGAAAAACTGGGCCAACGAATACCGCCCGGCGGGCGACGGCAAAAAGAAGGCTGACAAGAAGGCCAAACTCTAGCGCCGGGCGCAGCCGAACTGGTCAGGCGAGAATACCCTTCACCACCTGGCCGTGAACGTCCGTCAGGCGGAACTGACGGCCTTGATAGCGGAAGGTGAGCGCCTCGTGGTTCAGGCCGCAGAGGTGTAGAATCGTCGCCTGCATGTCATGCACATGCACCGGGTCGCGGACAATGTTCCACGCGAAGTCGTCCGTCTCCCCGAAGGTGGTGCCGCCCTTCACCCCGCCGCCCGCCAGCCACATGCTGTAGGCGCGGCCGAAATGGTCGCGGCCCTTCGGATTCGCCGGGTCGCCCTGACCGAACGGCGTGCGGCCAAACTCGCAGCCCCAGAACACCAGCGTGTCGTCCAGCAGGCCGCGCTCCTTCAAGTCCTGCACGAGCGCGGCGGCGGGAGCGTCGGTGTCGCGGCACTGCGCTTCGAGCTGCGTGAACAGGTTGCCATGCTGATCCCAGCCGCTGTGCATGAGCTGCACGAAGCGCACGCCGCGTTCCAGCAGACGGCGGGCGATGAGGCAGTTGTTGGCAAACGTGCCCTTGGTCAGGACATCCGGCCCGTAGCGTTCCAGCACGGCCTTGGGCTCCTTCGAAAAGTCCAGCAGGTCCGGCACGCTGGCCTGCATTTTGAAGGCCATCTCGTATTGCGCGATGCGCGTGTCGATCTCCGGATCGCCGTAGTCGTTGAGGTGCGCGGCGTTCATCGCCTGCAAGTCGTCGAGCAACACGCGGCGCTGCTCGCGGCTCATGCCCGGCGGGTTTTGCAGATACGGCACCGGGTCGCCGGTGTTGCGGAAACGCACGCCTTGATAGCGGCTCGGGAGAAAGCCACTGCCCCAGTAGTAGTCGTAGAAGAGCTGGCCGCAGGTCTTGCCCTTGTCCGAGGAGGTCATCGCCACGAACGCCGGCAGGTCGTCCGCCTCGCAGCCCAGCCCATACGCGAGCCACGCGCCCATGCTTGGGCGGCCAGGCACCTGCGCGCCGGTCATGAAGAACGTGACGCCGGGCGCGTGGTTCACCGCCTCGGTGGTCATCGAGCGCACGACGCAAATCTCATCCGCCAGCGCACCGAGGTTGGGCAGCATCTCGCTGAACTCCGTGCCGCTCTTGCCGTAGCGCTTGAAGGGCTTGATGGCGGGGGTGATGGGCCATTTCTTGTAGCTGGCGGACATGGTCGAGAGCCGCGTGGTGCCGCGCACGCTGTCCGGGATGTCCTGCCCCTTCATCTTCGCGAGCATGGGCTTGGGGTCGAACAGATCGAGGTGCGACGGTCCGCCGCCCTGCCACAGGCACACGACGCGTTTCGCCTTGGGCGCGAAGTGCGGCAGGTTCGGCAAGCCCGGCTGGCCGGGTGCGGCGCTCGCAAAACGGGAGCCCAAAAGCGAGGCGAGCGCGGCCCCGCCAATGCCCTGGGCCGCGGAGCCAAAGAGCTGGCGGCGGGTGACGCGCTGGTGGTTGGTGAGCAGTTCGGACAGCATGGTGTGAAGGAGTTATTCGCGGGTCAGTGCTTCATCGAGATTGAACAACGCCAGGCACACTGCCGTAAACGCGGCGTGGTCGGCGACCGACAGTTTCACATCGCGGGGCGCGGCCCCGACCGCCACGACCTGCGCGGCGGCCTTGGCGTCGGCTTGGTAAAATTTGAGCTGCTTGTCCAGCATGCGACGCAGCGTGGTGACCTCCTGGGAAGTTGGCTTGCGCCCGAGCACCCGCCGGAAGGCAAACGTCAGCCGCGCGTCCGTCTCCGTGCCTGTCTCAATGCTGCGCGCCGCCAGCACGCGCGCGGCCTCGGCCCAGGTGGGGTCGTTCAAGGTGGTCAACGCGTGCAGCGGCGTGCTGGTGGTGGCCACGCGCACCTTGCACGTCTGGCGGTTGGAGGCATCGAACATGTTCGCCGGGCCGATGGTGCGCCGCCAGAACGTGTAGAGGCTGCGGCGGTAAAGGTCCGCGCCGGTGGAGGCGGGATAGGTGAAGTCACGTTCCTTCGTGATGGCCAACGTCTCCCACACGTCATCCGGCTGGTAGGGATAAACCGGTTTGCCGCCGATGCGCGCGTCCAGCAGGCCGCTCGCCGCGAGGGCCGTGTCGCGCAAAACCATCGCCGGAGCGCGGAAGCGCGCGCCCCGCGCCAACAGGCGGTTCTCCGGGTCGCGCTGTAACAGGTCGCGGCTCACGCGGCTGCTCTGCCGATACGTCGCGCTCGTCACGATGAGCCGGTGCATCTGCTTCATGCTCCAGCCACGCGCGCGGAACTCGACCGCCAGCCAGTCCAGCAATTCACGATGCAACGGCAGCTCGCTCTGCACACCAAAATCCTCCGCCGTCTTCACCAACCCCGCGCCGAAGAAGGTCTGCCACATCCGGTTCACCTGCACGCGCGCGGTGAGCGGATGATCGGGCACGAACAGCGATTGCGCGAAGCCCAGCCGGTTGGCGGGCGCGTCCTTAGGGGGCGCGGGCAGGAAGGCCGGCGTGGCGAACGTCACCTTGTCCTTCGGCTTCAGGTATTCGCCCCGGTCCAGCATGAAGGTTTCGCGCGGCTTGTCGTCGCGCATGACCATCACGCGGGGGATTTCCTCCTTGCGATACTTCTCCGCCTCCTTCTTCAAGTCCTCGACCTTCTTCGCCGCAGGGTCCTTGGTGGCGATGCCGGTCCAGACCTTCGTTTCAAACTGCGTGCGGAGTCCGCCTGCCAGTTCCTTGCTCTGAGCGGCGCTTCGCTTGTCACTAGCGACGCGGAGGATAGTCGTGAGATTGGTCGGCAACGGCTTGCCGTCCGGCGTGTTGGAATCCGGCGTCAGGCCCGTGATCCACGAGGCGAGGGCGAGTTCAAATTTCTCCTTCACCTGCCCGTTGGTCTCGGCGGACTTCAGCTTCGCCTCGTGCGCCGCGAGCCATTGCTTGTTGTCCTCGTTGGGCAGTTCGATGAACGGCGCGGCGATGCGCTTGGGGCCGGGGCCGCCGCCGGCAAGGCCGTTCTCCGAAACCTGATTGAACGCGGACATCAGCCCGTAATAATCGCGCTGCGTGAGTGGGTCGTATTTGTGGTCATGGCACTGCGCGCAGGCCAGGGTAAGCCCCAGCCAGGTCGTGGCCGTCGTGTCCACGCGGTCGAAGAGGATGTTGAAGCGCTGCTCCTCGGCGATGGCCCCGCCCTCGCCGTTGAGCAGGTGGTTGCGATTGAAGGCGGTGGCAATGAGCTGGTCATCGGTAGGCTTCGGCACGAGGTCGCCCGCCAGCTGCTCGATGGAGAATCGGTCAAACGGCATGTCCGCGTTCAGCGCGCGCACCACCCAATCACGCCACACCCACTGAAACGTGTCGCCGTCCTGCTGGAAGCCATTGCTGTCCGCATAGCGCGCGGCATCGAGCCACGGCAACGCCATGCGCTCGCCGTAGTGAGGCGACTTCATCAGCCGGTCCACCAGCCGCTCGTAAGCATCCGGCGCGGTGTCTGCGACAAAGGCATCCACCTCCTCCGGTTTCGGGGGAAGGCCGATCAAGTCCAGCGACAGCCGGCGAATGAGTGTCCCCCGATCGGATTCGGGCGAAGGCGATAGTCCTTTTGCCTCCAGCTTCGCGAGGACGAACCGGTCCAGATCGTTGCGCGGCCAGTCCGTCCGCTTCACCGCCGGCAACGCCGGGCGCTGCGGCGCGAGGTAGGCCCAGTGCGCCTGATACTCCGCCCCCTCGGCCACCCAGCGCTTGAGCAGCTCCTTCTGCGCCGGCGTGAGCGTGCGGTTCGACTTGGGCGGGGGCATCACGTCGTCGTGATCGGCGGTGAACACGCGCTTCACCAGCTCGCTTTCGTCGGGCTTGCCCGGCACGAACGCCTTGCCCTTCAACGCCTCCGTCCGCACATCCAGCCGGAGATCGGCCTTGCGGTGATTCGGGTCCTGACCGTGGCAGTAGAAGCAATTTTCGGAAAGAATGGGGCGGATATCGCGGTTGAACTCGATTCGAGCCGCGCCGCCCGGGCCTTGCGCCGCCGGGGCGTTCAGCGAAAGCAAGGCGACGAGAATGAGTGTCAGGCGTGTCATCGTGAGAAATTTGCCACCCAGCCGCCGAGCGTCCAGCGTGAAGTATAAACCACAGCCCGCGCGGGACGGGAGCCGACAGAGGCGCGGCAACCGGTCATTTCGCCTCCGGTTCCAGCAGCAACTCCTGCACACCCACGCCCGCCACTTGATTGCCCGTCACCAAGATCTTGGCTGGATTCCCGCGAATCCGGAAGGCGGCGGTAACGGCATCCTTCACCGAATTTTGCCGGGCGCTTACGCCCGCGCCTTCCGCGAAGAGGGCATGCCGCCAGCCACCCACTGTGTTGCCAGTCATTTCCACGAGTGCGCCGGGCAGGGCCCAGATGCCGAAGTTGGGTGGTCCAGCCTTGCGCAGCAGAGTGCCTTCGATTCGGTTGTCTCTGACGACCACATTGCCGGCGGTGCGAATCGCCGCCACGCCGCCGCCGCGGAGCGTGTTGTTGGTCAACCCCGCTGAAGCACCGCCGAAAACCATCATGAGCGGCGGCATCCCGTTGGCCCGCGCCAGCTCGTTGCCGGTCAGTGTCACCGCCCAGCCCGCGTTGACGCCGATCGCGACCGTGGCGTTTTCGATCAACCGGTTCGCGATCAAATCAGCGGAGTTCGTGCCGGTGCCGGCCAGCCCGATGCCGGCGGACTTGTTCAGATGGCAATGATTGCTAATCACCTGGGTGCTCCGGCCGGTCATCAGGCCGATCCCGGCCTCGCCATTCTCAAAACACTCGTTGCCGAGTATGAGCGGACGGGCGTGGTCCCGCGCGCCGATGCCAGCGAGGAGATTGCGAAAGCAGCGGTTGAACCGCAGCGTCGGTTCGGCCTCCTCCTCGACGCCGATCCCCGCCATGCCGTTCTCGCGGCACTCGTTTCGCTCAATGACCGGGCGCGTGGTGCTGCCGGTGCGCACGCCGATGCCTGCCCGGCGATTCAGGTAACACACGTTCGAGCGCACGGTCGGTGACGCGCCTTCGCTGATCCCGATGCCGGCGCGGATGTTGCCATGGCAGCGGTTCAACTCCACGAGCGGGCTGGCGTTCTCGTGGCCGATTCCCGCGTAGAAATTCTCAAAGCAGAGGTTGCCCCGAATGGTGGCCCGCGAGCCGTTCATCGAGCCGATGCCGCCGCCCATGTTGCGATGGCAGACATTGCTCACGACCAGCGGCATGCAGACGCGTCCGTCCACGCCCGTGATCGCGATGCCCGTATAGCCGACGTGGTGGACAATGTTTTGCCGCACCTCGCAGTTCACGCCTTGGATGCTGATGCCGGCGACTCCAGGCGCGCCAATGTGCTCGTGCGGCTGCTCGTTGCCGCGCGTGTTGAAATGCCGCTGCCATTCCGCGTCGTCATAGCGGCCGATGCCTGTGACAGTGAAGCCGTCAAGCACCGTGCCTTCCGCCATCGCGACGCCCGAACTCGTCTCAGGTTTGCCGGCTCCATCAATAATGGTCGCCTCGGCCCGGGCTAGGCCCAGTTTCCCCGGCGCATCGGTTCCCGCGCTGCGCAACGTGACATACTCCTTCAACCGCACCCGCTCGCAATAAGTGCCCGCCTGCACGAGCACGACATCGCCGGGCTTCGCTGCGTCAACCGCGGCCTGAATGGTGGGGAAGGAGGCGGGCACAAGGAGTTGGGCGGCGGGCGTCGCCAACTGGTTCAGGAGCAGCGCCGCAGCGACACCCAAACAGCGGACGCACGCGCCGGCGGCAGAGGCAAGAGATGGTTTCATGCTGGCAACCGCAGTCTGCTTGTCGGCCCGCCATCCTGCCCCGGCCGGGGCGGGTGATTGGGGAGCCGCACGGGTTCGACCTTCAAACCAGGAATCCTAGTCAGAAAAGCTTGGCAGCCAGTAGCAGCCTCTGTGGACCACCGCGAACGCCCGTAGCCAGCAGGCCGGCTGGCACAGTGAGAGTCGAACGGCGCTGAAACTCGACCATGTCTGCGGCTTTAGGGGCCGTGCTCCTCGCCCTCGGTTTCAGTTCAACTTCAGCGTTCGGGTTCAACCTAGATTACTCAGTTGAACCCGAATTCCGAAGTCAAAACCGCCGGAAGTGGAGAGAACGCAATCGGAGCGCGGCGTTCACGCCGCAGCAAACCTGGCTGGAATAGTTGTCATGTGACGAGTTCACGTCCCACGGCGGGGCTCGATCCCCCCATTCCTAGTAATCCCTGCATGTCAAACGCGTCCGTTCCCGGCTGCTCCTGCTCGCCCTCCGCACCCTGTGGACGGGTGCGGCGGCCACAGGTTCGGCGCAAGCTGACGCCTCGTTGAACGCGCGGCTGCGGGTCATCCAGCGTGGAATCTCCTCCGAAACTCCACCCTTGCCGTCAGCACAGACAGGCTGGTGGCCCGCTTCATCAAAGCGAGATTCGCGGTCATCACTTTGATTTTTCCTGAGCCGAACGGGTTGCAGCGATCACGAAACGACAACCGAAATCGGGGCGTAGCGCCAGCATGCCATGTCCATCGCGAGGCGTCTGGGCATCCTCCCAGACGTTTTTCTTGCCGGACAGGATTCCGAACAACTTCGGATGATACCAGCCACGGGCCGCTGAGCGGCAATAGAAGGCATAGTCGGCCCAACTGCCGCCACGTAGTATCCGACTCCCAACGTCATCGCCCTTCGCCGGCCCGGTCGGATCCATCGCGTCCTCGTTCGGGTATTCGTTGGAAGATAAATCCTGACACCACTCCCGCACGTTGCCGTGCATGTCGTAAAGCCCCCAGGCGTTCGGCTTCTTCATGCCCACGGGGTGGGTGGTGCCATCGCTGTTGCCGTCATACCACCCTGTTTCACCGAGATCTCCGGCATACGGGCCTTGGGTCCCCGCGCGGCAGGCGTATTCCCACTCCGCTTCGGTCGGCAGGCGCAGTCCGCCGCCGGCGTTCGTGGCGAAGGTCTGGCAGTCATGCCATGACACCGAATCCACCGGCGCGTTCGGTCCCGCGTTCTTGAAGAGCGACGGGTTGGAGCCCATCACCTTTTCCCACTGCGCCTGCGTCACCTCATGCCTGGCCATGTAAAATCCCTTGGTCAGCGTCACTTGGTGCGGCTTCTCGAACCGTGCCACCCAACCCCGCTCCGTTTCCTGCTGGGAACGTGTCGTATCGGCCGGGCTGCCCATGAGAAAACTCCCCGCCGGAATGTAAACCAGCTCCATGCCGGTGGACTCATGCACGATCGCCTGCGCCCAGTCGGACTTCGTGTAGGACTCGGCGAGCGTGCCTGACGCCGCCCGGCAACCCGGCGGCACCCGCAGCTTCGGAGCCGCGGGAGCCGGGGCAGGATTCCCGAGTTTCGCCGTTGCGGAATCGGTCGCGGCCGGTGCCTTGAGGAGATGCCCGCCATTGCCCAAGGCCCAGGAAACGACTGCCCCCGGGGCTGTGCCGGTGGTGGATTTCAAGGCCACGACCACACGGAAGCCGCAAGGGTAGGTGTGCCAGTGCTGGGGGCGGTTGATGATGTTAGGCCAGTCCCACACGTCGCTGAAATTCTTGCCGCGCGCGACATGCATCGGACCAGCAAGGGGCACTGGCGGGCTGAAACCCGGCCCGGCCGGGTCCAGCGTGGGAGCGCCGATGTAATTGCCTGTGAACCAGTCGTGACACCACTCGGAAACATTGCCGAGCATGTCATAAAGACCGAAAGGATTGGGTTTGAATGACCCCACGGGCGCCGTCGTGCGGAACCCGCCGGCGTCCTTGGCGGTTGTCAGGGTTTCACCCGGAAAAATGCGGGTGAAGTTTTCAAACTGATGCACATCGGCGGGCTCGTGCCCCCAGTAAAACCGCGTCGTGCTCCCGGCCCGGCAGGCGTATTCCCACTGCGCCTCGGTGGGCAGCCAGACCTTCATGTCGGTCTTGGTCGAGACCTTCTCGCAGAACTGCGCGGCTTCATTCCATGGCAGAAAGGCTTCGGGATGCTTCTTGCCCGTCAGCCACCTTGGTTTCTCTTTGTCACGGGCGTTGGCCTCTTCGTATCTGCGATCCCGTTTGGGGTCAGCGCCCATGATCTGGCCGAACTGCTCCTGCGTCACCTCATGGATGCCCATGTAATACGGCTTGCTGATCGTCACCTCGCGGTGCGGGGTCTGCCAATAGGCTCCGCCCTCACCTCTCGCAGTGACCGCGCCCATGATGAACTTGCCAGCGGGAATGAGGGTCACCTTCATCACGACGTTGGAGCCGAGATCCAACTCCATCTGCACGTCCTTGATGCCCGCGCGCCTGGCGTAGTCGGCGACCGATTCCTTGCCGTCCCAAAGCGGCCAGTCTGCCCGGGCCCTTGCCGGTTCCGCTGCTATCG
>Ga0255085_1000497_pt1 | contig 11038 bp, 11 predicted proteins | sample Colum_Cont_RepB__FD_188442 | JGI IMG/M metagenome (GOLD analysis project Ga0255085, IMG submission 188442) | Freshwater microbial communities from Columbia River, Oregon, United States - Colum_Cont_RepB_8d | ecosystem: Environmental > Aquatic > Freshwater > River | place: USA: Oregon | collected... | reverse complement strand
GCGCCCGGCTGTACCCAGAGGACGCACAGGGCATGCGTCAACTGCTCCAATGGCCACACGAAGCTTTTCATGTCCCCGCCCCGGTCTTGTCCGCATGGCGCGCCATTGGACAAAACAACCTGCATGTGCACAAGTCGTGGCATGAAAAGCTCAATGCCTTGCCTGCTGCAGAACGCGCTGAATTTGAGCGCACCTTGCGCGGCGAATTGCCCAAGGGTTGGCAAGAAGTTTTGTCTGACTACAAGCGCCAAGCGATGGCACAGCAAGAGCCCATCGGTGGCATCAACATCTCCGCGGAGATCAACGACTGGTTGACCGATGTGCTGCCAGAGCGCATGGTCGGATGCGCTGACTTGGAGGCACCGACAGGACACAAACGCCGCTTGAAGGCCTTCACGGCCCTTGACCGATCTGGCGCCTATGTTCATTGCGGCGTGCGCGAGCATCTGATGGGCGCCATGGCCAATGGCATGGCAGCACACGGCGGCATCCTTCCCTTGAGCGTCACCTATTTGGCGTTTTCAGATTACGAGCGCCCTGCCATGCGCATGGCCGCCTTGATGGGCTTGCCGGTGAAGTTTGTTTTCAGCCATGACTCGATTGGCATTGGCAAAAACGGGCCCACCCACCAACCCGTCGAAATTCTGGCCTCGCTTCGCGCCATGCCCAACATGTGGGTGATGCGCCCCGCTGATGCGGTCGAGGCGGCGGAGTGCTGGCAATTGGCTTTGGCGCACCGCACAGGGCCGGTTTCACTGGTCTTTGCGCGTCAGGCATTGCCCTTGGTGCGAACCCGTCACACCGAAGAAAATTTGTCACGCCGAGGCGCCTATGTGCTGGATGAAGCGGCGTGTGGGCCCCGCAAAGTCACCTTGCTTGCCACAGGCTCTGAAGTGGCCTTGGCTGTTGCCGCGCGACACCTTCTGGAACGCCAGGGCATTGCCACCGCTGTCGTCTCTATGCCATGCTGGGAGTTGTTTGAAGCACAAGATGTCGAGTACCGTCGCAGCGTGCTTCGCCCCGGCACGGTCCGCGTGGGCATTGAAGCGGCCACAGGTTTCGGTTGGGATCGCTATCTTGGCGACCAGGGCCGCTTCGTCGGTATGGCAGGCTTTGGCGCCTCAGGGCCCGCAGACAGGCTGTACCAGCACTTTGGCATCACTGTGGATGCCCTGGTGAAGTGCGCCCAACAAGGCGTAGCAGATGGTTAAGCCACTTCGAAAAAGCGCATCACCACCTGGTCGGGATGACGGGCGCCTGTTCCAATGAACATGCGTTCTGTGATCCATGACAAGACCGGACTGGCCGTTTCAAAACTTGGCGAGCAACGGAAATACACGGTCGAGGGATCAACGGGTTCGCCCCTGACAATTTTGGCCATCACCTCTGGCGACGCCGTGCGCACAGCGCGATTCGTGACAAAAATCAAGTCGCCGCCATCCGATTCAATGACATAGCGGGCATCCAGCTCCGCCATGGAAGGGCCCAGCAACAACTGAAAATCAGCGCCCCCTGACATCACGCGACCGTGCCAACCCTGCCCTTGCACGCTGCCGCCTAAAATGGGAATTACCCGTCGTACCCCGTGGTGGGTTTTTCCTACCTCTTGCGGCTTGTCAACTTGAACAGACAGGTCAGCGAAAAACTTTAATTCGGGCGTCGGCAATGCATGCATGAGGATTGTCTTTCTTCAACGATCAGTGGATATTACCTTGACAACGCTAACCTCGCTTCCGTTGCTGTGCGTTCCCGGTCTGATGTGCAATGCAGACGTTTGGTCACCTGTTTTGAAACACCTTCTTCCCACGAGGGCTTGTCAGGTGATCGAGCAAGGTGATGCAGACTCCCTGCCGGGACTGGCTCAGCAACTGCTTGACCAAGCGCCTCCCCACATGCTGCTCGCCGGTCACTCCATGGGCGCGCGCATCGTGCTGGAGGCAGTGCGCTTGGCACCGGATCGCATTCACGGCATCGCGTTGGCAGATACCGGATTTTTACCGCGTTTGCCTGGCGCGGCCGGACAAGAGGAAGCCCACAAGCGCTTCGACTTGCTGAGGACGGCAAGACAACAAGGCGTTCGCGCCATGGCAGAAATTTGGGCGCAAGGCATGGTGCATCCAGACCGTTTGAAGGATGGCCCACTGATGGCGTCCATCCTGCAGATGTTTGAACAAAAAACCGCCGATGATTTTGAGCGGCAAATTCATGCCCTGCTGAACCGACCCGATGCGACCAGCGTGCTGCAAGCTTTAAAAATACCCACCGCTTTGGTATGTGGTGAGCAAGACGCCTGGTCGCCCCCTGCCCAACACAGGGCCATGCAACAACATGCGCCTCACAGCAGCCTCCACTTGATTCCCAATGCCGGTCACATGGCGCCCATGGAACAACCCGCAGCCCTTGCGCAAGCGCTGCTGAACGGGTTGTTGAACCCCCCTCTTCTCAGCCCAACCCAACTTCATCCTCTGAGGAAAACGCTATGAAAACGCAGCCTGCGCAGTGGGAGCGAAGCGATACCAGCCGCATTCCCTTTGCGGTTTACACCCAAGACGATACGCACAAAAAGGAACTCGAGCGTTTCTTCTACAAAAATCACTGGTCTTATGTTGGCTTGGAAGCTGAAATTCCCTTGCCAGGGGATTTCAAACGAACCGCCATTGGGGAACGCTCGGTCATCGTGACACGCGACCATGATGGCCAGATACACGTGGTCGAAAATGTTTGCGCCCATCGGGGGATGGCTTTTTGCCGGGAGCGCCATGGCAACAAGAAAGAACTGGTTTGCCCCTACCACCAATGGAGTTATGCCTTGAATGGCCAGCTGCAAGGCGTTCCCTTTCGCCGTGGCGTTCGACAAGACGGCAAAGTGAACGGTGGCATGCCCGCCGACTTCGATCCCAAAGAGCATGGACTGACCCAATTGAAGGTCGCCACACGAGGCGGTGTCATCTTTGCATCGTTTGATCACGCGGTTGAATCGCTTGAAGACTTCATGGGCCCGACCATCCTTCCGTATTTCGACCGACTCTTCAATGGGCGCAAGCTCACCCTGCTGGGCTACAACCGGCAACGCATCCCAGGCAACTGGAAGTTGATGCAAGAAAACATCAAAGACCCCTACCACCCCGGTCTGTTGCACACGTGGTTTGTCACATTCGGGCTCTGGCGTGCCGACAACAAGTCGGAATTGCGCATGGATGCCCACCATCGGCATGCGGCGATGATTTCCACGCGTGGCACGGCAGGCGAAGCCAAAGGTGACAAGGCCCAAGTGACGCAGGTCAGCAGTTTCAAAGCCAACATGGCACTGCACGACCCAAGTTTTCTGGACATCGTGCCAGAGCCCTGGTGGAACGGCCCCACTGCCGTCATGATGACGCTGTTTCCGAGTGTGATTTTTCAACAACAGGTGAACAGTGTTTCAACGCGCCACATTCAGCCCAACGGCCATGGCGCCTTTGATTTTGTCTGGACCCATTTCGGCTTTGAAGACGACACCCCTGAGATGCATGCGCGGCGCCTGCGTCAAGCCAACCTGTTTGGCCCTGCAGGCTTTGTGTCTGCCGATGACGGCGAAGTGATCGAATTTTCCCAACAAGCGTTCGAAAGCAAGCCGCAACACCGCACGCTGGCAGAGTTGGGCGGGCGTGATGTGGGTGAAACCGATCACATGGTGACCGAAACCCTCATTCGAGGCATGTACGCCTACTGGCGCAAAGTGATGGAGGACTGACCATGGTGGACATGCAAACATGGTTCAACATTCAGCAGTTGTATGCCGATTACGCCGCCGCCGTTGACAGTGGCCAATGGAACCTCTGGCCCGATTTTTTTACCGACGAATGCGTCTATAAATTACAGCCCAGAGAAAACCACGAGCGGGGGTTTCCTCTGGCCACACTTTCACTGACCAGCAAAGGCATGCTCAAAGACCGTGTTTACGGCATCACGGAAACCCTTTACCACGACCCATACTACCAACGACATGTGGTGGGAACACCCTTGGTGCGCAAGGTTGACAACGGGAAAATTTACAGCGAAGCCAATTACGCGGTGTTCAGGACCAAGTTCGACAAAGAAAGCACCGTTTTCAACGTTGGTCGGTACCTCGACACCCTTGTCTACACTTCTGCAGGCCTCAAGTTTGCAGAGCGACTGTGTGTGTACGATAGCGAAATGATTCCCAACTCCATCATCTACCCCATTTGATATGAGCCATTGGATTGACGTGGCCGCAGAGGCCGACCTTTTTGAAGGCGTGGGCATGGCGGTCACCCCGCAAGGGCATGACATCGCCGTGTTCAAGGTGGACGACGGCGTCTTCGCCGTGGACAACCAATGCAGCCATGGCAACGCCAAGTTATGCGATGGTTTTGTAGAAGGTCATTACGTTGAGTGCCCCTTCCACCAGGCAATGTTCAACTTGCACGACGGGACCGTTGCTTGCGGACCCGCGACGGATGCGGTGAAATCCTGGCCCGTGAAAATTGAGCAAGGCCGCGTGTTCCTGGACCTGGCATCTTGAGCGACTTTCCGCCATGATGGCCGAGACAGGTTATTCTTGCCCTTTTGGGATAGGCCATGTTTGAACGATTTACCGAAAAGCGCTCACTCGAGATTGTCCGCCAATCAGCCAAGCGCCTGATGGGCGCGCAAGGTGAATCCAACGCGCAAAGCATGGCGGCCAAGTTGATCGAGCACTGGGAGAACCTCAGTGGGACCTTGCGGCTGGCCTTCTTTGACTTTTTGGCCACCGATTTCAACCCGGACCCCAAAAGGGTCAAAGAGGCCGCCGAGGCCTACCATGACCACCCCACGGCGCACCACCTCATCCAGTTGATCGATGTGGTCGAGCCTGCCAGACAAGAGCTTTTGCGGCGCATCAATCGCGCCCCTCAAGGCACATCGGCCATCGTCAAGATGCGCGAGAGCTTGTTACCCAACCTGAGCGCACATCCCCAGTGGGCGGCCATTGACGCTGACATGCACCACTTGCTGAGCTCCTGGTTCAATCCGGGCTTTCTGGAGTTGCATCAAATCACCTGGGATTCGCCTGCCCAGCTGCTGGAGAAGATCATTCACCACGAAGCCGTTCACGCCATCGATGGCTGGGACGACTTGCGCCGAAGGCTGCAGCCTGACCGACGCTGTTACGCCTTTTTTCACCGACAACTGCCGGGTGAGCCGCTGATTTTTGTGGAAGTGGCATTGCTGCCGGGCATCGCGACCGACGTGGGCCTTCTGATCGACAAGAAGGCCGAGGTGGCCTCTTCCAAAACTTTCAAAACGGCCATTTTTTACTCCATCAGCAACTGCCAGCCCGGGCTCAAGGGCGTCTCGCTTGGGAACTTCTTAATCAAGCGTGTGGCGCAAAAATTGATCGAGGAAATTCCCTCTCTCAAGCAGTTCTCCACACTCTCCCCCATTCCAGGCTTCACGCAATGGCTGGAGCAAGGCGCTCAATTGCCTAGCTTCAATGCAACGCCCGCGCAACTCAAACGCTTCGATGCTGCCATCGCATCCGTTGGTTTGGGCGGAAAAAAATGGTCAGAGCGCCTCAAGGAGGGCTGGCACCCTGCCAGCTGCTCGCCTGAACAGAAGCAAGCCCTGATGCGTTTGGGCGCCACTTACCTGACACACTACACCCTTGAAAAAAGAGGCGATGCCGTGGCCAAGTTTCACCTCTCCAATGGTGCCACCTTGTTTCAGTTGAATTGGGCCGGCGATGTCTCAAAAAAAGGGCTGCAACAGTCTGCAGGTTTGATGGTGAATTATCTGTACGAGCTGGACAAAGTCGAAGCGCAGCACGAGTCTTTCAGCAAAGGCCTGATTGTGACTGGGCGATCTGTCAACGCCCTCCTTCAATAAAGGCGCCCCCTTTCCTTTCATTCAAACTGTATGTCAATGCATTCATCTTTCAGCCGTGTCGCAGTGGTCACAGGGGGCGCCAAGGGAATTGGCGCCGAAGTCTGTCGCCGGTTAGCCCGCCGTGGCGACAAGGTCTGGATTGCAGACCTGGATCTGTCACAAGCGCAGTCATTGGCCGAGGAGCTTGCGCAACATGGCGGCCGTGCCAAGGCCATCGACATGGATGTCGGCAAGCCTGAGTCTGTTGCGCGGGCCTTTGCGGCCATCGATGCCGAGGACCATCGCTGCGATGTGCTGGTGAACTCGGCAGGCATCGCAAAAGTTTTTCCCTTCCTGGATTTTCCCCTGGCGAATTTTGTGGACACACTGAACATCAATGTCACCGGAACCCTTTTGTGCGCACAGCATGCCGCACGTCTGATGGTGCGGCATCGTTGGGGCCGCATCGTGAACATCGCATCCGTCGCTGGCTTGCGCGCTGTGGGCACAGGCCGCACAGCGTACGGCACATCCAAAGGTGCAGTGGTTGCCCTGACAAGGCAAATGGCCGTTGAGTTGGCCGAGCACGGTATCACGGCCAACGCGGTGTGCCCAGGCCCCGTGGACACGCCGATGACACAGGCCCTTCATACAGCGCAATTTCGCGAAGAATATGCCAAGGCGATTCCGATGGAAAGGTATGGCACCCCGCAAGAAATTGCCGCTGCTGTGCTTTACCTGGCCTCTGAAGAGGCCACCTACACCACGGGAATTGCCCTGCCCGTGGATGGCGGGTTCTTGGCCTCTGGCGCACGCGGCTTGTGAGGTAGGCATGAGCTTGCTGAGCTCCTTGCGCGAGCATGTCGGCGCCGCCCATGTGCTGACCGAACCATCCGATGTCGCTCCCCATGTAGAAGACTGGCGAGGCCGTTACCGCGGTGAGGTGATGGCCGTGGTACAGCCTGCCACCACGCTGGAAGTTTCAGCGGTTGTCCAAATTTGCGCACAAGCAGGTGTCAAGTTGATCCCACAAGGCGGCCACACCAGCATGGTGGGCGGTGCCACCCCCGTTGGCACACGACTTTCCGACGGCACCGCCCCCGTGGTGCTGAGTCTGCAACGCATGAACCGCATTCTCGATGTGGACCCTGTCGGCAACACGCTGGTCGCCCAAGCAGGCTGTATTTTGCAAAACCTACAGGAAGAAGCCGCACGCCACGGGCGACTTTATGGCGTGACGCTGGGTGCCGAAGGGTCATGCCAAATTGGCGGAAATGTTTCCACCAATGCCGGTGGCACGGGCGTTTTGAAATACGGCAACACGCGGGACCAGGTGCTGGGTCTGGAGGTGGTGCTTGCAGATGGGACCGTTTGGAATGGCTTGCGCACATTGCGCAAAGACAATACCGGCTACAACCTGAAACACCTGTTCATCGGCGGCGAAGGCACACTGGGCATCATCACCGCAGTGGCTGTACGACTGCACCCTCTGCCAAACATCACGCGCGCAGCTTGGCTCACTTTTGACACGGTCAGCCATGCATTGGCATGCCTGGCCTTGTTTCAAACCATGGCCGGTGACCGCATTGCAGGCTACGAGCTGCTCAATCGGGCGCAACTGCTGGCGGTTTTGGCCCATTTTCCCAACGTGCGCTTGCCCACGGACCCTGACGCGCCCTATGCGGTTCTGGTTGAGCTGTCAGACACCTACGCCAAAGCCGACCTGCAAGGTTTGATGGAAGACGCCTTGTCTCAATTGGCCGAGCAAGGTGTCTTGAGAGACGCTGCCATTGCAGCCAATGAGGCACAACGCGCTGCTTTCTGGCATATCCGCCACAACATCTCCGAGGCCAACCGCAAGGCGGGCATGGGCTTGTCCACCGATATCGCCGTTCCTGTGAAGTCGTTGGCAGAGTTTGTTGAGCAGGCCAGCGAAGCGGTTCAGTCGCGATGGCCACAACTGGAGATCGTGCTGGTTGCCCACATGGGCGATGGCAACGTGCATTTCATTCCTCGGTTTTCGTTCGAGCAATGGGCACGCATCGCTGACCCAGCGGCCACGGCCGATGCCGTTCGTGGCGTCGTTCACGATGTCGCGGTATCAATGGGCGGAACCTTCAGCGCAGAGCACGGCATCGGCCATGTCTTGGTGAATGAGTTGGTACGCTTGCGTTCGCCCCTGGAGCTGGAGCTGATGCGTCGAATTCGAGGCGCCTTCGACCCTCAAGCCTTGCTGAATCCCGGCAAGCTTATTTGATCAACCCAGGCAGCCACAGTGAAAACTGTGGCACATAGGTCACCATAAGCAAGCACATGCCCAAGGCGCCGTAAAAAGGCGCAATGGTCCTCATGACTTGACCGACGGAAATCCCACCGATGGCACACCCCACAAATTGAACCGTGCCAACGGGGGGCGTGTTCAGGCCCAGCGCACAGTTGATCAGCATGAGGATGCCGAACTGCAACGGGTCCATGCCAAAGTGCATCGCAATAGGCATGAAGATGGGGGTGCAAATCAAGATGGTGGCGGCCATGTCCAAAAAAGTTCCCAGGATGAACAACAAGACATTGATCATCAAGAAAATAACCCAGGGGCTGGAGCTCACCATCTGCATCAATTCGCCGGTTTTTTGGGGCACTTCATACAGCGCCATGAAATAACCAAACGCGTTGGAAATGCCAATCAGCAACAGCACGACGCCCGTGGTCTTGCACGCTTTGGCACAGGCTTTCAGGAAATTCTGCCAAGTCATGGTGCGGTACACGATTGTGGTGACAAACAAAGCCCAGGCCACGGCGATCGAGGCAGACTCTGTGGCGGTGAAGGCCCCTGAAAGTATCCCACCGAGGATGATCACCACCACAAACAAGCCCGGCACGGCAGCACCGAATGCGCCAAGCACCGCGCCCCAGCCCGGAAAGTTACCGTGAATGGGGTACCCGCGCTTGACGGCAACCCAGTAGGCAGCAGCAAGATTGCAAAGCGTCAAAATCAATGCAGGCACCAGGCCCGCCAAAATCAACCCCAGCACGCTGACCGACGCAATGCCGGACGTTGCCAAAGTGAAAATGATCATGTTGTGCGAGGTCGGCATGATGGCGCCCACCAAGGCGGCATGGGTTGTCACATTGACGGCGTAATCTGCGTCGTAACCTTCCTTCTTCATCAAAGGAATCATGACCGAACCCATGGCCGAAACATCGGCCAAAGGCGAGCCAGCGACGCCGCCAAAAATCGTGCAGCCCAGCACATTGCTCATGCCCAAACCACCCCGGACATGGCCAATCAAGCTGTTGGCAAAGCGAACAATGCGGTCGGCGATGCCACCGTACAGCATGAGTTCACCGGCAAAAACAAAAAAGGGAATCGCCAGGAAGGAGAACACTTGCATGCCTCCCACCATTTTTTGGAACACGACGGCCACGGGCAAACCAGCAGCAAGGATGGTGGCCACGGAGGAAAGGCCAATAGCGAAAGCCACTGGGACACCCAGCAGCAGGAACAAGGTGAAGCTCAGAGCCAGAACCGTCAGTTCCATGCCGGCTCCACTTCTGTGCCACGCAGCAACGCAACAATGTGCTCAATCGAAAACAAAACAATCAGCGCGCCCGCTATGACGAGCGGCACGTAGTCAATGCCGTCGGGGACTGGCAGCATGGGTTTTTTCTCACCCCATTTGGCATTGGCCCAAAGCCAGCCGCCCTGGGCCATCAAAAAGCCGAAAACGCCCACCAAAAAATGAATCAGCAATTCAATTTTGCGTTGCCAGGACTCTGGCAAGAGAACCACCAGCGATTCCAAGCCAATGTGGCCAGCATCGCGAACACCGACCGCCAGCCCAAACGCAGTGACAAACAACACAATCAGCATGGCCAAAGCCTCGGCCCACGTCGGCGTGTCATTCAGCACGTAGCGCCCAATCACTTGCCACTGGACGCAAAGAATCACGGCAATCAGGCCCAGAACAGCCAACACAAGGCTGATCTTGGAAATGCCCGCACAAAATTTGGTGAACATGAAAACTCCAGCCCCTGGCTCACGCCAGGGGAATAGCCAGGTCGGACATTACTTCATGTCTTGGATGGCTTTGACCATGCGCTTCATGTCGGGCGTGGTCATGAACTTGTCATACACGGGGCCCATCACCGATTGGAAAGAGCGCTTGTCAACCTCCACAATCTCTGCGCCTGCAGCCTTCACATTGGCGAGTGACTTGGCTTCTTGGTCATCCCAGGCTTTGCGCTGCACCGCCACGGACTCCTTGGCCGCCTGGCGCACCATGCCCTGCTCGCTGGGGGACAACTTGTCCCAGACAATTTTGGACATCAGCAAAATCTCGGGCGCCATGGAATGCTCGGTCTTGGAATAGACCTTCACAGCCTCGACGTGTTTGGCGGTGTCAAAAGAAGGGATGTTGTTTTCTGCCGCATCAATCAGACCCGTCTTCAAGCCCGTGTAGACCTCACCGTATGGCATGGGCGTGGCGTTGGCCCCCATGGCGCTGACCAGTGCGACCCACAAGTCTGATTGTTGTACGCGAATTTTCAGGCCCTTGGCATCAGCCACCGTTTTGATGGGCTTTTTGGCATAAATAGAGCGAGCACCGCTGTCATAAAAAGCCAAACCAATATAGCCAACAGACTCGCAGCTCTTGAGAATTTCATCGCCAAGCGGGCCGTCCAACGACTTGCGCATGTGATCCACAGAGCGGAACAAGAAGGGCATGGTGGGGACCATGGTCATAGGGCATACACCGTTCATGGGTGCCACATTGACACGCACCATGTCCAGCGCGCCAATTTTGACTTGGTCGATGGTTTCTTTTTCAGACCCCAAAGCGCCCTTGTTGAACACCTTGATTTTGTGCTTGCCGCCCGAAAGCTTTTCCAGCACCGTGCTCATGTGCTTGACGGCCACCACGGTGGGGTAATCGTCTGCATTGTGAATGTCGGCAGAGCGAAATTCATTGGCATGCGCGGCCAGGGCGAGCGTGGCAGCAAATGCCAGCAGGGTTGACTTGAGTTTCATGGGGTGTCTCCTTTGTTGTGGGTTTCAGATGGCAGAAGTTTTGCTTGTCAAAGGGGGCCGATTTTTACAAATCCGCCGCCTTGGTAAAGCACAGCGGGGTCGGTCAAATCAGGTTCTGGCGTTCTCTCATAGACCGCTTCCCGAAAGACATCCGAGCTGTCC
>Ga0255085_1000488_pt1 | contig 11086 bp, 6 predicted proteins | sample Colum_Cont_RepB__FD_188442 | JGI IMG/M metagenome (GOLD analysis project Ga0255085, IMG submission 188442) | Freshwater microbial communities from Columbia River, Oregon, United States - Colum_Cont_RepB_8d | ecosystem: Environmental > Aquatic > Freshwater > River | place: USA: Oregon | collected... | reverse complement strand
TGGGTGCGCGCGGCCACCTGCTCACGCAGTTGCTGAGACAGGGCGATACCATCGATGAGACGAGCGGTCATGGTGCGGATTTCCACGGAGGTGTGAAAGGAGTTGATCGAGCCTGTGTGCGTGCGGTTCACCTGCGAAAAACATGCCTGAAGCGCTGACCTGAAACACAAACGCCCGTGAGTCACGGGCGTCGGGTGGCGACGGGCGTGACCGGGATCAGGCCTTGGCCGCTTGCCCCAGCGCAATCTTCAGAAGATCGGCCACGGTGTTGGCGTTGAGCTTCTCCATGATGTTGGCGCGGTGCGCTTCGACGGTTTTGATGCTGATGCCCAAATCGTCGGCAATTTGCTTGTTCAGTCGACCGGCCACGATGCGTTCGAGCACCTGCGATTCGCGCGAGGTGAGTTTGGACATCAGCGCATCGCGGCTGGCGGCCTGCTGGTAGTCCGCGAATGAATCCTTGGCATGTTCGAGCATGCGCTCGACCAGGCTTACGAGTTCGTCTTCCTTGAAGGGCTTCTGGATGAAATCCATGGCTCCTTTTTTCATGGTGTTGACGGCCATGGGCACATCGCCATGTCCCGTGATAAAAACAATGGGCAGGGGGGATTTGCGTTCGATCAGACGGTCTTGCAATTCCAGTCCGGTCATGCCGCCCATGCGGATGTCGACGATCAGGCAGGCCACTTCGCGCGGGTCGTAGCGGCTCAGGAAGGTTTCAGCGGAATCGAAGCAGCGCACCCGGTAATCCTTGCCCTCGAGCAACCACTGAAGCGAATCACGCACCGCCTCGTCATCGTCAACGACGTAGACAGTCCCTTTTTTGGGTATCAGACTCATGGTGGACATATCTCCCTGCAACACTGACTTCATCGACCAAACCCGGCAAGCTGTTTATCGGACAACGGCGGGTACCCAGAAGGTGAACCGGCATCCACTGATTTCCGCGCCATTGTAGAGGTTCTCCGCTTGCATCCGGCCCGCATGGGATTCGACGATGCTGCGGCACAAATTCAGGCCAATCCCCATGCCTTCGGTCTTGGTGGAGAAAAATGCTTCGAACAGGTGCTCCAGCACTTCGGGAGCCAGGCCACGGCCCGTGTCCATCACGGTGAATTCCACCACCGGAGTACCGTCCACGGTTTTGGGCAGCACCTGCAATTCGACATGCCGCCGGTCAGCCGGGCGATGGGCATGGTCGATGGCTTCAGCAGAGTTTTTGAGCAAATTGATCAGCACCTGTTCAATCAGGATCGGATCCACGTGCACGCGTGGCAGACGGGATGAGACAAAGTGACTCAGACGAACACTTCGGCGCTTGAGTTCGATGTCGGCCAGTTCCAGCGCTTCGGCCACCATGGGCGCGACTTCGGTTTCGATGCGGTTGGGTTCGCTGCGTTTGACGAAGCTGCGGATGCGCTGGATGATCTGCCCTGCCCGCTGGGCCTGATGCGCGGTTTTCTCCAGGGCCTTCAGCAAGTCTTCTTCGCTGATGTGCTGACCCTTGATGCGAGACACCATGCCGTTGCAGTAGTTCGAGATGGCGGTGAGGGGCTGGTTGAGTTCGTGCGCCACGCTGGAGGCCATCTCGCCCATGGTGATGAGGCGACTGGCCGACTGGGCTCGCTCGGCCTGCTGTGCGGCCTGTTCCTCGGCATGGCGTCGCGGCGTGATGTCGGTGGCAATCACCATCTGCGCCAGACGGCCGTCAACCCAATTGAGGTAACGCGAGCGCACCTCCAGCCACTTGTCCAGGTCGGGCACGTAGATCTCGGCGTTTTCACTTTGGGCCATGGTCAGGCTCTCAGAGGGCAGTCCTGCCAACGAGTCCACGTTGTCCCGGCTGTCGTCGGAGGAGGCCTTGTCAAGAGTGCCGGCCTGGGTGATCAGCACATGGTGGCCGTCAGCCTTATTGCCGAACCACTGGCGGTACAACTTGTTGGTGAACACCATCTCGGCACTGCCCAGGGGAGCCACCGAGACCGAGGCGTCCAGCGCTTCCAGCACCGTGGTGAAGCGTTCATACGAGGCCAGCAACTGTTCGCGGATGCGGTTCGGCTCGGTGATGTCGGTCATGGAGGTCATCCAGCCGGTTTGCTGTCCCTTGGCATCGATCAGCGGCGACATGTACACACGGGCATCAAACAGCTGACCGTTCTTGCGCTTGACCCGGACCTGGTAGGCGCTGTGCGAGGTGATGCCATTGATTTCGTCCTGCAGTCGACGGTTCAGCAACTGAATATCCTCGTCGGGCCAGTAGGGAAAGGGCGGCAGGCGCCCCACCAGCTCCTGTTCGCTCCAGCCCGTCATCTGGCAGAAGGCTGCGTTGACGTAAGTGATGCGACCGTTCAGGTCCATGGCCCGCATGCCGGTGAGGATGGAGTTCTCCATGGCACGGCGGAAATTGGTTTCGGCAACCAGCGCTTGTTGCGCCTGCAGACGCCTGCGGGTGTGACGCCAGCTGCCGATCAGCATCCAGGCGGTCATGAGACTCAAGGCGGTCATCAGCCAGAACATGCCGTTGCCGATCAAGCCTTGCGAGGTGCGGTAGGCCTGGGCGCGCAGCAGCAGGGTGTTGCCCACCGGTTGAATAGGCACGGCGTATTCGTAGGCCTGGCTCATCCAGGGCATGTTGGAGTTGAGGCGGCTCTTTTTGTCGATGGGTTGACCGGCCAGCAGGTGGTGGCTGTCGTCGATGAGAGAGATGGCATGGCGTGTAGCAATTTCCGAGGGGATGACAAAGCGCAGCAAGCTATCGATGTTGTATTCGGTCAGGATCATTCCCTGAAACTGGCCATGCAGCTGGATCGGGACGTGCAACTGCATGAGTGCAACCGTGCGCTCGCCAGGTAACTGGCGCATCAAGGGTGGCGAATACACCGTTTGCAGCTGTTCCCGCGCGAGCTGAAAAGTGCCCGATGTGTCCGCATGGCGCAGCGAGTCGCCCGCAACGCGCCACTGCGCGCTTTGTACCCCCGGTCCTGCGTAGCTGGCTTTGACCCGTCTTTGGGCATCCACCCAGGTGACCGAGGCAATCTCGGGGTGCTGGCTGACCAGGGACTGAGCCTCGGTTAGGAACTCCCGTTGATCGATATCACGGTTCCCGAGGTCACGCGCCATGCGCATGAGATGCTCTTGGCGTTCCAGCAATTCAAGACGCAGGCGTTGCTGGGCATATTCGACATCCCGACGGACGGACTCCTGCTCCCGCTCGATCTCTTCAAAACGCAAATACCCGAACGCAATCAGGACGGCCGCAAGAAACACCAGCACGGCACCGAGTGGGGCGAGGAACGCCAGTCGGTCTTGCCGGTAAGGGCTGAGACGGCGCCACCAGTTGATCCAGCGCTGGCTGACCAGTCGCAGGGGTTGTTTGAGCACGTGTTGAGCCGTCATGTTTCAAGTGTAGGAGATTGCTTAATTTCATAATAAGAAAATTAAGATCATTATTTGAAAATTTCTAAAAATATGCCACAATCCGCACCAGCAACATTGACCACGTAAATCCTTATCATGTTGTGAAACAGGAGACACCCATGTCAGCACGACCGAATGACCAGCAAACCTTCGCGATCAACGATGTCGACAGCCAGGAAACCCGCGAATGGATGGACGCTTTGTCCGCTGTCATCCAGACCGAGGGTCCCGAGCGAGCCCACTACCTGCTGGAGCAGCTGCTGGAACATGCGCGCGAAAACAGCATCGACATGCCTTTTTCTGCCAACACGGGCTATGTGAATACCATCGAGCCCGACCAGGAAGAGCGCTGTCCTGGCAACATCGAGATCGAAGAGCGGCTGCGCGCCTACATGCGATGGAACGCGATGGCCATGGTGGTGAAGGCCAACCGCCACAACCCCGAGGATGGCGGTGACCTGGGCGGGCACATTGGTTCCTTTGCCTCGCTGGCCCACATGTTAGGTGCCGGCTTCAATCACTTCTGGCATGCCGAGAATGAACACCACGGCGGAGACCTGCTGTATATCCAGGGTCACGTGGCACCAGGCGTGTATGCGCGCGCATTCCTCGAGGGTCGTTTGACCGAGGAGCAGTTGCTGAACTTCCGTCAGGAAGTGGATGGCAAGGGTCTGTCCAGCTACCCGCATCCCAAGTTGATGCCCGAGTTCTGGCAGTTCCCCACGGTGTCCATGGGGCTGGGCCCGTTGATGGCCATCTACCAGGCGCGCTTCCTGAAATACCTCCAAGCCCGTGGCATTGCCAACACCGAAAACCGCAAAGTGTGGGTGTTCTGCGGTGACGGTGAGATGGACGAGGTGGAGTCGCTCGGTGCCATCGGCCTGGCCGCGCGTGAGAACCTCGACAACCTGATCTTCGTGATCAATTGCAACCTGCAGCGTCTAGACGGCCCGGTGAGGGGCAACGGCAAGATCATCCAGGAGCTCGAAAGCGAGTTTCGTGGAGCGGGCTGGAACGTCATCAAGTGTCTGTGGGGCAGCAACTGGGATCCGCTGCTGGCTCGCGACAAGGACGGTGCCTTGCGTCGCATCATGATGGAAACGCTGGATGGCGATTTCCAGGCCTTCAAGGCCAACGATGGGGCCTACGTGCGCAAACATTTCTTCGGTCGCGATCCGCGTACCTTGGAGATGGTCTCCAAGATGAGTGATGACGACATCTGGAACCTGCGCCGGGGTGGCCACGATCCCGACAAGGTGTTCGCGGCGTACACGGCCGCCGTCAAGCACAAGGGCCAACCCACTGTGCTGCTCATGAAGACGGTCAAGGGCTTTGGCATGGGCAAGGTGGGCGAGGGCAAGAACACCGTGCACCAGACCAAGAAGCTGACGGACGAGGACATCAAGGGTTTTCGCGATCGCTTCAACATTCCGATTCCTGACAGCGAGTTGCCCAAGCTGCCTTTTTACAAGCCGGCCGACGACACCCCCGAAATGCGGTACTTGCACGAGCGTCGCAAGGCCTTGGGCGGGTATTTGCCGCACCGTCGCACGCGTGCGGAGGAACAGTTCACTGTTCCGTCGATGGACGTGTTCAAGTCGGTGATCGAACCGACCGCCGAGGGGCGTGAGATTTCCACCACGCAAGCCTACGTGCGTTTTCTGACGCAATTGTTGCGCGATCAGGCCCTGGGTCCGCGTGTGGTGCCGATCCTGGTCGATGAGGCCCGCACGTTCGGCATGGAAGGCCTGTTCCGCCAAATTGGCATCTACAACCCGGCGGGCCAGCAATACACCCCGGTCGACAAAGACCAGGTCATGTACTACAAGGAGGACAAGGCCGGGCAGATCCTGCAAGAAGGCATCAACGAAGCCGGCGGCATGTCGAGCTGGATTGCGGCGGCCACGTCGTACTCCACCAACAACCGCATCATGATCCCGTTCTATGTGTACTACTCGATGTTCGGATTCCAGCGCATTGGTGATCTGGCCTGGGCAGCCGGTGATATGCAGGCCCGTGGCTTCCTGCTGGGTGGAACATCCGGTCGCACCACGCTGAACGGCGAAGGCCTGCAACACGAGGATGGACACAGCCACATCCTGGCCGGCACCATTCCCAATTGCCTCAGCTACGACCCGACCTTTGCACACGAGGTCGGCGTCATCATGCACCATGGCTTGAAGCGCATGGTGGAGAAGCAAGACAACGTCTTCTATTACCTGACCCTGCTGAATGAGAACTACAGCATGCCGGGATTGAAGGCCGGCACCGAAGAACAAATCATCAAGGGCATGTACCTGCTGCAGGAAGGCGAGGGCGCCAAGAAAGCCCCGCGCGTGAACCTGCTGGGCTCGGGCTCCATCCTGCGTGAATCCATGGCCGCGCGCGACCTGCTGGCAACGGATTGGGGGGTGGCTGCCAACGTCTGGAGCTGCCCCAGCTTCAACGAACTGGCCCGTGACGGGCAGGCTGCCGAGCGCTGGAACCTGCTGCACCCGACCGAGACCGCGCGGTCGTCCTTCGTGGAGCAGCAACTGGCGCCACATGCCGGTCCGGTGATTGCTTCCACCGACTACATGAAAAACTACGCCGAGCAGATCCGTCCCTTTATTCCCAAGGGCCGGACCTACAGGGTGCTGGGTACCGACGGCTTTGGTCGCAGCGACTTCCGCAGCAAACTGCGTGAGCATTTTGAAATCAACCGTCACTACATCGTGGTGGCTGCGCTCAAGTCGCTGAGTGACGACGGAGCCATCCCGGCGACCAAAGTCGCTGAGGCGATTAAGCAGTACGGCATCAAGGCCGACAAGCTCAACCCTCTGTACGCGTAAGCAGACAATGGCACATCTGCGTTTAGCTTGGCTGCCCATACTTGCTGACGGTGTGGGCGCATCGGCGAATCGCTTTTTGAACAAGTGAGACCAACATGGCATTGATAGAAGTCAAGGTTCCCGATATCGGGGACTTCAGTGAAGTGGCCGTTATCGAGTTGCTGGTGAAACCTGGCGACACCGTTAAACCCGAGCAAAGTCTGATCACTGTCGAGTCTGACAAAGCGTCGATGGAAATCCCGTGCTCGCATGCGGGGGTGGTCAAGGAACTCAAGGTCAAGATGGGGGACAAGATCAGTGAAGGTACGGTGGTGTTGGTGCTGGAAGCCGACGGGGTGTCGGCTGCGGCGAACGCAGCAGCGGCAACAGCGGCAGCTTCTGCGGCTGCCCCTGCTGCGCCAGCCTCTGCGCCGACAACACCGGCTACACCGGCTGGTGCGTTGGGTCCCGTCGAAGTACGCGTGCCCGACATCGGCGACTTCAAGGATGTGGCCGTGATCGAGGTGTTAGTGAAGCCGGGTGACACGGTGAAGCTTGAGCAGTCGCTCATCACGGTCGAGTCTGACAAGGCATCGATGGAGATTCCTTCATCTGCCGCTGGGGTGATCAAGGAACTGAAGGTCAAGCTAGGTGACAAGATCAACATTGGCGACCTGCTCGCGGTGCTGGAAGGCACGGCAGCGGCACCGGTCGCTGCGTCACTTGCCGCCTCGGCGGTTGTCGCGGTTGCAGCTCCCACAGCCCCCGCAGCGCCCGCGGCTGCCCCTGCAGCAGCTCCACTGCCCGTTGCTACAGTGGCTGTGCCCGCGCACAACCCCACGACAGCGCCGGTGCATGTGCCGCATGCCTCGCCCTCGGTGCGCAAGTTTGCGCGCGAACTCGGCGTGCCGCTGGAGGAGGTCAAGGGCACCGGCAACAAAGGCCGCATCACGCAGGAGGATGTGCAGGCCTTCACCAAGTCAGTGATGGCTGGCGCCACACAAACCAAGGCCCAGGCAGCCAAGGCACCGGCTGGTGGCGATGGTGCCGCGCTGGGTCTGATCCCGTGGCCAAAGGTCGACTTTGCCAAGTTCGGACCCATCGAGCGCAAGGAGTTGGGTCGCATCAAGAAGATCAGCGGTGCCAACCTGCTGCGCAACGCCATCATGATTCCGGCCGTCACCAACCATGACGATGCCGACATCACCGAGCTCGAAGCCTTCCGCGTCTCCACCAACAAAGAGAACGAGAAGAGCGGTGTGAAGGTCACCATGCTGGCCTTCCTGATCAAGGCCTGTGTGTCCGCCCTCAAGAAATTCCCCGAGTTCAACAGCTCGCTGGACGGCGACTCGCTGGTCTACAAGCAGTATTGGCACATCGGCTTTGCCGCTGACACCCCCAATGGCCTGGTGGTCCCCGTCATCAAGGACGCTGACAAGAAAGGCGTGCTGCAAATCTCCCAGGAGATGGGCGAACTGGCCAAGAAGGCCCGCGAAGGCAAACTGGGACCTGCTGACATGAGCGGGGCCACGTTCACCATTTCCAGCCTGGGTGGCATTGGTGGGCGTTACTTCACGCCCATCATCAACGCCCCCGAGGTGGCCATCCTGGGCGTGTGCAAGAGCCAGATGGAACCGGTGTGGAATGGCAAGGAATTCGTGCCGCGCCTCATGTTGCCGCTGTCGCTCACCTGGGATCACCGCGTGATCGATGGTGCCGCTGCCGCGCGTTTCAATGCCTACCTGGGGAAGATCCTGGCGGACTTCCGCCGGGTGATGCTCTGATCAGTAAGGAACACCGTCATGGCGCTGATTGATATCAAGGTTCCCGACATTGGCGACTTCAAGGAAGTGGCCGTTATCGAATTGCTGGTCAAGCCCGGCGACACGGTCAAGCCCGAGCAAAGCCTCATCACCGTCGAGTCTGACAAGGCTTCGATGGAAATTCCCTGTTCGCATGCGGGCGTGGTCAAAGCCCTCAAGGTGAAGGTGGGTGACAAGGTGAGCGAGGGCTCGGTGGTGCTGAGTCTGGAGGCGGCGCAAGGCGCGGGGTCTGACGCGCCAGCTTCTGCCCCCGCTGCAACGCCTTCAGCAACGCCTGCAGCCAGCCCAGCGCCTGTGGTGGCACCCGCCGCTGCTGCCTTCGGTGGTGCTACGGATCTCACCTGCGACGTGCTCGTGCTCGGCGCTGGCCCGGGTGGCTACTCGGCAGCCTTTCGCGCCGCCGATCTGGGTTTGAACGTGGTGCTGGTCGAGCGCTATGCCTCGCTGGGCGGGGTGTGTCTGAACGTGGGTTGCATCCCCTCCAAGGCCTTGCTGCATGTGGCCGCGGTGATGGACGAGGTATCGCACCTGGGCGACCTGGGCATTGAGTTTGGTGCGCCCAAAGTCAGCATCGACAAACTGCGTGGTCACAAGGAAAAAGTGATTGGCAAGCTCACCGGCGGTCTGGCGGCCATGGCCAAGATGCGCAAGGTGACTGTGGTGCGTGGCTACGGCCATTTTGTTGGCTCTCATCATCTCGAGGTTGAAGAGACCACCGGCACGGCGCAGGACAAGACGGGTAGCAAGCAGGTGATCGCCTTCAAGCGCTGCATCATTGCAGCCGGTTCGCAAGCGGTGCGCTTGCCCTTCATGCCAGACGATCCGCGGGTGGTGGATAGCACCGGTGCCCTGGGCCTCAAAGAAGTGCCCAAGCGCATGCTGATCCTGGGCGGGGGCATCATCGGCCTGGAAATGGGCACGGTGTACAGCACGCTGGGAGCCCGCCTGGATGTGGTGGAGATGATGGATGGGCTGATGCAAGGCGCAGACCGCGACCTGGTCAAGGTGTGGCAGAAGATGAACGCCCACCGCTTTGACAACATCATGCTCAAGACCAAAACGGTGGGCGCCAAAGCCACACCGGCCGGCATCGAGGTGACATTTGAAGGCGAAGGTGCGCCCCCCGCGCAAACCTACGACCTGGTCCTACAAGCCGTGGGCCGCTCGCCCAACGGCAAGAAGATCGGTGCAGACAAGGCCGGTGTTGCGGTCACCGACCGTGGTTTCATCAACGTCGACATCCAGATGCGCACCAACGTGCCGCACATTTTTGCCATCGGTGACATCGTGGGGCAACCCATGTTGGCACACAAGGCCGTGCATGAAGCGCACGTGGCGGCTGAAGTCATCGCGGGAGAACTGCAGGGCAAGCCCGAACTCGCCACTGCCGCATTCAATGCCCGCGTGATTCCCAGCGTGGCCTACACCGACCCCGAAGTGGCCTGGGTGGGTTTGACAGAAGACCAGGCCAAGGCCCAAGGCATCAAGGTCAAGAAGGGTCTGTTCCCCTGGACCGCGTCGGGTCGTGCCATTGCCAATGGTCGCGACGAAGGTTTCACCAAGTTGCTCTTTGATGATTCGCCTGAGGCCCACGGCCACGGGAAGATCCTGGGTGGCGGCATCGTGGGTACGCACGCGGGCGACATGATTGGCGAGATTGCGCTGGCCATCGAGATGGGCGCCGATGCCGTCGACATTGGCAAAACCATTCATCCGCATCCCACCCTGGGCGAGAGTATCGGCATGGCCGCCGAGGTGGCCCATGGCAGCTGCACAGACTTGCCGCCGACCAAGCGCTAAGCAGTTGAGGGATGGAAACGTGCGAAGCCGTCAATCCTCGGGGGTTGACGGCTTTGTTTCAGGGCCGGGGTTCAGTGGCCGTTGCCCCAGGCAAGGCGCGCGAATTCAGTGGACTCGCTTGTTTTTGTCCGCGTCCTGGACCCGTCTGGCACCATTGAAGCGACGATCCCAGTAAGCCTGACGCATGTCGTCGATGCGCACCTGCTCACCCGGTTTGGGCGAGTGGATGAACTTGTTGTCGCCGAGATAAATGCCGACGTGGCTGAACTTGGTGCGCATGGTGTTGAAAAACACCAGATCACCCGGTTGAAGGTCCTGGCGCTCGATGGTTTCGGTGACAGCGGCCTGGTCACGCGCACGACGGGGCAGCACCAGACCCACCGTTTGTTCGTACATGGCACGCACAAAGCCGCTGCAATCAAAGCCGGACTCGGCGGTGTTGCCACCCCGTCGGTAAGGCACACCGAGAAAGCCCATGGCATTGACCACCAGGTCAGAGGCCTGCTGGCTCATGCGTTGGCGCAACTGCTCCATCTGACTGATGAGCCCGCGGTCGGCCAGAAACTTCTCGATGTCGTCGGCGGCTTGGGTGGGTGGCGCCGCATGGGCAACCCCCAGACACAGGCACACCCCGAGGATCAGGTGTCTGAACATGTAACGCATTTTACCTAAATAGGGAGGGGTGTCTCTCCGCGTCGGGGCAGGACGGTCCTGTGATAGAACCCCCGTGTCTGAATTCGAAAGCGCTTGCCATGTTCAAAGCCCTGTTACTCGAGAAGAACGACAACTTCCAGGCCTCCTTGCAGTCGGTGTCTGTCGAGCAGTTACCCCCCGGCGATGTGACCGTCGCAGTCGCTTATTCCACCCTGAATTTCAAGGATGGTCTGGCCATCTGCAACCGCAGCCCGGTGGTGCGGCAATGGCCGATGGTGGCGGGCATTGACGGGGCGGGCACCGTGATGGAGTCGACGCACCCCCAGTGGAAGCCGGGGGATGCGGTGGTGCTCAACGGTTGGGGGGTGGGCGAGACCCATTGGGGCTGTCTGGCCGAGCGGGCGCGCCTGAAAGGCGACTGGCTGGTGCGACTGCCCTCGGCGTTCACACCTCGACAGGCCATGGCGATTGGCACGGCCGGTTACACCGCCATGCTCTGTGTGATGGCACTGGAGGAGCGCGGCGTTCGGCCTGCTGACGGTGAGGTGCTGGTCACCGGCGCCACCGGTGGCGTGGGTAGTG
>Ga0255085_1000474_pt1 | contig 11272 bp, 10 predicted proteins | sample Colum_Cont_RepB__FD_188442 | JGI IMG/M metagenome (GOLD analysis project Ga0255085, IMG submission 188442) | Freshwater microbial communities from Columbia River, Oregon, United States - Colum_Cont_RepB_8d | ecosystem: Environmental > Aquatic > Freshwater > River | place: USA: Oregon | collected... | reverse complement strand
CCCTTCGGGTCGGGCACGCGCTCAATGTCCATCGTGAAATCGATGGCGCTCATGATGCCCGCGCCGAACTTCTCCTCGATGAGCTCCTTCATCGTGCGGCCATAAACGTAAACGATCTCCTGAAAGCGATACTGGAGCGGTTCCTTGGGCACGGTCGGCGCGGCCTCGCCCTTGTTGGCGAACTCCGTCAGCGCGGCGGCAATGCCGGAACCGAGGCCGAGGAACTTCGCGACTTTCCTTGCTTCCACCGGGCCGAGGGCATTCTCACCCAGGCACGCGGAGGTCACGTAAACCTCCGACAGGCCGGCGGCCTTGGCGATGGCGGCCCAGGTTTTCTTCTTCGCCCGCTTCGCGGCGAGAATGGTCTCGATCATTTGTGGCTTGGTCATGGTCAGGTCAGGCGGTTACGAGCATGGCGTCGTTGCGGGGCGAGGGAGCCGGGGCCGCCTCCACCAGCGGAGCAACCGGAGCGGCGGGAGCCGCCGGCGTGACCGGGGCGGCGTGCTTCTTCTTGTGCGCGTGAACCTCGAGAAACTCGATGAGGCGTTCGCGCAGCGGATAATAATCGGGGTGATCCATCACGGCCTGGCGCTCGCGCGGGCGCGGGAAGGCCACGGGGATGATGTCACCGACTTCGGCCTCGGGACCGTCCGTCATGCAGACCACGCGGTCGCTGAGGTAGAGCGCCTCGTCCACGTCGTGCGTGACCATGAGGGTGGTGATGCGGTTCTCGCGCCAGAGCTTGAGCAGGACGCCCTGCAACTCGTAGCGCGTGAGCGAATCGAGCATGCCGAACGGCTCGTCAAGCAGGAGCATCTTGGGCTTGAGCGCGAAGGCGCGGGCGATACCGACGCGCTGCCGCATGCCTTGGGAAAGCTCGGCGGGCCGCTTGTGCATGGAGTCACCCAGGCCCACCACGGTGAGGTAATACTCCACAATCTCCCGGCGCTCCTCGGCGCTGGCGGTGAAGAACACCTGCTCCACCCCAAGCATCACGTTCTCGAAGGCCGTATACCACGGGAGCAAGGACGGGGACTGAAACACGACCCCACGATCCGGACCGGCCCCCACCAGCTCCTTGCCGGCGAGGATGATGACGCCCTCGGTGATGTCGTTGAGCCCGGCCAGCATGGAGAGCACGGTGGACTTGCCGCAGCCGGAGTGGCCGATGAGGGTGACGAACTCCCCCTTGGCGATGCGCAGGTTGAAGTCCTTCACGATCACCGCCGGCCCCTTGGGCGTGGAGTAAACTTTCGAGAGTTGGGATAAATCGACGTGGTGGCTCATGTCAGGAGGAAACTTCGACGGTGGCTTCCCGGGCTTCGGACGAGCGCAACGGGCGCGTGCGGCCCAGCATGTTGCGCGGGACGCTCAAATCCTCGGGATCAATGTCCGGCAGGATGAGCTTCCGCGTGACGGTCGCGTGGCGATCCTGGCGGGAGCGCAGGAGATACTCGGAAATGTCGCGCCGAAGCTCGCGAAAGCGCGCGCTGTGATTGAGCGCCTTGCGGTCGCGCGGATGCGGCAGGTCCACGATGAAGGACTCGCCCAGCGTCGCGTTCGGCCCGGCGGTGAGCGGCACCACGCGATCCGCCAGCAGGATGGCCTCGTCCGGGTCGTTGGTGATGAGCACGACTGTCTGCTTTTGCTGGGCGCGGATGCGGGCGATTTCGTCCTGCAAATTCGCGCGGGTCAGTGCATCGAGTGCGCTCAGCGGCTCATCGAGCAAAAGCACCTTCGGGTTCATTGCCAGCGTGCGGGCCACGCTCACGCGCTGGCGCATGCCACCGGACAGCTCGTGCGGGCGTTTGTCACGGGCAGGAGCGAGGTTGACCATCTCAATGAACTCGGTGGCGTGCGCGGCACGCCCGGCCTCGGTTTTTTCCGGGAAGACCTGATCGACCGCGAGCCGCACGTTTTCGGCCACGGTGAGCCACGGCAGCAGCGAGTAATTCTGGAACACCAGCCCGCGGTCCGGCCCCGGCCCGCTCATCTCGCGGCCTTCGAGCGTGACACTCCCGGTGTCGGGCCGGATCAAACCGGCCAGAATGGACATGAGCGTCGTCTTGCCGGCACCGGAGTAGCCCACGATGGCCACGAACTCACCCTGCTCAATGGACAGGTTCACGTCGCGCAGCACCTCGGTGCGGGAGCCGTTCGAGCCGTAGCCTTTGGAGACTGATTTGAGTTCGAGATAGGGCATGTCAGGAAAGGGGCTTCACGCAAAGGCCGCCAAGCGCGCAGTGATGTGGGAAGCGGACGGGGGATTGCGTGTCCGATATGCGGGAAGAAATCCCGTTCCTCCTTAGCTCACTCTGTGCCTTTGCGTGAAGCGGTTGCAATTTCATGTTCCGATTCAGTTCACCGACAAAACGGAGTTCCAGCCACCGAACGGGTTCGGCGCGGCCTCGGGCGCGGCGGGGTCGGGCAGCCAGGTGCCGTCCACGATGAAGAGGTATTCGTAGCGGCCCGGCGTGAGCTTCAACTGCCCCTGCCACTCGCCACCCTTGGCCAAGCGCAGCGGCGTCGCACCGACTTGCCAGCCGTTGAACGACCCGGCGACGAAGACCTGCTTGGCGGCGGGCGCACGCAGCTTGAGCGCCACCGGGGCCAGCTTGGGCGCAGCGGGCTTCCCGGCGGCGAGCGGCTTTTTTAGCACCCGCATAACCTGGCTGAGCGCTGTGGCAGATTTCTTCGCCAAAGTGCGCGTGGTGCGCGGTGCGAGAGGGGAGGGTTTGTCCTTTTTCATGGGTTCAGGCGGTCTTGAAGCGCGACTCCACGAGGCTCATCAACCGGTCGAGGACGAAGCCCACGACGCCAATCGTGATGATGCACAGGATGATGTGCTCGTAGAGCAGCGCGTTGTATTCCTGCCAGAGGAAACCGCCCACGCCGGGCCGGCCCGTGAGCATCTCGGCGGCGACGATGACCAGCCACGCGATGCCGAGGCTGAGGCGGAAGCCGGTGAACATGTAGGGCATCGTGGCCGGAATCATCACCTTGGTGAGCGTCTTCCAGCGCGAGAGTTTCAGCACCTTGGCGACATTGAGATAATCCTGCGGGATGGCGCGCACCCCGACAGCGGTGTTCAGCACCGTGGGCCACATCGCGCAAATCGCGATGGTAAAGAGTGCGCCCAGCTCGCTGGCCTGCTTGCCCGCGCCGAGAAACAACACCAACCCGAGCGGGAGCCACGCCAGTGGCGAGACGGGGCGCAAAACCTGGATGATGGGGTCAAAGGTCTTGGTGAACGCCTTCGACAGGCCGAGGCAGAAGCCAATCGGCGTGCCGACGATGAGCGCGATGGCGTAGCCCTTGGCAACGAGGATGAGCGAATACCAGGTGAAGCGCAGGATGCCCTGGTCCATCTCGCCCCGCTTCTCGAACGGCTTGAGCACGTAGTCCTTGCTGGCCTCCCAGGTCTTGTGCGGCGTGGGCAGTTCCTTCGCCCACGTCTTGCTGGAGATTTGCCACATCAGCAGCACCACGGCGATGCCGATGAGCGGGAGGATGAGCCAGTCGAATTTGAATGCTTTCATGGTGCGGCGGTAGTCAGTGTTCAGTGTTCAGTCTCCAGTAATCAGTGCCGGTGTTCGCGTGTTCAGTCTTGGCGGACTGATTACTGAACACTGGACACTGAATACTGGTTCGCATCGGTTCAGCCCTTCGCATTGCTCACCGGGAAGGCCTTGGCATACGCCTCGAGATCGCCCTTCGGGTCGAACTTCACGCCGTCGAACATCTCCCAGCCGGTGTCATCCTGCTGCCGGTCGGTGACGCCGATTTCCTTCAGGGCCTCGGTGTAGATGTCTCCGCGCATGACCTGCTTGGCGACGCCCGCGTAGTCCGGCGCGCCCGTGACCATGCCCCAGCGGCGGAACTGCGTGAGCCACCACTTGGCGTAGGCGGGCTGCGGGTAATTGCAGTTCCGCTTGCTGAAGTGCATGTAGAAGTCGTCCGTGACCGGCGGGCGGCCGTCGCCATAGTCGAGCTTGCCGAGCAGGCGGCCCAGGATGATTTCCTTGTCGCAGTTGATGTAGGTCGGCCGGCTGACAATTTCGCACTGCTCCGGGCGGTTCTTCATGTCGTCGAGCCACACGCTGGACTCGTGCAGCGCCTTGAGGACGGCCTTCACGGTCTTGGGGTTCTTCTCGGCGAACTCGGCGGTGAAGGCGCAGACCTTCTCCGGGTGGTCCTTCCAAATCTCCTGTGTGGTGACGCTGGTGAAACCAATCTTGTCGGAGATGGCGCGGGCGTTCCACGGCTCGCCGACACAATAGCCGTCCATCTTGCCGACCTTCATGTTCGCGACCATCTGCGGCGGCGGGATGGTGATGAGCGACACGTCCTTGTCCGGGTTGATGCCGCCGGCGGCGAGATAATAGCGCATCCACATCGCGTGCGTGCCGGGCGGGAAGGTCATCGCAAACGCGAGCGGCTCGCCGAGCTTCTTCGCCTTGTCCACGTAGGGCTTGATGGCCTTCGGGTCCGCGCCGACTTTGCCCTTCCACTCGGCCTTGAGCGTGATGGCCTGGCCGTTGCGGTTGAGAATCCACGGGATGACCATCGGCTTCTTCGGCGATCCAAGCAGGCCCATCGTGCTGGCGATGGGCATTCCCAACAGCATGTGCGTCAGTTGATTGTCACCGGAGGAAAGCGAGTCGCGGATCGCCGCCCAGTTCGCGCCCTTGGCGATGGTCACGTCCACGCCATATTTCTTGAAGAAGCCCTTCTCCGCCGCGATGACGAGCGGTGAGTTGTCAGTCAGCGCGATGATGCCGCAGCGGAGCTTGGCGGTTTCCGGTGCGTCACTGGCATACACACTGCCGACCCAGCCACGCGGCAGGCCGCCGAGCAGCGCACCGGTGCCGAGGGTCTGGCCGACCCGCGTGAGGAAGCGGCGACGGGAGGAGGGAGGAGAGGCGGGAGGTTGAATGGTCTTGTTCATGGTTTGCATGCATTCCGTGCAAGTGTCGTGCACTGGACGCCCTTTTAGCGCGTGCAATGCCAACCGTGAAAAATCTGGCCCGCCGGCTGCTGAGAGATATTCCGGCAGCGGATGAAATCCTTTCCTAAATGAGCGAACCACTTGATAGCAGACAACTACGTGCCTTCGTAACCCTAGCAAACACGGGCAGTTTTACGCGCACTGGCAAGGATTTGTTCCTGACCCAGTCCGCGATCAGCCACGCCATCAAGGCGCTGGAGGAGGATGTGGGCTGTCGTCTTTTTGACAGGGTGGGCAAATCCGTGGCCCTGACCCCGGCAGGCGAACAGCTTTTGCACCACGCCAAGGGAATTCTCGAAGAAATGACGCAGGCCCGGGCGGCCCTGGAGCATTTGGGCAAGTGGGGGCGCACCCATTTGCGCCTCGCAACGAGCGAGGCCGCCTGCGAGGCGCTGCTGCCCAACGTGCTCGCCCAGCACAAGGAACAGTTCCCGCAATGCCAGATGACCGTGTCGTCCGCGGATGTGAGCGAGGCGATCGAGCTGCTGCACAATGGCCACGCGGATCTGGTCTTGAGCCTCGAACCCGGACCCGATGCGGGCGTGGAGTTCGTGCCGGTGTTCGGCGATGATTTGCAATTTCTGGTGAGCGCCCGGCATCCGTGGGCGGTCGCCCAGCAGGTCGTGCGCGAGGAGATCCCCACCCAGCCCTACATCCTCTACAGCCGGTCCAGCTACACCTCGCGGCTGGTGGAGGGCTACTTCCGGCACGAGGAAATGACACTGCTCAAGATGATGGAGGTCGGCAGCATGAGCGCCATCCGTGAAATGGTCGCGCGCGGCCTCGGCGTGAGCATCCTCGCCCCATGGGTGGCGCGGGATGAAATCGCCGCCGGCACGCTCGTGGCCCTGCCCTTGGGGCGCCGCAAGCTGACCCGCAACTGGGGTGTGCTGCACCGGCGCGGCCGCCGGCTCAATCTGGCCGAGGAACAGTTCGTCTCGCTCTGCCGCCGCGAGGGCGCGCAGCTCGTCGGCGGCAGCGGTGCCAAGGCCAACGCAAAAACGGCGTAGCGCCCGTGCCGGCGGCTTGCCGCCGCCGCGTTGCGCGTTGGTGGTAAAGGGCCGTCTCAAACTGCTGCCCGCCACAGACGGCGACTGTAAATCGCCGGCACGCACCGCGTGCGACATTGAACCTTCGCGATTCGCCAGCGAGCATCGTCGGCGATGACTTCACGCGCCCGCCCGTTCCACTTCACGAGGGGCGCGGTGCATTTCCCCGAACTGGCCCTGTGGCTCGACGCGCATGACGGCCGTGGCCCAGACGAATGGGCCGTCGTCACTCACGCGCACTCCGACCACATCGCGCGCCACAAACGCGTCATCCTCACCGAGCCCACCGCGCGCCTGTTGCGCCAACGCCTCGGCGGCCAGCGTGAGGAACGCGTGCTGCGCTTCGGCGAACGCACGGAGTTCAGCGGCCCATGCGGTGGGTTCGCGCTCACGCTCCTGCCCGCCGGCCACATCCTCGGCAGCGCGATGGTCCTGGTCGAATGGAGCGGCGGCTCGCTGCTCTACACCGGCGACTTCCGCCTGCGCGCCAGTCCGGCGTGCGAGCCGTGCGGCTTCACCGCCGCGCGGGGCTGCGACTGGCTCGTGATGGAAACCACCTTTGGCCGACCCGAATATGTCTTCCCGCCGACGTCACAAGTCACTGCGAGGCTGCTGCAATTCTGCCGCACCGCGCTTGCCGCCGATTCGACGCCCGTGCTGCTCGGCTGGACGCTCGGCAAGGCGCAAGAACTCCTCTGCCTGCTCTCTGACAGCGGTCTGCGGGTGGCCGTGCATGCATCTGTCCTGCCGCTGGCACGCATCTACGAACAATGCGGCGTGCGGCTCGGTGCTTACGACGCGCTCGACACCACACAGGCAAAGAACTGCGTCCTCATTTGCCCGCCGACCTTCGCGCAGTCGCCGCAACGCGCCGCGCTCGGCCCGTGCCAGCTCGCCGTGGCCACTGGCTGGGCGATGGACAGCAGTTGCAAGTATCGCTCCGGGGTGGACGCAGCGTTTCCACTGAGCGACCACGCGGACTTCAACGAGTTGATTGAGTTCGTCCGCCTAGTGCGCCCACTCCGCGTCTTCACCACCCACGGTTTCGCCACGGACTTCGCCGCGACCTTGCGCGACCTCGGCTTTGACGCGGAAGCGCTGGTAAACGGGGAGCAACTGACGTTTGCGCTCGGGGTGCCGCCGAGCGGTGCCGTGTGAAGCTGCAAGGCAGCACGTGACACAAACTCCACTTGCCTTTGCGTTCTCTTCCGCAACACTCGCCGCGCTTATGAGCAAGAACACCGGCCACAAAGTCTCCAAGAAGTTCGCCGCCTATCCGCGCCTCAACCCGCTCGGCGTGGGCAAGGACATCTCCGCCGCCGACCTCATTGACCAGGTCATGCTCGCCTACAACGGTGGGCGGCTTCGCGAAGCCAGCCAGCTCCTCGCGAAGAAGATGCTGCCGCAGGACGGCTTCATCGGCATGTCTCTCACGGGCGCGCTCACACCCGCCGGCCTCGGCAAGTCCTGCCTCATCCCGCTGATGAAGGGTGGCTACGTGGACTGGATCATCTCCACCGGCGCGAATCTCTATCACGACCTCCACTTTGGTTTGGACATGCAGCTCCACAGCGGCTCGCCGTTCCTCGACGACGTGCAGTTGCACCAGGACGGCGTCATCCGCATCTACGACGTGCTCTTCGACTACAACGTCCTCCTCGACACCGACGCCTTCGTCCGCGAAGTCATCCAAGGCCCCGAGTTCCAGCGGCCCATGGGCACGGATGAATTCCACTACCTCCTCGGCAAATACGTCGCCGCGCGCGGCAAAAAGCTCGGCCTGAAGGATTCCTCCGTCCTCGCCACCGCCTACGAGTGCGGCATCCCCATCTTCACCAGCAGCCCCGGCGACTCCAGCATCGGCATGAACGTCGCCGCGATGGCGATGCGCGGTTCGGCGCTCCTGCCCGACGTGAACCGCGACGTGAACCAGACCGCCGCCATCGTCTATCACGCCAAGTCCACCGGCCACACTAGCAGCGTGTTCATCCTCGGCGGTGGCAGCCCGAAGAACTTCATGCTCCAGACCGAGCCGCAGATTCAGGAAGTCCTCGGCATCCAGGAGAAGGGCCACGACTACTTCCTCCAAGTCACCGACGCACGCCCCGACACCGGCGGCCTGAGCGGCGCGACGCCTGCCGAGGCCGTGAGCTGGGGCAAGGTGGACCCGGACAAGCTCCCTGACTCCGTCGTTTGCTACACGGACTCGACCATCGCGCTGCCGTTGCTGACCGCCTACGTCCTCTCGCGGGTGAAGCCGCGTAAGCTCAAGCGCCTCTACGACCACCGCGACACGATTCTGGACAAGGTGAAGCAAAAGTATCTCAAGACCGGCACCGTGACGAAGGTGCTGACCAGCCGGAAGATCGCCAAGCGCTCCAGCAGCGTGGGGCTGAAACAGAAGTAAAACGGCCGGGCCAGCGGCCTGAACCCTTGCACTGCCGGCTTGCCCCGACAGTGCAAATGACTTACTCCAGTCTCCGTTTTCAGCGCGGCGATTTGATTCTGGCATCGTGAGCAACCCAACCAAACCAGTGCGGCTCGGCATCGTCGGCTGCGGCGCGGTCACGCGCGAGATGCACCTGCCGGCCTTCATCCAGTCGCCGCACGTCGAGGTCACCTTTCTCTGCGACCGCGTCACGAAGAACACCCAGCTCGCCAAGCAGGAATACGGCCTGCCCGACGCCCGCGTCACCGCCGAGGTGAAGGACTTCGCCGGGCAGGTGGACGCTGCGCTCGTGGCGGTGCCGCCGAAGTTCCACGCGCCGGTAACGTGCGAGCTGCTGGCGATGGGCATTGATGTGCTGTGCGAGAAGCCCATCGCTCTCAGCACCGCCGAGGCGCGGCAGATGAGCGACGTGGCGAAGAAGCACGGGCGCATCCTCTCCGTCGGCTTCGTCACGCGCTTCAACCGCAACGCCGAGGTCTTCCGCCGCATCGTGAGCGACCCGCTCATCGGCGAGATTCAGGAAGTCATCGCCGAGGCTGGCTCGGTGATGGGCTGGATCATGACCAGCGACGCCTACTTCAACAAGAAGCTCACCCTCGGCGGCGCGTTCTTCGACTCCGGTGTGCATCTCATTGACCGCGTCGTGGACCTCTTCGGCGACGTCGGCGACATCGCCTACGAGGACGACTCCTTCGGCGGCGTGGAGTGCAACGCGAACCTCACGGGCAAGCTCGCCATCGCGGGCCGCAGCGTGCCGTGCCGCATGAGCTTCAGTTGGACCCATGGGCTGCTGAACGGTGTGAAGGTCATCGGCACCCATGGCACGGCCGAAGTGAAGTATCTCGACCCTGACGCGCTTATCGTGACGCGCACGGTGGGCGGTGAGCCGCTCGAACTCGGCGTGCGCTACCAAGGCACCGCGCCGAATCCGTATCTGCTGCAAATCGAGGACTTCGCACGCGCCGTCCGCACGCGCGGCACGCCGAAGGTCACCGCCGAGTCCGCTACGATGTCGCTGGCCATCATTGAGCGCGCCTACGCAGCGCGCACGCCGATGAAGCAGCCGTGGGTGGAAGTGAACAGGTAAACTCTCTCCGTCACCGCCATGCCGGAGTCTATCACCATCAAGTTCCGATACACGCCGGAAGAGCATGCTCGCGCGGTTCGCCTGCATCATGCAGGCCGGACCAACTTCACGCTCGAGCTCGCAATGGTCGTTTTGCTGATTGCACTTGGATGCTGGATGGTTTGGGACAACGAATTCTCGTCGTGGACAGGCTACACCTCGCTTGCGGTTTCAGTTTTCTGGGTAGCCATGTTGTCCTACGTAACTTTGGTGGCCCCGAAACTGGCCTTTCGCTCTAACCCGAAATTGGCTGAGGAATACGAACTCACGTTCTCTCACGAGGACATTCACTTCCGCACGCCGAGAATTGATTCACGACTTAAATGGAGCCACTACTCTCGGGTGCTCGTGGACGCAGACTTTTTCCTCCTCTATTACGGCGAGCACTACTTTAGTGTGATTCCAAAACGTGTGTTTTCCAGTGCCGAGGCGCTTGAAACCTTTGAGAACCTTCTGGTTCGATACATTACCAACATCAAACGCCGCGCATGACGCCCACCAAGATTCTCCTCACCGGCGCGACGGGCTTCATCGGCACGCGGTTGTGCGAGCGGCTCAAGCTGCACTGGCGGCTGCCTTACCGCGCGCTGGTGCGCAATTACACCCATGCCACGCGCATCGCACGGCTCGACTCCGAGATGATTCCCGGCGACCTCACGAAGGTGGACACCATCGTGAAGGCGCTCGAAGGCTGCGACGCGATTGTCCACCTTGCGCACGGTGAGGACGACAAGGCTCCGAAGGAAACGGCGAACGTCATCGCCGCCGCGTTGCGCGCGAAGGTGAAGCGCTTCGTCCACATCAGCTCGATGTCCGTCCACGGCTCGAACCCCGGGCCCGAGAGCTGCCGCGAAGCCACCGCGCCCATCGTCCGCCGCGACGAGAGCACCTACGTGGTCTCGAAGGCGAAAGAGGAACTTCTCGTGCGCCAGGCCATCGAGCGCGACGGCCTGCCTGCGATCATCCTGCGGCCCACGGTGGTTTACGGCCCCTATGGTGGCTTCGTCATCGCCGCCGTGCAGCAGGCCAAGGGCGGCGTCATTGGCCTGCTCGACGACGGCAAGTGGGTCTGCAACGCCGTGATGGTGGACGACGTTTGTTCCGCCATCCACGCCGCGCTCACCACAGACAAAGGCGTCGGCCAGGCGTTCTTCGTGAACTCGGACAAAGCCATCACCTGGCGCGAGTGGAACCTGACCTTCGGCGAAATGCTCGGGCGCAAGCTGGAAACGGTGAACTTCGACACCGCCGAACTGCGTGCCTACTGGGCGAAGCAAAAGCCCACGGTGAAATCCAATCTGACCGCCGCCGCGAAGCTCGTCGTCTCGCCGGACCTGCACCGGCAGTTCGGCAAAATCCCCGCCGTGAAGTCCGCCATCGTGTGGGCGAAGGAAACCGTGAAGGCGCAGATGGGCGAGGAGAAGGTGCTCGCGTTCAAGGCGAAGATGTCCCCGCGCCCCCGCGCCAGCACCGGCCCCGGCGTGCCGATGCCCAACCCCAGCCGCATCCGCCTAGAAGCCTTTCCCATCGAGTTTTCCAACGAGCTGCTCAAGCAGACGCTCGGCTGGAAGCCCGCCTATGACTTCCAAGCCGGGGCCGAGGTCACCCGGCAGTGGTTGGAGTTCGCCCGGATGATTCCG
>Ga0255085_1000473_pt1 | contig 11274 bp, 4 predicted proteins | sample Colum_Cont_RepB__FD_188442 | JGI IMG/M metagenome (GOLD analysis project Ga0255085, IMG submission 188442) | Freshwater microbial communities from Columbia River, Oregon, United States - Colum_Cont_RepB_8d | ecosystem: Environmental > Aquatic > Freshwater > River | place: USA: Oregon | collected... | reverse complement strand
GCGATGTAACTTACTGCATAACTCAAAATAACATTACTATGTTACATTATACCGTGGTTTTTTAAAAGGTTTCATTCATGCTTCACTTAATTTTTTTCTCTATTCTCGCCCTGCATGCAGACCCCGTAACCGTTTTACAACCAGACAGGGTTTTTGATGGGGTTTCTTCCATTCATGAAGGATGGGTCGTTGCAATACAAGGCGAAAAAATCATCTTTGCAGGGCCAAAAATAAGCTTTAAACCGCCCTCCAATGCCCAGATCCTTCTTCTTTCAGGCACGACGCTAACACCAGGGCTGATCGATGCTCATTCCCACTTATTATTACACCCATACGATGAGGCAAAGTGGGAGGATCAGGTATCGAAAGAACCCGTTGCAGAACGCATCAGCAGGGCTACCATCCACGCCCGTGCCAATTTACTTAGCGGTTTTACCACGCTGCGTGATCTTGGAACCGAGGGCGCCCAGCTTGCAGATGTAGGACTCAAATCTGCGATTGAAAAAGGAATTATTCCCGGCCCAAGATTATTGGTAACCACCCGTGCCATTGTTGCAACCGGAAGCTACGCCCCCAGAAACTTTGCCCCCGAATGGCGCATCCCCCAAGGTGCCGATGAAGCCGATGGCGATCATCTGCGCACCCTAGTTCGCAGGCAGATTCGTGAAGGTGCGGATTGGATTAAAATCTACGCAGATACACCACACGGCCTAGGGCCAAACCCAAAGCCAGCCTTCTCAATCGAAGAATTAAAACTCGTGGTGGCAACTGCTGCAGATGCAGGCGTCAAAGTTGCAGCACATGCCCAATCGAAAGAGGGAATGAAACGAGCCGCCCTTGCAGGCGTTAACACCATCGAGCATGGCGATGCAGGCGACATCGAAGTTTTTCATTTGATGGCACAAAAGAAAATAGGCTACTGCCCCACCCTCGCCACTGCAGAAGCCTATGCCCGTTATGATGGCTGGAAGCCCAACTCCCCATTGCCCACAGCGCTTGTCTCTAAGAAAGAAAGTTTCAAGGCGGCATTGGAATCGGGCGTGTTAATAGGAAATGGCAGCGACATTGGGGTATTTCCCCATGGGCAGGGCTATCAAGAACTTGAGATGCTGGTAAAATATGGCATGACTCCCCTGCAGGCCCTTCGCTGTGCAACTTCGGATGCTTCCAAATTACTTGCCCTGGAAAACAAAGTGGGCATGGTTAAAGAAGGTATGATCGCAGACCTTGCAGCCTTTGAGGGCAACCCCTCAAAAGAAATAAAAGATGTTCGTAAAGTTAAATTTGTAATGAAATCTGGTACCATCTACAAACAACCATGATTAAAAAACTTCTTTTATTGATTAGCATCTTTGTCTTTGGCATGAACGCCATTGCTGATGAGAAGATCATTATTGCGCATCGGGGCGCCAGTGGCTACCTTCCCGAGCACACCCTAGAGGCTGCTGCCATGGCCCATGCCATGGGCGCAGATTACATCGAGCCGGATGTTGTACTAAGTAAGGATGGCATTCCCGTGATTTTGCATGATATTCATTTGGATGCCGTGACAAATATCGCCCGGGTTTTTCCCGATCGCAAGCGTGCTGATAGCAGGTATTACGCCCTCGATTTCACCCTAAAAGAATTAAAACAACTAGAAGTTACAGAACGATTCAGCCCAAAAACAGGCAAAGCCATCTACCCTTCCCGCTTTCCAATCGGCCAATCCTCGTTTCAAATCCCCACCTTGGAAGAGGAAATCCAACTAGTGCAGGGCTTGAATAAAAGCACCAGAAAAAATGTTGGCATCTATCCTGAAATCAAAGCTCCATCCTGGCACAAAAAACAAGGCTTCGACTCTTCTAAAGCCATTCTCGAAGTTCTTTACAAATACGAATATCGCACCAAGAATGACAAATGTTTCCTCCAGTGCTTTGAATTTGACGAAGTCAAAAGATTACGAACTGAATTAAAATGGCAGGGGAAACTCATCCAACTCACGGGCGAAAAGGATTCCCTACTCGAACCCGTGGGCCTAAAGGAAGTCGCCCAGTTTGCAGATGGCATCGGCCCACCTTTGCAGGTGATCATCTCGGGGAACTCTCAGGAAACCATGAAGATAACTGACTTTGTAAAAAGCGCCCATGCCACTGGTTTGAAAGTCCACCCCTATACCATCCGCCTAGATACCCTGCCCAAGTATGTTTCTTCCGCACAAGAATTGTTCAAACTTTATCTGGTCGATGCAAATGTGGATGGCATATTCACCGATTTTCCGGATGAAGGAGCAAAGTTTCTAGCCAACTACCACACTCAAAATTCCAATAAATAACACACGGAGATGGAGCATGAAAAAAATTGTCACCTTGATCCTTTTACTTGCCTTTGTATCAGTTTCCCTGGCACTCCCACCATTAACCCAGGCCACTTCCAGCCTAGGCGCTGTAGAACTTGATGGCTACCTTTATGTGTATGGCGGCCATGCAGGCAAAACCCACAAATACAACACCGAAACCGTTCTCGGAACCTTCCAGCGCTTAAAGTTAGATGGCGGGAAAGAATGGGAATCTTTACCTGGTGGCCCCAAGGTGCAGGGAATGAACCTTGCAACCCATGGTGGAAAAATTTATCGTATCGGTGGCTTGCAACCTAAAAACGCCCCTGATTCACCCTCCGATAATGTCTCCATCCCTGATTGCTCATGTTTCGATCCCAAAACAAATACATGGCTTCCCATAGCTTCCCTCCCTGCAGGTAGATCCTCTCACGATCTTGTTGTCGCAGGCGATAAGCTCATCGTGGTTGGCGGTTGGGAAAGTAGAGGTAAAGGGAATATGCCCGTCTGGCATGAAACTTCGCTTGTCTTGGATTTGAAAGCCAAGGATGGAAAATGGGAATCGATTCCACAACCATTTAAAAGGCGCGCATTAACTGCTGCAGCTTTAGGCAACAAGGTTTATGCAATCTGCGGAATGGATGAAAACGGGGCATTGATTAACCAAGTTGATGTTTATGATCTGGATGCAAAAAAATGGTCACAAGCCCCTGCCCTGCCAGGTGACAAAACAGGCTTTAGCCCCGCAGCTAATATCGTGAAAAACAAAATCATCATCAGCACCTCGGAAGGCCTGGTGTTTCGTTTGAATGAATCGGGGGATGGTTGGGAAAAGGTTGGCACCTCGACCACAAAACGCATTGTTCATCGCCTCGTTCCATTTGGCAATAACGCCCTCTTGGTAGGTGGTGCTGCACCTGGTGGTGCGGGCAATTTTGCAGATCTCGAAGTGGTAACCATTTCTGAAAAGGGTCAGAAAGTACGCTAAGAATATTAATCCGGACCCACTGCGCTTTTAACTCTGATCATTTAAAAACAAAAGACCCATGGAACGCAGTCCATGGGCTTTTTAATACTGATTCAAGCCCACCCACTGCGCTGGGTGGGGCTTCCTTAACCAACTTCCCTCATTGTAATTTCATTTGTTAATTTGCAACAAACAAACCGCCGGTGAATTCTGGATCCAATACAAACAACGAATCTGTTTGGGTTAGAGTCAGATTGATTGGATCAACGATGAAGACAGAAAGAACAGGGCCGCCACCTGGGCCTGCTGCTGCCACCGCCTGATAGGTTTGGGAAAGTACGGAAGACACAAACCCTGCACGAATCTCCCCATCAAAGCCAGGGAAGGGATTCGCCTGAATACCCTCATAATCTTGATTCAAGATAACCCCAAACTGCGTGTTGGTTGTACCGATCACAAGATCATCCATTGGGTTGGCATCGAAAACCGCAGTCGCAATGCTTAGACCACCAATGCTGGTGAAATCGTTGAACGCAAAGAAGTTCTCGATAAGCGTAGGGTTATTGCCAGTGCCAGCAACATTGAATGACTTAATATTATAGCCACCATTGCTTGCAGGCCCGGTGACGACTTCAAGGGTAGCATCACCCGTTCGATCGCCAGCAGCAACAACCACGCCACCCAAGAATTCAGTAGAGTAGGCGAAGAAATCACTTATCGGTGCAGAGGTGATAACACCGTTAACACTGCCAGCATAAACTTGTACTCTAGGGCCGCCACCTTCGCCTGCGCCTACTAACAAATCTCCGATGCCATCGCCAGTCACATCGCCACCTGCAACATAAACGCCACCGGTAAAGGCAGGGTCATTGAATGCAAAGAAGGAGGTAACAGGCGTGGGATTAAAAGTAAGGGTCCGGATATTAAATTGGAATACCTTTACATTGGGGCCACCACCAGCGCCAGGGCCAGTAATAATTTCTTTAGTATCTGTATTTCCATCGAGTTCATTAAGTGCAACATGCACCCCACCAGTAAACCCTTCATCGTAGGCAAAGAAACTGAAGTAAGTGGGAACCGTGGTCAAGCCAGGAATAATATCAAGGGTTACGGTAACCATAGGGCCACCACCTGCACCCGCTCCAACTACGGTAAGGTAATTCAACTGAGGTTGGCCTGCAACCATCGGTTGGGGAATCGCAGAAGGGTTCGCAATCAAAACATTGGTAACCGTAAGTGTCACGTCATTTGCACCAATAATGCCACCCACATAGCTGATTGCAAAAGTTATCGTGTTGCCCAAAGAATCCAGTGCTGAAAGGGTTGCACCTTCAGGAAGGCCTGCAAAAGTGCCGCTAAGGCCACCAGATACAGCGGTGTTGTTGATGATGGTGAAGGTATTACCAGCAGCAAGGCCGGAAGCCACGCTAGACAAGGAAAGTGTTGCACCACCAAGGTTGAAGCCTGTATTACCTGTAAGGTTGGAAGCGGTAGTAGTAGTCAACACATCTGCAATGTAGGTGGTAGCAGCATTGAAAGTTACAACCCCGGTATTCAAGGTGCCTTCTGGATCAACGGTACCATTAGCGGGAGTCAAATTTCCAACCGTACCACCAGGGCCAGTTAGGGTGCCATTGGTAAGCGTAATAGTCGATGCGGAACCAAGTGTTCCAGTTACATTCAAAGTGCCGTTGGTCACATTGATAGTGTCACCAGTGGTAACACCACCAGTAGAATTAGCTGAAAGGGTAAGCGTGCCTGCGCCCAGTAAATTAAAAGCACCGACACTTCCTGCATTAAGATTAATGGGGCTGGCAAAAGTGCTACTTGCAGTAATAGAATTTAGAATCAATTGCGTGTTATCAGAAACATTGATACCAGCGAGACCCGCACCAATATTGAACGCACCACCTGAAACTATAGTGCCCGCCAAATTAACATTCGCCAAGGAACCACCAGCGATGGTTGCACCCGAAGGAAGAACAGTGTTGGTGCCAAAAAACTGTACATCACCGGTATTAAGGAACACAGGTGCACCATTGAGAACTACGGTTTGGAAAGTATTAAAAGTTACATCGTAAGCTTCTACGGTAGTGGTCAAACTGTTGCTGATAACCGTTTGCCCGTTAAAAATAACCGCATCATTAGTATCTAAAAGCACCACATTGGCAGCGGTGAACGCACCATTAAAAAGCACATCACCTGAGTTGATCACGGTAACCGTGTTTAACGCCGTGGTTTGGCCAACGCTGGCCAGGGTGATAGTACTTCCAACAACTGCAGGGGTTTCCAGAGTCAGGTTTTGGGCGCCATTGACACTAGCCAAGGTGATATCACCACCAGTACCAGCAGCCTTCATGGACACTGCACCAGTCAGGTTGATGGAATTATCGAAACCGATACCAAAAACACCCAAAGTAGAAGTTGCAGAACCGTTAAGTGCAGTAACATTTGCACCCAGGTTGATGATACCAGCGGCACCACCACTAGAGGCATCGAGAACATTATCACCAGCAGAGATATTAGCGCCACTTACAATGGTGTATGCATCGGTCGCCAAATTATTGATGAATATCACATCGCCGGTTGCGCCTGCGGTAACAGCTTTGTTGATTGCACCGGTACCGCCAGCAATCCCGAAGGCAATATCACCAGCCGCTGTACCCGTAGTCGTAACAGTGCCATTGATGGTCAAATTACCCGTACCGCTTGATCCGGTTACGCTATCTGCACCGAGGATAATATCGCCACCGCCAGAGGTGGAAACATTGCCACCAATGGTAATATTACCAGAGGTTGCATTATCAATTTCGATATCAGCTAAAGAGCCAGCGGTGGAAATTACACCTACGGTGGTGATATTTCCAGTTGTGCTTTGAACCAAAACAAGGCCATTATCCTGAGTGGTACTGTTACCAGAAGTGGTGACATTGCCACTAAGGTTGATTGAACCACTACCATTAGAGATGATTGCTACTTTATCCAAACCAGTGATAGCGCCACCCACATTGATAGCGCCATTTACCGAGATAATTTCAATGTCAGTATTATTGCCGGCAGCGCCCAAAGCGGTGATGGTATCAGAAAAGGTAACTGTGCCAGAACCACTTGCATTAACTTCAATTCCACCTGGTGAATCACTTACAGTAACAGCCTTAGCAAATGTGATGGATGTTGCAAATTTATTAGATTGATCCAATTTAATCGAGCCAGCAGTGACTGTGCCAGCAGCTAGGAAGGTACCAGTGCCGGAAGCGGTTAAAGTACCAAAAGCTATTGCGCCAGAACCAACATTACCACCAATGGAAACTGCAGAACCAGCGGTAAGGGTAAGCGCATTGTTAGCAACGCTGGCATCTACATTACCGGTGATGGTAATGTTACCTACCCCAGAAGTAGTAATTGCAGCTAAAGTTGCATTGTTGGAAATCAGATTCCCAGTAACAACCGCATTAGCGTTAGCAGCAAGGGTAACTAAATTTGCAATCTTGGTAGCCTTGGTCGCAAGGGTGGCTTCCGAGGTGAAACCGCCAATCTGAGTGACTACAGTATCTCCGAAGATAACATCGCCTGTAGAAGATTTGGCATCAATGGAACCTACGAAAATCTGACCAGACATGCTGACATCGCCAGTGCCGGTAAGGGTAAATGGGCTAAACGTAGTTACATCGCCAGCGGAAGTAATGGTGTTACCCGTGATATTCACCGCTCCGGAGGTGACGAGGATATCGCCTGCTGCAGCGATAGTAACCGTGGTAGAATTTAATTCAACATTTCCACCATCCTTAGGTTCGATTGGACCATTGACATTCAAAGTTCCTGTGCCGCTATTAAAAGAAAGATTGATAGCCACGGTTTGATTGGTGTTAGCTGTAGTACCTGCTGACAAGTCTATACCGGTAGCACCAACAGTAACCGCATTGGTTGTATTACTACCAAGAACTTGAATCCCAGTAAAAGTGGTGAATGCTGCAGTATCAATCACAACGGTATTATTGGTAACAGTAACACCCGTAGGGGTTCCAACTAATGTATTGTTGGCACTGCCAACGGTGTTAACCGTAATAACAGCAGTAGCTGTACTAGTATTTAAGTCGGAAATATTTTCCCCAGCACCCAAGGTAATTAATACATCGGTGCCAGAAACTGAAACAGTTGCAGGGGTAACCCTTTCTTCGAGGCCGATGAGTTCGAGCCTTCTACTCTGCATCCGGGGTTTGATTTTAGGATTGGACTTCTTGGAACCAAAGAGACTGCGAAGAAAACTACCCATTGATGAACCCTTTTAAATGAATGAATCCTTGGAAATACAACCCGGAAACATCCATGTCATCAGGGGTAATAATTAAACATCGGCAAAGGAGCGAAAGCAAACTTCCTAAATTAACAACATCGATAATAATTATAAGACTCTAAGGCCAAAAAACCAAGAATAATCCGCCCTTTCATCCTAAAGCCCCTATTCTTTGTAGGCCGCATAATTAGGTTTAAGCGTTTCCAATAGACAAAGTGTAGTCCAATAAAAAACCAGCCTAGAGGGTTGAACTAGGCTGGCTTAAGATTTTTAACCACCTTTGAAATTGTCTTCCTAATAGATGGTTGATGTTAAAAAAAGAAGCCCATGGAACATTGTAATTCCATGGGTCCTTTTAATTTCATTTGTCAGTTTGCGACAAACAAACCACCGGTGAATTCTGGATCCAATACAAACAGTGAATCTGTCTGGGTTAGAGTCAGGTTGATAGGATCAACACTGAATGCTGAAATAACAGGGCCACCGCCTGGGCCTGCTGCTGCCACTGCCACATAACCGGAATTGTTATCAGCAAATCCCGCACGAATCGCCCCGGTAAAGCCAGGGAAGGGATTCGCTTGGATACCCTCATAATCCTGATTCAAGATAACACCAAACTGCGTGTTGGTGGTACCGATCACAAGATCATCAAACGGGTTGGCATCGAAAACCGCAGTCGCAATACTTAGACCACCAATGCTGGTAAAATCGTTGAATGCAAAGAAGTTCTCGATAAGCGTAGGGTTATTACCAGTGCCAGCAACATTGAATGACTTAATATTGTACCCACCATTGCTTGCAGGGCCGGTGATGACTTCAAGCGTATTATCACCAGTACGATCGCCAGCAGCGACAACAACGCCACCCGTGAAGGCGGTAGAGTAAGCGAAAAAGTCACTTATGGGCGAAGAGGTGATAACACCATTAAGGCTACCGGCATAAACCTGAACCCTGGGGCCACCACTTTCGCCTGCGCCCACGAGCAAATCGCCGATGCCATCGCCAGTCACATCGCCACCTGCAACATAAATGCCACCGTCAAAGCTGGGTTCATTGAATGCAAAGAAGGATGCAATAGGGGTAGGGTTGAAGGTAAGGGTCAGGATATTGAACTGGAAGACCCTTACATTGGGCCCACCACCAGCGCCAGCACCCGTAATAATTTCAAGGGTATCGTCATTTCCATCAAGGTCATTAACTGCAACGCGTACCCCACCTGTAAACCCTTGATCGTAAGCAAAGAAACTGAAATAAGTGGGAACCGTGGTCAACCCAGGAAGGATGTCGAGGGTTACGGTAACCATGGGGCCACCACCTGCATCCGCACCCACTGCGGTAAAGAAATTAAACAGAGGTTGGCCTGCAACCATTGGTTGGGGAATCGCAGAAGGGTTCGCAACAGAAACATTGGTAACCGTTAAGGTCACATCATTTGCACCAGTGCCACCCACATAGCTGATTGCAAAAGTTACCGTGTTACCCAAGGCATCAAAAGCGGAAATGCTTGAGCCTTCAGGCTGGGCGAAAAACTGTCCGCTAAGGCCACCCGAAACAGCAGTGTTGTTGATGATGGTAAAGCTATTACCAACAGCAAGGCCAGAAGCCACATTTTCAAGGAGCAGATTTGCACCACCAAGGTTGAAGCCTGAATTACCTGTAAGGTTGGAAGCGGTAGTGGTAGTCAACACATCTGCAATGTAGGTGGTAGCAGCATTAAAAGTTACAACTCCGGTATTCAAGGTGCCTTCTGGATCAACCGTGGTAATAGTTTGAGCAATTAAGTTACCTATCGTTCCACCAGACCCGAAGATGGTGCCCAAATTTCCAAAGATATTACTTGCAGAGCCAATCTTGCCCGTAACATTTACGAAGGAATCGAACAAATTGATATCACCTAAAAATACAGAACTGGAATCACCCGACAAGACCAATTCGCCATCAGTTAGGTACAGTTGAGTAGTACTTGCCAAAGTTACAACACCAGCAAAGGTGGAAACCTGCCTTATACCGGGAGGGCCATCAAAGCCAAGGTCAGTTCCATCAGCAATGGTGGTAACAGGTAAAGCCCCGATATTAAAGCTCCCTGCTGTAATAATAGAGCCACTAAGGGAAACATTGGTTGTAGCAGCACCCGTGATAGTGGCACCAGAGATCAAGGCTGTATTACCAGCAAAGCTTACATCACCGGTGTTAAGGAACACAGGTGCGCCATAAATAACCGTGGTGCCAGCGAAGGTTACATCGTAAGCATTGGCAGTAGTGGTAAGGCTGGAAGAAATGCTGGTGTTGGTGTTGAATGCAATAGTACCTGTAGAATTAGAAAGCACCACATTGGCAGCACTAAGATTTCCAGAAGTTACACCACCCGAGTTGGTCACAGTAAGGGTGTTCAAAGGAGTGGTCTGACCAACATTATTGAGAGTGATCTGATTAACAGCTTCCAAAGTCAGGTTCTGTGCACCGTTAACTTTACCCAAGAAGATACCAGCGCCACTGCCAGTCCCAATGGATTTCAAAGAAACATCACCCGTCAGATTGACTGAAACATCATTAATAAAAATACCTAAAGTTGCAGCAACACCAGTGGTACCTGAGGTGATATTAGCACCAAGGTTCAAGATGCCAGAACCAAAATCACCAACAGAATCGCCAGCGGTGATAGTTGCACCACTTGCAATAGTGATTGCATCAGTTGCTGCATTGGTGCTGAAAATTACATCGCCGGTTGGGCCAGCAGTAAGAGCTTTGTTGACCGTTGCAGTACCACCGGAAATCCCAATAAGGATATCGCCAGCGGTTGTGCCAGTGGTAGTCACCGTGCCATTGATGGTCAGGTTGCCGGCACCAGAAGCTGTACCGCCTACATCTGCACCGAGTAGAATATCGCCACCGCCAGAGGTGGAAACATTGCCACCAATGGTAACATTACCAGAGGTTGCAGTGTCAATTTCGATGTTAGCATTAGCACCGGAAGTAGATATTGAACCAGAGGTTACAATATTTCCAGTTGTGCTTTGAATAATGATATCGCCAGAGCCAGCATCCGTGCTGATTGCGCCACTGAGGGTGATTGCGCCACTGCCAGAAGTGTTAATAAACACATCAAATTTGCCAGTGATAACACCAGTAACGGTGATATTACCATTTGCTGATAAAAGATTAATATCTGCACCAGCATTTGTAACTTCAATGGTTTTTGCAAAAGAAATAGTGCCATTTCCAAGGGTTTTAACAGAAAGTCCATTAGCACCAGTAGATTTTACAGCATCAGCAAAAGTTACTGAAGATGTAGATGGTACAACATTACCAATAAGAATATCTTCAGCAGTAAGGGTGCTGCTTACAAGAATAATACCAGAAGTATTAAGAGACAAGTTCCCCATAGCTATTGCGCTTGAACCAACATTACCAATGATGGAAACTAAACCAGAGCCTGCGGTAAGGGTAAGACCATTACCAGCAACAGAAGCATCAACATTACCAGTGATGGTAATGTTACCTACCCCAGAAGTGGTAATTGCAGCTAAGGTTGCATTGTTGGCAATCAGATTCCCGATAACAAGCGCATTAGCGCCAGTATTAACGGTAACAAGATTTGCAATCTTGGTAGCCTTGGTCGCAAGGGTGGCTTCCGAGGTGAAACCGCCAATCTGAGTGACTACAGTATCTCCGAAGATAACATCGCCTGTAGAAGAT
>Ga0255085_1000467_pt1 | contig 11338 bp, 14 predicted proteins | sample Colum_Cont_RepB__FD_188442 | JGI IMG/M metagenome (GOLD analysis project Ga0255085, IMG submission 188442) | Freshwater microbial communities from Columbia River, Oregon, United States - Colum_Cont_RepB_8d | ecosystem: Environmental > Aquatic > Freshwater > River | place: USA: Oregon | collected... | reverse complement strand
TGGGGGCGGGCGAGGTGCCGGGCCCTAATGTGCTCACCGGTGGTTGTTTGGTGTTGCTGGCCTTGGTGGGCAATGAGTGGCTGGGCTGGCGACAAAGAAGTTGAAAAAATGAGGAGTGTGGCGTGAGTCATGTCTTGCATGAAGTCGTGGGGTCTGTCGGTCTTATCACCTTGAACCGCCCCGAGGCCTTGAACGCTTTGTCCCTGGCCATGGTGCGAGACCTCGGCGCACTGTTGCGCAAGTGGCGTGATGACGACAGCATCGAGGCTGTGGCGGTGCGGGGTTCCAACAAGGCGGGCGTGTTTGGCGCCTTTTGTGCAGGCGGCGACATTCGTTTCTTTCACCAAGCGGCCTTGGCGGGTGACCCGCATCTGGAAGATTTTTTCACCGAGGAATACATCCTCAACCATTTGATCCATCACTATCCCAAGCCCTATGTGGCCTTCATGGATGGCATCGTCATGGGCGGTGGCATGGGGATTTCACAAGGCGCCTGCCTGCGCATCGTGACCGAGCGAACCAAGATGGCCATGCCAGAGACCCACATCGGTTTGTTTCCCGATGTCGGTGGCGGTTATTTTTTGTCGCGCTGTCCAGGGCATGTCGGCGAATACCTGGCCCTGACGGGGCAGATCATTCAAGGCGGTGACGCCATTGCAGTCGGCCTGGCAGATGTTTTGGCCACCAGCGCATCCTTGCCCGAGCTTTGGGCTTTGCTCAGCGCCGCAGATGGCCGCAGGGCCGCTGAAAAAATTTCTGACATCCGCCAGCGTACCCTGGCCGCGAGTCGTGCGGCTGAAGCTGCGACGCCTGCCTGGCGTGATGCCTCCCTCGATGCAGTCTTCGGCCTTCCGACAGTGCCCGCCATGGTGGAAGCTTTGGCCAGGGCAGGTGAGGGCTGGTCGGCTCAAACACTGGCAACCTTGCGTCAGCGCTCCCCCCTGATGCTGCATGTGGTGCTGGAACAATTGCGTCGCGGCCGTGGCCTGTCTTTGGCGAACGATTTGCGCATGGAGCGTGACCTGGTGCGCCATTGCTTTCACACCCGTCACTTGCAGCGCTCAGGCGCCAGCAGCGAGACGGTGGAGGGGATTCGTGCCCTGGCTGTGGACAAGGACCACCAACCGCGTTGGCAGCCCGCGCGCATCGAGGACATCACGGCGGAGATGGTGGCACCGTTTTTTGTCAGCCCTTGGCCGCTCGACGGGCATCCGCTGCAGCACTTGGCCTGAGCATGGCGCTCAGCGGTTGCGTCCCTTGAGGGCGCGCTCGACTTCGCGCTTGCCCTCACGGTCTTTGATGGTGTCGCGCTTGTCATGCTCAGCCTTGCCTTTGGCCAGCGCAATCTCGCATTTGACCTTGCCGTTTTTCCAGTGCATGTTGATGGGCACCAAGGTGTAACCTTTTTGCTCCACCTTGCCGATCAAACGGCGAATCTCGTCTTTGTGCAACAAAAGCTTTTTGGTGCGAACCGCATCGGGATTCACGTGGGTGGACGCTGTTTTGAGCGGATTGATTTGGCAGCCAATCAGAAAAAGCTCGCCATCGCGAATCACCACATAGCCATCTGTGAGCTGCACCTTGCCCTCGCGCACAGCCTTGACCTCCCAGCCCTGAAGCACCATGCCCGCCTCATGTCGCTCCTCAAAAAAATAATTGAAGGCGGCTTTTTTGTTGTCGGCAATGCGCGAAGAGGTGTCTGGTTTTTTGGACATGAAGCAACAGTTGGGGTCGCCCGGGGTCTTTACAATCCCGGGAGTCGCCACATGGCGAAGCTCCCATTCTATGAAAACTGTTCACAAGTCCGTCCTTATTTGGTTCAGCGCAGAAGAAATGTTTGCATTGGTGACCGATGTGGCCCGTTATCCCGAGTTCTTGCCTTGGTGTGACAAGGCCGGCGTGGTGGAGCAACGGGACGATGGCATGACGGCGGAAATCGGCATGGCCTTCAGTGGCTTGCACAAGAGCTTCACCACGCGCAATACCCATGTGGAAGGCCGTCAAGTGAACCTGGCCTTGGTCAACGGCCCCTTCAAGCATCTGGAAGGCGTCTGGAAATTCATCCCTTTGGGCGACCAGCGGGCGTGTCGCATCGAGCTGACTCTGAATTACAGTTTTGACAGCGTATTGGGCGCTCTGGTCGGGCCGGTGTTTGACCGCATTGCCGCGACGTTGGTGGATGCCTTTGTCAAGCGCGCCGAACAGGTTTACAAGGCATGATTCAGATTGTGCTGATGGACTCGCCAGGGCCCAGGCAAGTCACAGAATTGCAACTTTCTGTGCCTGCAGGCTCTACGGTGCGAGAGGCCCTGGTCTTGAGTGGCTGGCTTGAGAGCCGGCCAGAATTTGCCAACAGCCTGCCGCAGCTGGAGGTGGCTGTCTGGGGGCGCAAAGTGCCACTCAATCATGTGCTTCACGAACAAGACCGCCTCGAATTCCTGCGCCCCTTGACCGTCGACCCCAAAGTCGCCCGCCGAGAGCGCTTCAAAAAGCAGGGCGCCAAGACCGCTGGCCTGTTCACCAACCGCCGCCCCGGCGCCAAAGCGGGCTACTAGAGCTACAGCGAGGCCCAAAGGGCCGCTCCAATCTCACTCTGGCACAAGATCGCCAAGCTTCCCGGCGATGACGGCGATGTGGGATTTGTATACAACCACTTTCTATACGCTGGCTAAAATTGTTGTCTTTGGAGCTTTCACATGCGCCTTCTTGGCAATGCGCTCACCTTCGACGATGTGTTGCTGGTGCCCGCCTTCTCCCAAGTCCTGCCCAAGGACACCTCGCTCGCGACCCACTTCTCCCGCAACATTGCACTGAACTTGCCACTGGTGTCCGCCGCCATGGACACGGTCACTGAAGCGCGCCTGGCCATCGCCATCGCCCAAGAGGGTGGCATCGGCATCGTGCACAAGAATTTGACAGCCCAGCAGCAGGCTGCTGAAGTGGCCAAAGTGAAGCGCTACGAAAGTGGCGTGCTGCGAGACCCTGTGGTGATCACGCCGCAGCATACCGTGCGCCAGGTCATGGCACTGTCCGAGCAATTGGGCGTGTCGGGCTTTCCCGTCTGCGAGGGCGGCAAAGTGGTTGGCATTGTGACGGGACGAGATTTGCGCTTCGAAACACGCTACGACGCCCCCGTGACCGAGATCATGACGCCGCGCGAGCGCCTGGTCACCGTGCCGGAAGGCACCACCCCAGAGCAAGCCAAAGCCTTGCTGAACAAACACAAGCTCGAGCGCTTGCTGGTCATCAACGATGACTTTGTGCTCAAGGGCCTGATCACCGTCAAGGACATCACCAAGCAAACCAGTTTTCCGCTGGCCGCGCGCGACAGTGCGGGCCGACTGCGCGTGGGCGCTGCGGTAGGCGTGGGCGAGGGCACGGAAGAACGCGTGGAAGCCCTGGTCAGGGCAGGGGTCGATGCCATCGTGGTCGACACTGCCCATGGCCACAGCAAAGGCGTGATTGAGCGCGTGCGTTGGGTCAAGCAAAACTTTCCTCAGGTGGATGTGATCGGCGGCAACATTGCCACTGGCGCTGCAGCCTTGGCATTGGCAGAAGCCGGGGCCGATGCGGTCAAAGTGGGCATTGGCCCAGGCTCGATCTGCACCACCCGTATCGTGGCGGGTGTGGGCGTGCCCCAGATCACTGCCATCGACAACGTAGCCACCGCCTTGCGCGGCAGTGGCATCCCCTTGATTGCCGACGGCGGTATTCGCTACAGCGGCGACATCGCCAAGGCGATTGCCGCCGGTGCCTCTACCGTGATGATGGGCGGCATGTTTGCAGGCACCGAGGAAGCGCCCGGTGAAGTTATTCTCTACCAAGGCCGCAGCTATAAAAGTTACCGCGGCATGGGCAGCATTGGCGCCATGCAACAAGGCAGCGCAGACCGCTATTTCCAAGAGTCCAGCACGGGGAACCCCAATGCCGACAAGCTTGTGCCCGAGGGCATTGAGGGCCGGGTCCCTTACAAGGGCTCCATGGTGTCCATCATTTACCAGATGGCGGGTGGCGTGCGCGCCAGCATGGGCTACTGCGGCTGTGCCTGCATCGAAGACATGAAATCGCGCGCCGAGTTTGTCCAGATCACGGCGGCTGGCATTCGCGAAAGTCATGTGCACGACGTCCAAATCACCAAAGAAGCGCCAAATTACCGGGCGGAATGATTTTCTGAAACCCGCTCGCTTTTTGCGACAATAGGGGCCAGGGCATTCTCTGGCCCTTTTTCTTTTATGCAGCACCAGAAAATACTCATCCTTGATTTCGGCTCCCAGGTCACCCAGCTGATCGCCCGTCGCGTGCGCGAGGCCCATGTGTACTGTGAGGTTCACCCCTGCGACGTCTCGGACGACTGGGTGCGCTCCTTTGCCGCCGACGGCCAGCTCAAGGGGGTGATCCTATCGGGCAGCCACGCCAGTGTTTACGAAGAAACCACCGACCGAGCCCCCCAATCGGTGTTCGATCTGGGCATTCCGGTCCTTGGCATTTGCTATGGCATGCAGACCATGGCCCAGCAGTTGGGCGGCAAGGTGGAAAGCGGTCATCAGCGCGAATTTGGGTATGCCGAGGTTCGTGCCCATGGCCACACCGCTTTGCTCAAGGACATTGCCGACTTCACCACACCCGAAGGCCACGGCATGCTCAAGGTCTGGATGAGCCATGGCGACAAGGTCACCGAGCTGCCACCAGGCTTCAAGACCATGGCCAGTACGCCAAGCTGCCCCATCGCCGGCATGGCCGACGAGGCACGGCGTTTTTATGCAGTTCAATTCCATCCGGAAGTGACGCATACCGTGCAGGGCAAAGCCCTGCTGGAGCGTTTTGTTCTCGAAATTTGTGGCACCCGCCCAGACTGGATCATGCGTGACCACATCGCTGAAGCTGTGGCCTCGATTCGCGCCCAAGTTGGCGATGAAGAAGTTATTTTGGGTTTGTCCGGCGGTGTGGACTCCTCGGTGGCGGCAGCCTTGATTCACCGCGCCATTGGCGACCAACTCACCTGCGTTTTTGTCGATCATGGCCTGTTGCGCTTGAACGAAGGCGATATGGTCATGGACATGTTTGCCGGCAAGCTCCATGCGAAAGTCATCCGCGTTGACGCCAGCGACTTGTTCTTGGGCAAGTTGGCGGGCGTCTCCGAGCCAGAAGCCAAACGCAAAATCATTGGTGGCCTGTTTGTGGACGTGTTCAAGGCCGAAGCGGCCAAACTCAAGGCTAGCACCGGCGGCCACAAGGGCGCCAGCTTTCTGGCGCAAGGCACGATCTACCCCGACGTCATTGAAAGTGGTGGCGCCAAGAGCAAGAAGGCTGTCACCATCAAGAGTCACCACAACGTGGGCGGCTTGCCCGAACAGCTTGGCTTGAAACTGTTGGAGCCTTTGCGCGACCTGTTCAAGGACGAGGTGCGCGAGTTGGGGGTGGCCCTGGGTTTGCCCGCCGAAATGGTGTACCGCCATCCTTTCCCCGGCCCGGGCTTGGGCGTACGCATCCTCGGCGAAGTTAAAAAAGAATATGCCGATTTGCTGCGTCGTGCCGATGCCATCTTCATCGAAGAGTTGCGCAATTTCAAGGATGAGACCACCGGCAAGTCCTGGTATGACCTGACCAGCCAGGCCTTCACGGTGTTCTTGCCGGTGAAGAGCGTGGGTGTGATGGGCGACGGCCGCACCTACGACTATGTGGTGGCCCTGCGTGCAGTGCAAACCAGCGATTTCATGACCGCCGACTGGGCCGAGCTGCCCTACGCGTTGCTGAAGAAAGTGTCCGGACGCATCATCAACGAAGTGCGCGGCATCAACCGCGTGACCTATGACGTCAGCAGCAAGCCGCCAGCGACTATTGAGTGGGAATAATGTACAGTGATTTCAAGACGTTCAGCAGCGTCTTGAATTTCACAAAATTACATTGCAAATCAACAGCTTATGCATCCTAAGACACCCAGCGGGATGCAGCCAAAGCCAAAGTTTTCGACGGTAGCTGTGACGGTAAATCTGTGAATCTCTGAGGCGCTGCTTTCCTTTACCGACAAGGGCCTTGACGGTAAAGTTTTACAAGGAAAGCCACTATGCTCACAGACACAGAACTGCGCAAACTGCGCCCAAAAGAAAAAGCTTTCAAAGTCGCTGAAAGAGACGGCATGTACGTGACCGTCTCGACCGCAGGCACGAAGTCGTTTCGCTATGACTACCGCCTCAATGGCCGACGCGAAACACTGACGATTGGCCGATACGACGACACGGCGGGCGCCAAGCATCCCCGTGACCCGGCTGAACTCGACTTCGGCATGACGGTCTTGTTGGCTGAAGCCCGTTCATTGCTTACTGTCGCTAGACGGTGTGTGGAACGGGGTGAGTCACCCTCCAGAACCAAAGTCGAAAAGCGCCAAGAGGCAGCAGACTACCTGACATTCGGGCGCTGGGCAGAAAAATACTTCGCTGACAAGGCCGATCCCAACAACGGCGCTCGTCTGGCCGACTCCACGCTGGCAATGCGACGCTCGGTCTACAGGCGGTATCTGGAAGGACCGTTCGGCAAGCTCAAGCTGGACGAAATCAATCCTGCCCAACTGATGAAGCATTGCGAGAGCATCCGTGAGAAGGGTGCCGCTGCGCCCGCCGTACAAGTTCGCGAAATCGTCTTACTGGTGTATCGCTTCGCCGTATCCAAGGACAAGTCACTATCGGTAGTTAATCCTGCCGAAGCCACTCGCCCCAGTGACATCGCCACTTTCAAAGCACGTGATCGTGCGCTGAATCCCACTGAAATTCGACGCTTCTTGGCCGCGTTAGATACAACAGCGACCGCAGCAACTCTGCGCTTGGCTTTACGATTCGTGATGCTGACAATGATTCGCAAGGGTAAGTATATTAATGCAACGTGGGGCGAAGTCGATTTCGATAGCGCCACTTGGACTATTCCCAAAGAGCGCATGAAGACTGGCAAACCTCACGTGGTTTACGTGACCGTGAGTCAGACCAAGGGGCCAATGAAGGCGAGTCTGAAGACTTGCCATGTCCAGACACCTTGGCTGAGCCACGTTGGAACCATTGGTATCAAAGAAAGCTGGCGCGTCCGTGGCAGGCATCCTCAACATGGTCAAACAGCTCAATGGCAAGCGCGGCATACAGGAGAACGAACTGTTGACGGCCAACGCCATCAAGCAATTGAAGCCCAAGCTCGACGGTATTGAAGTCGTGCGGGTAGAGGTTCGTGGCAAGAAGTTGCGCGGTCTACCGCTGTACAAACTGGACAGCCTGCCCAACCGATTTGCGCGGTTCAAGTTTGCTGACCTAGCTGACGCAGGCAGCATGTTGTCGCCGCTGACCGAGCGTGCGTTTCTTGCCATGTGCAGGCAGGACGGCGTGAAAGCCGCTTTGGAGGCGTTCAAGCACACCAAACAGGCGCGTAAGGTTCATGCGTTCTGGCGCAGCCGACAGGCAGCTTGGTGGACACCAGAGCCGCTGTGGCAGCAGGCTTGTGACGCACTGCGTGAAGTCGGCTTGTTTCCTGATTCAGCGTTTGATGCTCGTGACGACTGAATGTTGCTGGCAGGGATGGCTGTAACAAGCTCTTGTAACCGACTGCACCGAAAGCGGCGCAGTCTTGTCGATTGACTCCATATACCAGTTCATGTATATTTCACCCATGCCCACAAACGAAAAACCGCTTGAATGGATAGGGAGCAGCCACAAAGACTTGATGGCCTTGCCTGCCGATGTTCGGCGGCTTTTCGGCTTTGCTTTGTCGCTGGCGCAGGCGGGCGACAAGCATGACACCGCCAAAGTGCTCAAAGGCTTTGGTGGTGCCGGCGTGCTTGAAGTAGTGGAAGACGATGTTGGCGGCACCTACCGCGCCGTGTACACCGTCAAGTTTGCTGAGGCAGTGTTTGTCCTTCACTGCTTCCAGAAGAAGAGCAAGCGCGGTATCGCTACGCCGAAGGAAGACATGGACATCATCCACGCCAGGCTGAAAATTGCCGAAGCGTATGCAAAGGAGTTGCGGAAATGAAAACCCGACTTGTTGAAGGCGTTAAAGTGCATCGTGGTTCCGGCAACGTGTTTGCTGACCTTGGCCTAGCTGATGCCGAAAAGCTCAAGATCAAAACTGGCTTGGTGATCGAAATCAGGAAAGCCATGAAAAGCCGTGGCTTGACTCAGCAAGAGGCGGCCAAACGGATGGGCATCACTCAGCCCAAAGTCTCCGACATGATGCGTGGCGACTTCACCAACCTGTCCGAGCGCAAACTGATGGACTGCCTAACGCGGCTTGGCTACGACATTGAAATCAAAGTGCGTCCGGCTAAGGCTGAAGTAGGGCATTTGATGCTTGCTGCGGCCTGATACGTCAGGAGTTCCGAGTGGCAAACAGAATACCGAATTCAGTCATTGGGGCCGTGTCGTCAGTTATTGCGGCCCACTATTACAGCCACTCGACGTTAAACGCACTTTTTATGGAGAGTGGTGCGCCCGGTGATGTTCCGCCGGGTAATTGCGAAACGAAGTGTGCATCTTGACTGAAGCAATGCAACGAAGACCCAACAGTGGATGCACTTGCAGGTCTCGGGCAGGTAGTTCAAAAATTCATGGGTGCCATCTTCAGTAATCCAGATGTGCTGTTTACCAGGCACGACCCGCATGGCTTGATCGTTAACCTACTTGCAAAATAAACCAATTTGGTTATCATTCGTTATGGAGAAAAGTACCCCTCACTGCAGGCTGACCGTTGTTCAGTCGTTGGTCGAGGGTGGTCACGTCAGGGCGACAGCGAGCGCGTTCGGTGGGGCTCTTGAGCTTGGCATCAGCGATTTGGCTGGGATGTGCGCTGTAGTCATGTCTCTTACCTCTGCCAACTTCTACAAGAGCATGACAACCCATGCGGATGACCGGATTTGGCAGGACGTGTACCACGCCAAGACCACCAGCGGTGCTGAGGTGTATCTCAAGCTGACTGTCATCGACGACGTTTTGATTGTTTCATTCAAGGAGCTATGACCATGAAATGCCCATGCTGTGGAGCGGCTGAACTGATCCACGATACCCGCGACATGCCCTATGTCTACAAGGGCGAAAGTACCACCATTCCCAGTGTGACGGGTGATTTCTGTCCTGCCTGCGGCGAAGTCGTTCTGAATCGCGAACACGGTGACCGATACAGCGAATTGCTTGGCGCGTTTCAGCGACAAGTGAACGCTGCTTATGTTGACCCCGGCTACATCGCCAAAGTGCGCAAGAAGCTCGACCTTGATCAACGTGAAGCTGCCGATATTTTCGGCGGCGGCGTGAATGCGTTTTCTCGCTACGAAAACGGCAAGACCAAACCACCGCTGGCATTGGTCAAGCTGTTGAAGGTGCTGGATAGGCACCCCGATTTGCTGAGCGAAGTCAGAGGGGCGTAGTACTATCCGTTGATTTGACAAGGGCGTTGCGGCAATGAAAACCCGACTTGTTGACGGCGTTGAAGTGCATCGTGGTTCCCATCTGAATTGCGAAAAATCAGACAACTCAGATTTAGAACGTTCCTGATCTCATCCTTCCATTGACTTTCTACAGGCACAGTGCGGCCCACTATTACCGGAATAACTCATGCGTACAGCTAAACACCCTTTCTCCATCCCAGCAGGCAAACCCGCAGCAGTCTGGATCGGGCGCAGAGCTTTGTCAGCCCTTGCCGCGCTCGCATTGGCATGCGTGGCTGGGCCAGTGCTTGCCCAAACAACCTACCCCAACAAGACCGTCAAGCTGATCGTGCCCTTTCCCCCTGGCGGTGGCAACGACGTGATCGGACGAGTGATTGCTCAAAAACTGACCGATCGCTGGGGCCAGACCGTGGTGGTCGAGAACCGCGCCGGAGCCAATGGCATCGTGGGCTTGCAGGCCCTGACCCAAGCCGCGCCCGACGGCTACACCTTGGCTGTGGGAGCGGCGGGCCCCTTGGCAGTCAACCCCAGCTTGTATGCGCGCTTGCCCTATGACCCGCTGAAAGACTTCACACCCATTACCAACCTGGTGAACTTTCCTTTGTTGCTGGTGACCCATCCATCGGTGCCAGCCAAGAATGTGCGCGAATTGGTGGCTTTTGCCAAAGCCAAGCCTGGCCAGTTGTCCTATGCCTCTCCCGGCAGTGGCAACTCTGGCCATTTGGCGGGTGAGTTGTTCAACACCATGGCAGGTGTGCAGACCGTGCATATTCCCTACAAAGGGCAGGGCCCGGCATTGACCGACTTGGTCGCAGGTCAAGTGCAAATGCTCTACAGCAGCATCCCGTCTGTGATTCAACAAGTCAGAAATGGCCAACTGAGAGGCTTGGCCGTTGGAAGCGCCAAGCGTCTTCCTTCTTTGCCTGACATCCCCACCCTTTCGGAAAGCGGCGTGCCAGGCTACGAGGCCTATTCCTGGGTGGGCCTGGTGGCGCCAGCCAACACCCCTGCGGACATTGTCCGCAAAATTCAACGTGATGTGGCGGACATTCTGAGTGACAAAGAAGTCGCCGATAAATTGAATCAACAAGGTGCCCTCCCTGTGGGTGACACCCCCGAGGAATTCACGCTCTACATCAAGAATGAGATCGTGAAGTGGGGCAAAGTCGTGCGCGACGCCAACATCAAGGCAGATTGACCATGCCCAAACCCAAAAAACCGGCCCCAGAGGCCCTGAAACGTGCTGCCAAAGTGGCGAAAAATCACCGCTCTGCCGCCTTTCAAGAGGGGCTGGCCATTCGCAGCCAGGTGCTGGGGCCTGACTATGTGCAACGGGCATTTGAAGGCGCAGACGAATTGTCTTTGCCCTTTCAGGAGTTGGCGACCGAGTTTGCCTGGGGCAGCGTCTGGACTCGGGACGGCTTGACATTGCGTGAGCGCAGTCTCATGACCATGGCGATGTGCATTGCCTTGAACCGCCCGCGCGAATTGCAAATTCATTTACGCGGTGCCTTGCGAAATGGTGTGCAGCCAGAACTCCTGCCAGAAATTCTGCTGCAGGCCTTTCTGTATTGCGGCGGACCCGCCACCATCGATGCCATGCATGCCATCCGCGAGGTGATGCCGGACCTTCAAAAAGACATCAAGCCGGCCAAAAAGCGTCGCAAGACGGCCTGAGGGCAGGTCGTCACCTCACGCATCTTGCCTTCATTGGCCTTGGCCTGACATCAGGGCCAACACTTCGGCGGTGCTGGCGGTGTCACTTTGCGACAGGCCCATGGCCATGGCGGCGGTGTAAACCGATGCGCAGGTTTGAAACAAGGGCGTTGGGCAGTTCACCGATTTCGCCATGTCACCAATGACTTGCATGTCTTTTTGCCAGACCTGCACTTTCATGGTCGGGGGCGTGTACTGTCGATCAAT